>MDTE01192445.1_pt1 | contig 14997 bp, 14 predicted proteins | sample 811231 | NCBI WGS metagenome assembly MDTE01 (sample SAMN05326651, study PRJNA326480) | marine metagenome | isolation source: seawater | place: Indian Ocean: Red Sea | collected 2010 | reverse complement strand
GTCCAAATGCAGCGGTCAGGATCGTTTGCAAACTTTCGGCTTGAAATGGTGCCCGCTGCTCTCGAGGAATAGGAGTTAGTACCGTCACCGCGGAATCCACTTTGGGCGCTGGCCAAAAAGCGCTCGGGGGAACAGATAAGGCATGAGCGACTTGGCATTTGAGCTGTGTCACGACGCTTAGCCTGCCATAGGCTTTGGTATGGGTTGGCGCAGAAAGTCTGTCGACGACTTCCTTCTGGAACATGAAGATCATCTGATTAATGTGATCGAGTTGGTCAAGCAGATGCATGAGTAGCGGAGTTGAAATGTTGTAGGGCAGATTTCCAACGATGGTGAGTGGTGCGGGTAAGTCATCCAGCCGCAGTTGTAGCGAGTCCTGCTGAAGGATCTTCGCGGTTCTCGGTAGTAGCGCTGTAAGACCGCTGATCAGATCCCGATCCAATTCGACTACGATCATCGATGGGTCAATTCGACACAAATGCTTGGTCAGTGCGCCTTGGCCAGGACCGATTTCGAGAATGTGTAGGTTGGCTTCGTTGGGCACGAGCGCAACAATGTCACCGATGATCAGCGGATCCTGGAGGAAATTTTGACCGAAACGTTTTTTGGCTCGCATTAGGTCAGTGGGCTAATGGGTTGGCTGAGTTTCGCAGCCATTTGAATCGCTTTGCTAAGGCTTTGGTCCGATGCGCGGCCGGTGCCCGCGAGATCGGCTGCAGTACCGTGATCAACCGAAGTTCGAACGAAGGGCAGTCCAAGGGTGATATTGACCGCCTCGCCAAAACCGGCGTACTTGAGTGTCGGTAGTCCTTGATCGTGATACATCGCGATAATCGCGTCGAAGTCCGCGATCCTTTGCGGGGTTAGCAGAGTGTCGGCCGGTAGCGGATCAGAAAGGTTCATTCCCTCTTTCCGTAATTTCTCGATAACAGGCCCAAGTACCTCGATCTCCTCGCGGCCAAGATAGCCACTCTCACCCGCGTGTGGATTGAGGCCACAAATTCCGAGACGAGGCGATTCGCTCTTAAATAGCGATCGAAGGCTTTGATCGGTAATCCGCAAGGTGGTTTCAAAAGACTCGTCCGTGATCGCTGCTGGCACGGCGTGAAGTGGAAGGTGGGTCGTGACGAGCGCGACTCGGAACGATCCGGCAGCGAGCATCATGACAACGCGCGGAATACCGGCGCGCGCTGCAATCCATTCGGTGTGTCCGCTGAAAGTGATGCCTGCCTCGTTGAATGCCGCTTTGTTGACAGGCCCAGTGACCCAGGCGGACGCTTCGCCAGTTGAGCACAGATTGAAAGCGGTCTCCAGGCACTCGAGGACATAGGGCGCGGAGTGCGCAGTGATGACACCTGGCCTGATTCGGTGCTCGCAAGTAACAGGCCAAACATTCAGAGCCCCTCGAAGCCGATCAGTGATGCTTGCCATGACGTGAATGGTGCACTCGGTAGAGAGTGTTTTGGCCCGATCGGCGAGGACGCTAGGATCGCAGACGAAGATGCAGTCGGATGAATGCAGACCCGACGCTACGACGCTGATCGAGATGTCCGGGCCGATTCCTGCGGGATCCCCGGGGGTGACAACGATCGGACGGTTAGCTTCTGATTTCGACAAAGGCATCTTCTCGGATTTCGCGGACCCAATTATCCACTTCTTCCTCAAAGGACTGGTTACGCAGATAGTTTTCGATTTGATTGCGCTTGAACATGTCGCTGAAGTCTTCGACGCGCTTACCAGTGACTTCAAGAAAGTGAAATCCAAAGTCACTCTGAAAAACCGGACTCACAACACCTTCCTCGGTCTCTCGCATCATCGATGCAAACGCAGGTACGAACTCGCGGCCTGTGTTCCAACCGAGATCGCCGCCGCTCAGCGCTGAACCAGGATCCTCTGAGTACAGTCGCGCGACCTCGCCAAAATCACGGCCAGCGATGATCTCATCGCGCAGATCCTCGGCGAGCTGCCTTGCTTCTTCCAGGCTTCGGATTTCGTTAGGTTTGATTAGCACGTGCCGAACACGCGTTTGATCGATGAGGCCCTCAGCTGTCGCGCCGCGGCGCTGAATCAGTTTAATGATATGGAATCCTGAACTACTTCGAATGGGCCCTTTGATCTCTTCCACCATCATATCAACCGCGATGTCTGCGAAGAGCGTAGGCAATGCGCTTGGCTTTCGCCATCCCAGATCACCGCCTTCAAGGGCGTTTGACCCGGCCGATTTTTCCATGGCCAAGGATTGGAAGTTGGCGCCGTTAGCGAGAGCATCAATTACGTCGTCTGCCTCAGCCCTTGCAGCGTTGATCGAATCACTGCCTGAGCCCCCTTTAAAGGAGATGAGTATGTGGCCTACCCGAAATTCATCTGCCGTCAGTTCCTGACCCGCCTCAGTGGTTAGAAAGTCGTTAATTTCATCGGTACTGATCTCAATTCGCGAGTTCATCACCCCCTGCTGTACGCGTCCAATCATGATCTCCTGTTCTACCTGCTGCCTCATATCGTTGTATGACAGGCCGTCTTGCTCAATGGCTTGTCGAAATTGATCGAGGCTCATTTGGTTCTGTTCAGCGATGCGGCGCATGGCATCGTTTAGTTCGGCGTCACTAATTCGGATACCTGCCCGCCTCGCCACCTGAAGCTGAAGCTTCTCCACGATGAGACGCTCGATAATTTGCTCTCTGAGAGAGTCATCTGGCGGCAGGGACGCCGGATTCGCCGCCTGGGCCTTAATCGTTGCAAGCCGATTCTCAATCTCAGAACGAGCGATGATGTCGTCATCAACGATGGCGGCTATTTCATCCATGACGATGGGAGCCGCGTGAGTCCAACACGCAAAGAATGCGGACAAAACGAGTGCGTTACGCACAGCGTTAAAGAAATTCACCATGGTTAACTCTCAGAGATATCCTCGAAAACCGCATTGTATGTGATCGGCAGCCTAAATGGGTACGCTCTATTTGGAATAACACTAATGATGAGCGAATTCTAGGGGGTGAATTAGCGATTGTTGATTCGTTTGGTGGATCATCAGGTCATCCTGTCGAGGTCATTCATCGGCTGATGGCTACAGGTTGATAGCTTTTGGTAACCAGCTGGGCCTGGGCAGCTTAATTGGACGCCGTCGCTGAAGGATTTCCTTTTCTAGAATGCGGGGAATGAACGGGACAACACCTTGCTGATGCCGTTACCGAAGGAGGTTAAGCCTTTTAATTCCACTTCAAGGAAGATCCCTCTACGGGGTTGTTCTTTAAAGAAGAAAGTCTTGCTATCGGGGTCAAGGCTCAGCTTGGGATCACTGAATTGTCGATAGGCGATGGAAAATCGGGTGCAGCAGGAGTCGAGCTCTAAGCCAGCGATGCTTTCAACTTGCCGATCTACTGTATGATTTTTGCTCCACATCCCGATCACGCTCCACTGATTACCGAGGGGAATCCGACTAGCGATTTGGCTCAAGGTCACTTGCTGATCGACGCGACCGGTCCAATCACCGAGTGATCGCTCTCGACTGATATGCTGGATGGACAGTGATCCTCTGTCCGCCCAGCGAAACGACATATCGAAAAATTGGTTTAGCGGGCTCGAATCTCCTGGCCGCCATTCAAGCTGAACGAGTGTGTTTAAGCCGGCTTTAGGTGACCACTCCGTGGATAGGTAGATGGGAGACCGACGCCGATTCAGAGGGTTGTCTCCCGTGAAGTGTGAATCAAAAAAGCGTTGACCCACTTCGACAACGATTGACTGACGACCATCGGCAAGGTCGCGGGTCCAATTGATTCCGAGGCTGCCTCGCAGGCCCGACTCTATAGGATCAAGTCCAGAATATCCGGCTCGATCAAACAAATTACCGATGCCGGGCTCCAGAGACGCTGAATCAAGAGCAAAATCGGCGTCCCGCGCCTTACCCGAGTAGGCAACGAGCAACCTCGGTGTTAGCGTTGCGTTACCGCGGGTCTTGGAGGTGTTGTCAAAAAAAAGGCCCAAATCGAACGAGATTTCAGGACGCGTGATGGAGATGTCGTGCGTGCTCCCATCGATCAGATCCTCTTCGTATTCATGATGCGTAACGCCAAAATTGGTGGTGGTGTATCCCCAAGAGGGTGACCAGGTTCGCTCCATATTCATTTGAACGCGTTGTCTTTTGACGATTTCATCCTCCTGCTCGAGTGTCTCTCGTTTGAATTCTGTCCACTGCGCACTGGTGTGAAATTGCCAGTCTCCTAGTTGGGCTTCCTGGCCGATATAAATATTGGGTTGACGCTCAAACGTGTCTAGTACCTGGGAAAGCAGACCTTGGTAGCGCTGAACTTCGATACCGGCATGGAACCCGCTCTGCGAAAACCTCACACCCGCATACTGGGGCAGTGCGGCCAAGAGCCTTGTATCCAGCGGGTTGGTCTGACGCGTTAGACCAAGGGTCTCTCCCCCTAATTGGAGCGGGCTCATGAAGTCGCGCAAATGCTCCTCGCTCGATGCGCGCGTGAAATTAATTTGGGTTTGGACCGAAGACCAAGTGCCCAGGTGATGGATCGCAGACAGCCATCGTTTCTCATCAAGGCCCGCGCGCTTGTAGTTTTCATCGCTCTGAATGTACTCACCATAAAAGCGTTCCTCGTGATGCAGCCCTTTGTTCCTCAATTCTCCCATCCATAATGTGCCCCGATTGCTCATGACTCGGGCGCCGGCCGTCGCGTCACGTTGCGGGTGAAGGTTGAAGTAGTACTGAAGCTCTGTCGTCGCACCGTCTCTACTATCGTTGGTGATGTCTGGCGGAAGGAAACCCGATTGTCTTTTTTGACCGGTGGGAACTTTGATGTAAGGAATGTAGAGCGCCGGCACCCCTTTAAGGCGCAGCGTTGAGCGCCTTGCGATCAAGGTGGACTGCTCGGTATTGGTCGTAAGCGAATCGATGCTGAGGGACCAGGGTGGCGAAGGCGAAGGACAGAACGTCACGGCCCCGTTCGTTAGGGATATCGCTCCGTCACTGTAGAGCTTGAGAGTCTCGACTTGACCTTGCAATCCTGAGCGTTGTTTAAATTCCGCCCGCTGAATGAGTCCTTCACCAGATAGAAGTTGTCCTTCTGCCCGCTGGCCCTCCACACAAAGTGTTTCGTCCTGGATGACAACTCGGTTTTCGAGAACAAGGGCGTTCCGTTCAAAGTCTAATTCGGCTAGGCCGGCGCTAAAGACCCTATCTAATCCATTGACGCGAACGTCTCCTTCAAAGCGTGCCCTGCTCCCGGGTTCGATCTCGGCGTCGAATGCACTGATAACTGTCTCTGTTGTTGAAGGCGTGGACCAACTGGCCGTTTGTTCTGAGCAAGACTGCGGTGTCGAGAACGCTGGCGTGATGATGCTGGCTGCGAGGACGGTGAATAAACAGGCGCATGCTGCAACCACTCTAGTTGCGCGGATCGAACGCCATGGGGTGGCTGTCTGAAGGATCATGATCTTAAGCCTACAGCGTGATCAGATTGCCGCTCGATGCCGCGTTCTTCGTGGATGCCACTTTTTTGTTTAATCTAGGCAATGCACTGGACTCACTTATGCCTAGCAAAAGCGGCCTCAAATGCTCGTGCAGGGCTATCATCAGGTTTGATCAATCGATCACCTCATCGCATTATTCATCTTTGGAATCCAGATTGCTAACTGGCTGGGTGACGAAATTTTCGTGAGAAACTTGCAGGGTTAGTATTGATGTGATGAGCAAAAATCACAGTCCACCTGATGCTGGGAGTGACCTTCGCCAAGTCCGATTGGCGCAGTGGGCCAACTCAGTTATGGAAACCGTTCCGCATGATCAGGAAGCGACTTCACTTGAAACGGTGTCAGACGATGCAAGTTTTCGCCGGTATTTTCGGCTGAGAACAGAGACGACAGTCATCGTCTTAATGGATGCGCCGCCTGATAAGGAGCCCATTGCTCCGTTTCTCGATATTGGCAACCGGTTATTCGAATCGGGGTCGAGGAGCCCAAAGATCTTTGGCGTCGATCAGACGCTTGGGTTTGTGGCGATGGAGGATTTCGGCGATCGTCAATTCGCCGAGGCGATTAGGGCATCGAAAAATGACCGGGATGATGCGTTTGATCGAGCAACGCAAGCTATTCAACGATTTCAAGGTGTAGATACAAAAGGGTTGCCCGTCTATTCTCGCGAACTGCTCTTAGATGAAACGTCGCTGTATCCCGAGTGGTTCTTAAAGCAATATCTGGGATTGCCGCTCAACGCAGATTTTTGGGACGAATGGTTTCTTTTGAACGATTCGCTGTTAAATTCCGCAAGTGAACAACCTCAGATGTTCGTCCACCGAGATTTCCACTCAAGAAATTTGATGATGCTTGATGATGGTGAGCTTGGCATATTAGATTTTCAAGACGGAGTGGTCGGCCCTGTAACCTACGACTGGGTCTCTTTGTTGAGGGATTGTTATATTCAATATGAGTCCGACTTTGTCGATGTTCAGCTTGATCGGTTGATTGATCAGTTTGAGCGAGCTTCTGGAGACGTCTTTGAAAGTGCGCGTTGGCGGCAGTGGTTCGACTGGATGGGTGTGCAGCGTCATCTCAAATGTGCAGGCATCTTCGCCCGATTAGCGATTCGCGACAATAAACCTTCCTATTTGCGGGATATTCCTCGTGTGATCGACCATCTCATCAATGTGAGTGGTCAGTACTCAGCGCTTGAGGCATTGACGCGGCGCCTCGAATCCGAAGTTAAATCTGCCATGCAAAAGGTGAACGCATGAAAGCAATGTTGCTCGCAGCGGGTTTAGGGCAGCGGATGGGCGAGCGGTCTGTAGCCTGTCCTAAGCCACTTCTGCCAATTGGAGATAGCACCTTAATTGAACGCCATCTGAAGGCCCTACAGGTCGCGGGGTTCGAGGACGTGGTGATTAATGTTTGGTATTTGGCCGACCAAATCAAAAATAAGCTTAGCGACGGCTCTGCTTATGGGCTCAACATTCGATACTCAGAGGAGGATGAGCGGTTCGAAACGGGTGGCGGGATCAAGTTTGCGCTGCCGCTCCTTGGCGAGGATCCTTTCCTTTTAATCAGCAGCGATGTCCTAACCAATATGGACTATGGCGCACTTAGGGATGGGCTTGCTGACGATGCTGATGGGCATCTGATGTTAGTGGACAACCCTGACCATCACCCGCAAGGCGACTTTTCGTTGGTAGACAATCGGTTGACGCTCAGCGAGCAGCGATTGACTTACAGCGGGATCGGCGTCTTCCGAGCGAAACCCTTCCATGCATCGAAGGAGACGGTCTTTCCTCTGCGCGATGTATTATCCCCGCTCCTTCATCAAAACCGCTTGACCGGCCAGAGATGGGGCGGTTATTGGTCCGATGTGGGAACGCCCGCCCGTTTATCGCAGGCTGAAGCAGATATTCGTGTGGGAAGGTGTCCCTCGTTCAATTGATTCGTTAACATTGGGCTTCCAAAGAGCAGTGCGGTGGCAGCTTGCTGCTCACTCAACCACATTGAGATCCTAGAATGAACGATCCTTGGATTGCGCCATCCATTTTGGCGGCAGACTTTGCGCGACTTGGTGATGAAGTGGCCTCGGTGCTTGAGGCCGGAGCGGACATCATTCACTTCGATGTCATGGACAATCACTATGTGCCCAATTTGACGGTAGGACCGATGGTGCTAAGCGCGCTTAGAAAGTTCGGGATCAAGTCGATGATGGACGTCCATCTCATGGTTAAACCCGTTGATCGCTTGATTGGCGACTTTGTGGAGGCGGGAGCGGATATGATCACTTTCCACCCAGAGGCGTCGGACCATGTCGATCGTTCGCTTTCCTTGATCAAATCTTCAGGGGCCAAGTGCGGACTGGTTTTAAATCCTGCAACACCACTTAGCGTGCTCGACTACACCCTCGAAGGCTTGGATATGGTGCTTGTCATGTCGATCAATCCGGGCTTTGGTGGACAAACCTTTTTACCGATGACCTATCAGAAGATTGAGGCGATCAGGCAGCGCATCGATGCCGTCAACCCTTCGATCCGTCTTGAGGTCGATGGCGGCGTGAAAATCGATAACATCGGGGCCATTAAAGCAGCCGGTGCGGATACCTTCGTTGCTGGCACTGCCATATTTGGAGCCGATGAGTATGGCGCAGTCATCAGCGCGATGCGTCAGGCGATAGACTAGAGAACGAGCTGCCTCAGGCATGAATATCCCAATCGATGAGCAGCGCAACACCCTCAATGCTTTGGCGAATCAAGGCGTCCAGCATTTCCCAGTGGTAAGAGAGGTCGTGGCCGACTTTGAAACGCCGCTGTCCTGTTACGCAAAGGTTGCTAGTGGCCCTTACAGCTATTTACTTGAGAGCGCGAATCAAGGCGGTGAGAAATGGTCGCGGTATTCGATGATCGGCTTGCCCGCAAGGCGGGTCTACAAGATTCGAGGACAAACGCTCAGTATTGAAGAGGCTGGCGAGAACATTGAGTCGCGCGAACTTATTGATCCGTTTCAATTTGTATCTGACACACAAGCGAAGTACAGCTACCCCATTATCGAGGGCTATCCTCAGTTCACGGGTGGTCTCGTAGGTTATTTTGGTTATGACACCGTTCGGTATGTAGAGCCGCGCCTAGCAAACAGTACACCGCCTGAGACGATCGATACCCCGGACATTTTGCTGATGCTCTCAGAGGACGTCATTGTCTTTGACAACGTTAAAGGCAAGGTGCAATTGATCACGCATGTTAGTGATTTGTCAGATGATCAATTTCTTCAAGCGGAATTAAGGCTCGACGCGATGCAGGGCGCGATGCTTAGGCCTCTGCCCAAGCACTTGGTTGAACCGAGCATTTCACCTGCCATGCACGAGAGTGATTTTCAGTCTTCTTATGGTCAGGCACAGTTTCTGAATGATGTTGAGGCTATCAAGGAGTACGTTGCTGCTGGCGATACGATGCAAGTAATTTTGTCGCAACGTCTCCGGTGCCGAATGGAGGCTCATCCGCTCACGTTGTACCGAGCGCTGCGCGCGCTTAATCCCTCACCGTACATGTATTTTATGGACCTGGATGACTTCGCCATTGTGTCCTCGTCGCCTGAGATTCTGGCGAGACTTGAAGATGGTGAAGTCACGGTTCGCCCGCTCGCTGGTACACGGAGGCGAGGCCGGACTCGCGAAGAGGACGAGGAGATGGAGGCTGAACTCCGCAGCGACCCCAAGGAAATTGCTGAGCATCTCATGCTAATTGATTTGGGGCGAAACGATGTGGGGCGGATCGCCGAGGCTGGGTCGGTGACCGTTTCGGACATGATGACCATTGAGCGCTATGCCCATGTGATGCACATCGCTTCGCACGTTACGGGCCGATTAAAGTCGGGTCTTACCGCAGTAGATGTGCTCAAAGCGACGTTGCCGGTTGGCACCCTAAGCGGTGCACCCAAAGTGCGAGCGCTAGAGATTATCGATGAGTTTGAGCCGGAGAAACGCGGTATTTTTGGTGGTGCAGTAGGGTATCTGTCTTGGCAGGGTTCTATGGATACGGCGATAGCGATCCGAACAGCTATCGTTAAAGACGGTTGGCTGAATGTCCAAGCGGGAGCAGGCATTGTCGCTGATTCGGTTCCAGAGCTAGAGTGGATGGAGACTTTGAACAAAGCCCGGTCAATCATGCGAGCCGCGGCAATCGCGGAATCGGGTCTTCAATTCGTTGCGACGCCTGAGAGCCCTCGTGAAAATCAAAGTGCTTCAGGGTCGACTGCACCATCAATAGGTAGCCCTAGCGAATCAGAGTTAGAGTCTTAACCTATGTTGCTCATGATCGATAACTACGACTCGTTCACCTTCAATGTGGTGCAATATTTAATGGAGTTGGGCGAGAACGTCGAGGTTTGGCGGAATGATGAAATATCGGTCGATGAAATCATTAAGGCAGCCCCTGAAAAAATCGTTATTTCCCCTGGCCCTTGTACGCCCAATGAGGCAGGGATCTCGCTTGAAGTCATCGAAAGGCTAGCGGGCAGCATCCCTATATTAGGCATTTGCCTCGGCCACCAGAGTATCGGTCAAGCGTTTGGCGGCCACATCATTCGAGCGCCCAAAGTGATGCATGGTAAATTATCCGCGATCCACCACAGTGGAGTCGGGGTGTTTGAAGGGTTGCCGTCCCCGTACCAAGCGACCCGCTATCACTCTCTGGTGATTGATCCGAGCACCCTACCAGAGAGTCTTGAGGTGACTGCGTGGACAGAAGATGAATCGGGAAAATTAGAAGCCATTATGGGTGTGCGGCACCGTTCACTCTCTGTTGAAGGCGTCCAATTCCACCCAGAGTCGATACTCAGCGAACATGGTCACTCGTTGCTTAAGAATTTTTTGGCTAGGAGTCTGTAATCATGGAAATGAGTGAAACGTTAGCCAAGCTTGCCGCCGGTGTTGATCTTGATAGCGACGAAATGACCGTGATGATGCAATCGATCATGACCGGCGAAGCAACGCCGGCTCAAATCGGTAGTGCACTCACAGCGCTCCGGATCAAGGGCGAGACCGTGGAGGAAATAACGGCTGCTGCCAGAGTGATGCGCGACCTTGCTTCGAAAGTACCCGTGACTCATGGTGAGATGATTGACACTTGTGGAACGGGCGGTAGTGGGGTCAGCAAATTCAACGTATCAACCGCGAGTGCAATCGTCATCGCCTCAGCTGGGCTAAAAGTCGCTAAACACGGCAATCGAGCGGCATCCGGCGTGAGCGGCAGCGCAGATGTTCTAGAGGCGGCAGGATTGCGACTCGATATGTCCCCAGGCGCCGTCGCGGCATCCATCGAGGAGATAGGTGTCGGGTTTTTATTCGCAGTTAATCACCACAGTGCGATGAAGCACGCCATTGGGCCTCGCCGCGAGCTTAAGTTTCGAACGATTTTTAATCTCTTAGGCCCTTTGACCAACCCCGCCGGAGCTAGGCGTCAGGTACTAGGCGTTTTTGATAGGCACTGGTTGACCCCCATGGCGGAGGTCCTGGGCCGGCTTGGTGCGACGCGAGCTATGGTTGTTCATTCTCGTGATGGGCTGGATGAAATCAGTCCTGTTGCTGTGACCGATGTGGCGGAGTGGAACGCCGGAGCGGTTCGAGCGTTTCAAATAGAGCCTGGCTCGCTGGATTGCGCATTGCCATCCCTTGATGAGCTCAAAGTGGCGGATGCGAGAGAGAGCCTCGAGATGATTAAGGCAGCATTTTCAGGAGAGCATGATGCAGCGGAAAAAATGATTGCGCTTAATGCAGGAGCGGCTTTGTTTGTTGCTGATGCAGCGGAGTCGTTGCAAGAGGGTGTCGATACGGCACGCGGAGAAATGCGCTCTGGGCGCGCCCTCGAAAAACTCCAAGCACTGGTCGCGTTCAGTCAAGAGTCCGCACAATGAATATCCCTAGCGTGCTCGAAAAAATCGTGGCGACCAAAATTGATGAGGTCGAGCAGAGGAAAAGTGCAAGGCCTATCATTGATGTCAGCGATCGGCTTGATGCAACAAGAGGATTCAAGCGCGCGCTGGTTGATTCGGTGGAGCGCGGTAAGTCTGCTGTTATCGCAGAAATAAAAAAAGCGTCACCGTCTAAAGGGGTGATTCGGCCGAATTTTGATGTTGTTGAAATCGCCCAAGACTATGAAAGGAGTGGGGCGGCCTGTTTGTCGTGCTTGACTGATGAGACCTACTTTCAAGGGGGCGATGATTGCCTGCGGGCAGCGCGCGCCGCAACGAGTCTCCCCGTTCTTCGCAAAGATTTCGTGATCGATTCTTATCAGGTGGATGAGTCCTTTGTTTTGGGCGCGGACTGCGTGCTATTGATCGCTTCGATTCTGCCTCAAACAACGATGAGCGCGCTTTATTCACAGGCTGTCAATCTTGGCTTGGATGTGTTGATAGAAGTTCACGATCAAGCGGAGTGCGAAGCAGCGCTTGCACTTTCGCCCATGATGCTCGGGATTAACAATCGGAATTTGCATGACTTTTCTGTAGACCTTGACACAACCTATCGGCTGCTAGACCAGATTCCCTCGGATACGCTGGTAGTGACTGAAAGTGGCATTGGCGCCCAATCAGATGTTGCTGAGATGCGCGCTGCTGGGATTCACGCCTTTTTAGTTGGGGAAGCGTTTATGCGAGAGCCATCCCCCGGCGCTGCGTTGTCGGCGCTGTTTGAATAGACTGCTTGAGAGAAAGTCTTTTCGGCGAAGGTTCGTTACCGGAACGGATCAGGGTTAATCGTCAAGCTGCGATGAATCCGCTGGTCCCCGCAACTCGTTAATATCTGTATCGCGCTGTGACGGTATCACTGAATTAGTGGCACAGGCTGATTCTGGCTACGCTGCATTTCGCGAAGCGGCGACGTCAGGAAGCCGAAGGACTGGGATATTGTGGGGGCTGAAGAGCCTGAATGAGAGCAAAAGGGAACATTCAAATCATGGGCCAAGTGTTGAAAGGACTGGTTCGCTGGCAGGGAACCGTTCAGTTTTCAGGGGAATCAGGACGGGGGCATCAGGTCACAATGGATGGCCCTGAATCATCGGGTGGACAGGACGCAGGGTTCAGGCCGATGGAATTGATTTTGTTGGGTGTGGGGGGATGTACCAGTTTTGATGTGGTGGAAATCCTTCGCAAGGCGAAACAGACGGTCAATGCCTGTTGGGTGGAGCTCGAAGCCGAACGGCGCGAGGAAGTGCCTCAGGTGTTCACCCGTATTCAGATGAAATTTTTTGTTGAAGGCGAGGGCCTTAGCAAGGCGCGCGTGGCGCGCGCGATATCGTTGTCCGCGGAAAAGTATTGTTCTGCCTCAATGATGCTGGAGGCAGGGGGAGTCAAGGTGTCGCATAGTTTTGAAATACTGGAGACAGGCTAATGAATCGTCGACCGCCCCCCACCCAAGGGATGCGACACGTCGCGCTCTTTGTCGCTGACCTTGAGGCGTCAGAAGCTTTTTATGTGGATTTGCTCGGTATGTCAGTTGAGTGGCGCCCCGACGGTGATAACGTCTACTTGACCAGCGGTAACGATAACCTTGCGTTGCATCGAGTGTTGGGCGATGGATCCAGTGGTCAGTTGGACCACATTGGGTTTTTTATTGCCGAACCTCAGCATGTGGATGAGTGGTACGCGTTCCTAGAGCAGCAGAATGTGAGGCTACTAACTAAACCTAGAACGCATAGGGATGGCGCTAGAAGCTTTTACTGCTTCGACCCGTCAGGTATTAAAGTGCAAGTGATCTATCATCCGCCAATCGCCCGCTCTGATAGTTAGATGTAGCGAGTTGACGTTGTCATTGCTTTTGATGACAACGTCATAAGTCGCTTCAACCATCCGGGGAAAACTGCGCCCCCGAGATCAATGGCGTCTGCCTGATGCTTGAGCTCATCTTCGCGCATAGCGAGCAGTATCTCGCGGGTTCGGAGGTCCTCTTCAGCTACCTCGGAAAGATGGCGATCGATGTGTTTGCAAACCTCTTCCTCAGTGGCAGCGACGAAACCGAGATTCACCCGGTTGCCCATAAGGCCGGTTAGCGCGCCGATGAAAAATGAGCTGGCATACCAAAAGGCATTGAGATGACTAGTGCGCTCGTTCAGCTCATTAAGCCTCGCTTCGCACCAACCGAGGTGGTCGGCCTCTTCGTCAGCCGCTGCCAAAAGGTGCTGTTTGGTTTGGCCATCTTTCGCCGTGAGTGCCTGCCCGTGGTAGAGCGCTTGAGCGCAGATCTCGCCACAATGATTGATGCGCATTAGCTCACCAGATCGCGCGCGCGCTACATCTGTCAGGCCGGCTTCCTTGTGACAGTGCTGAAAGCTGGTCTTCCTTTTTCCTGCGCCAAACGCAGTCCGAAGCGCGGAATCAAAGTGGCTCATGGTTCTGTCGATGTTTGATAATTGTCGCATCTGCGGTTGGTCCAGCAGGTTGATCGTGGAAGTTGTAAAGATAGTTACATAGCTAATATAAGTATACGGTGTTAATTCTAACTGCGCTCACGATGGCGAACTTAGTCTGGCTGAGATGTTTCCGAGAAATGTGCAACTCAATTCTCAAATGAGGGTAAGTTGTAGGAAGAGATATCATTTTTCCCTCGGTTCTCGAAAGCGATGATCGATGGGACGAATGAGGAGTAAATGCGATCGGTGCGTGTGAGGCGCTGAAAACGGGACATTAATTTTCTTTGTTTATAAACTTGGCGTGACTATGAGTAGCGTTAACGTTCACCCTGATCGGGCGGTGATGCTTCTAGGAAAACTGCTTCAATAGTATCCAAACTATAAAGGAGATTGTTGATCAGGTTTTTGGGCAACTGCCTTAACTGTTTCGGCTCTTTCGAGCGCGCTAGGCTTACTCACCACTACCGTTACCGATTGAATAGGGAATGATTTGATTAGAAAGTCGCAGCAACGCTTAGCGGCGGTCTCTACCAGGACAAACTTGGACACTTTAATGAAGTCGCTGAGCCGACTGGTCAAAGCATCGTAGTCTACAGCGTGCTCAAACGTGTCTCTCTCTGTGGCGAGCTCTGCGTCGTAGTCGAACGCGATGTCAAGCCAAAGCGTTTGCTCTATAAGGCGTTCCTCTGCGTAAGCGCCGATAACGGCGTCGACTCGCAGGCGCTCGATCTTCACTCGCATGAGCTAAGTCGCCTTCAGACCTTCGATGGGAGCGAGGTCGGTCATAGGCCATCTAGCTCTTGCGTCGATGCGCCATTCGTCCCCAGACCACTCTTTTTGCCGCATTAACCCAGCAATCGCGATCATTGCGCCGTTGTCGGTGCAAAACTTTAAATCAGGGTAGTGAATATTCACATGGTTTTGTTCACCAAATACCTTGAGTGCGCGCCTCAGTTCGAGATTCGCGCTAACCCCACCAGCCATGACGAGATCCGCATACCCAGTTTCTGAGATTGCGCGTTCGCACTTGATTACGATCGTTTCTACAACAGCGTCTTGAAACGCTCGAGCAATGTCTGCTCTATCTTGCTCAGTCATGTTGCCTAGTGATTCGACG
>MDTE01032234.1_pt1 | contig 14999 bp, 12 predicted proteins | sample 811231 | NCBI WGS metagenome assembly MDTE01 (sample SAMN05326651, study PRJNA326480) | marine metagenome | isolation source: seawater | place: Indian Ocean: Red Sea | collected 2010 | reverse complement strand
GAAAATGGTGCTCTAGTACTCATTTACACTTCGGCTATTATGGCAATTCTTCGCTTCTATGCCGGACCTATCGTTCATAGCTTGTCTCCTCTCGGCTTACTTGCAACTAGTAGTGCTATTGCCTGTGTAGGTTTAGTGGCTCTATCTGCAGCCAACGGAGCAGCCATGATATTTGCAGCTGCCACACTCTACGCTGTTGGTAAAACATTCTTTTGGCCCACTATGTTAGGTGTTGTCTCCGAGCAATTTCCCAAAGGTGGTGCTCTTTCTCTGAATGCTATGGGTGGAGTTGGAATGCTTGGAGTTGGTGTGGTCGGAGCTCAATTCATGGGTCTTTTTCAGGACCAAACTGTGGAAAAAAACTTGTTGCAAGAACAACCAGCTATTCATGCTAAGGTTATTGATGAAAAAGAAGGAGTTTTTGGTGCTTACAAAGCAGTCAGCCCTGAAAAAGCTGCTGTCCTTAATGAAGAAGAATCCGCTGCATTAAGTGAAATTGAAAAGGCAGCACCACAGGCAACTTTAAGAACAACTGCAGTTTTTCCTGCAATTATGCTGGTTTGCTACCTACTCATAATTTTTTATTTTCGAGGAAGAGGTGGCTACAAGCCGGTAGAGATTTAAGAGATCTTTCAAATTCTCTTTACAAAAAAAGCCATATCCTTTGGGATGTGGCTTTTTTGTAAGATTATCCCTCCCTAAGCAATTTTAATCACAACCCTGAAATCTAATTAGAAAACACTATGGCTAAGAAAAAACCATTGCGCATCGGATTAATCGGATACGGCTTTATGGGCCGCACCCACTCCAACGCCTTCCGAAAAGTTCCAAACTTTTTCCCGGAATTAAAATATGAACCACAACTTGCTGCGGTTTGTGCACGTAATAAGGAGCGTGCTGAAGATTTTGCCGAGCAGTGGGGATATGAATCTGTTGAAACCGACTGGAAAAAATTGGTTGCCCGAGACGACATTGATGTGATCGATATCGCTGCACCCAACAATGTTCACCACGAAATCGCCATAGCGGCAGCAAAAGCGGGCAAGGCCATTCTTTGTGAGAAACCCTTAGCCCTGAATTGCAAAGAGGGTGAAGAAATGGTGCGTGAAGTCGAAAAAGCGGGAGTTGCCAATATGGTGTGGTATAATTCCCGCCGCATTCCTGCCGTTACCATGGCCAAGGAAATGATCAATGAAGGTCGCTTGGGCAAAATCTATCACTACCGTTCAAATTTCCTTCAAGACTGGACTATTAGCACGGATTTACCCCAGGGTGGTGAAGGTTTATGGAGATTGGATGCCAAAGTTGCTGGAAGTGGAGTCACCGGCGACTTGCTAGCCCACTGTATTGATACGGCAATTTGGCTAAATGGTCCAATTGTGCAGGTCAACGCAATGACCGAAACCTTCATTAAGGAACGCGTACATACAGCAACTGGAAAAAAGCAAAAGGTAACCATCGACGATGCCTGTGCCTTTCTTGCAAAGTTCGCTAATGGGTCGCTGGCCATCTTTGAATCAACCCGGTATGCCCGTGGTCACAAAGCCCTGTACACCTTTGAAATTAATGGTGCGGACGGATCCCTTTTCTGGGACTTGCATGATCTTCATCGTCTGGACTATTTCGAATACGACAAGGAAGATCCAAAAACCCGTGGTTGGCGCTCCATTCATGTAACCGATGGAGGAGAGCATCCATACATGGATAAATGGTGGGTCCCCGGCCTTAATATTGGATATGAACATAGTTTCATCAATCAGTTTGCAGACTTTGTTGCTGGTTATGGATCTCGAAAAAAGCGTCCTTTGCGCCCAGATTTCCGAGACGCTTTGGAAACTCAGTATATCTGTGAAGCGGTACTAGATTCGGCGAAAACTGGTCGTTGGAAAAAGGTTGGAAAAATCCGTTCGAAAGCCAAGTAAAAGATAATTCTTTTTCTATCTATTTAAAAGGAGTCAGTCCGTGTGTCTGGCTCCTTTTTTTGTAAAACTAGTTTCTTTCGGCTTGCACGATCACGATGTGTTCAAATGATAACAAAAATTATGAAAAACTTACTTTCTTTCTCAGCACTTATCGCAATGGCCTGCTCACTTGTATCTGCAGGAGACTGGCCAACTTGGAGGGGAGTTGCCCGGGATGATATATCAACCGAGAAGGGACTTCTTAAAACTTGGCCAACAGGCGGACCAAAGAAAGTATGGATGAGTAATGATGCCGGTTTAGGCTATGCAGGATTTTCAGTCGCGAATGGCGCTCTTTACACCATGGGTGCCTTTGGTAACTCAGAAAAACTTATCGCCTACAGAGCTGTATCCAGTTCTTCCTCGAACAAAAAAGTTTGGGAACTCGAGGTCGGTGAACTTTTAACCAACGGCTGGGGTGATGGTCCCCGGACAACACCCACGGTCGCTGACGGGAAAGTATATGCCTTAGGTGGTAAGGGTAACCTAGTATGTGCGGATGCCAGAACAGGAAAAAAAATTTGGGACGTTCACATGGTAAAGGATCTTCAAGGCAAAGTACCTGGGTGGGGCTACACCGAATCCGTGCTAGTAGACCAAGGCCGGGTGATCTGTACTCCAGGTGGGAAAGGTGGAGCTTTGACTGCACTCGATGCCAAAACAGGAAGCATCCTCTGGCGCTCCAAAGAATTTACCGACCCCGCACAATATTCTTCCCCGATTGTGATTAATCATGGGGGAAAGCGTCAATATGTTCAACTGGTCATGAAAAAACTTGTGGGCGTGGACGCCAAAAATGGGAATTTAGTTTGGTCTTCGGATTGGCCAGGTAAGGTAGCGGTTATTCCCACTCCGATTTTTAGTGATGGACATGTTTATATTTCATCTGGCTATGGAATTGGATGTAAGCTCGTTGAACTCACATCCACAGGAGCCAAAGATGTTTATGACAATAAGATCATGAAAAATCATCACGGTGGAGTTATAAAAATCGGTGATCATTTATATGGATACTCAGATGGCTACGGATGGGTCTGCCAAAACTTCAAGTCTGGAGAATTGGTTTGGAACGAAAAAAAGGCTTTAGGTAAAGGTGCAATTGCTTACGCAGATGGGATGTTTTATTGCCTAGGTGAAGGAGACGGCAGGGTCATTTTAATTGAAGCCACTCCTAAAGGTTGGACCCCCAAAGGAGAATTCACCATCTCGCCTCAAACCAACCAAAGAAACCCCAAAGGAAAAGTCTGGACTCATCCAGTGATTTCGAATGGCAAGATGTATCTAAGAGATCAGGAACTTATATTCTGCTACGACATTAGTAGTTGAATATCCTGCCTATTTACTCGAGACCTAAGACTTTCTTTCCTTCCTCAGAAATCATACGCGGGTTCCACTGAGGCTCCCACACAATATCAACATGGGCGGATTCCACTCTACCAAGCTTTTCGATTCTAGTCTTTGCATCGTCAGCAATGACAGGGCCCATTCCACAACCCTGAGCAGTCAGTGTCATTTTCACAAAGACCTGCTTCCCCTCTTCCCCTTCATCTATTCGCAAATCGTAAATTAGTCCCAAATCCACAATATTTACCGGAATCTCGGGATCATAGCATCCACGCATTGCATCCCAGACCTGTTTTTCATCAAATGGACCCTCAGCTTCTTCAGGCTTATCAGCTTGTAAAACCTGTTGTTTTATTTCATCACCCAATGCGGAGAGTTGATCCTCGCCTACCCTGTACATTCCGTTTGAGTCTCGAAGGGTAACCGAATTGCCCAAGGATTGTGCAATTGTAAAAGTTGCTCCTTCAGCAAGCGTTACTTCTTCTCCCGCTGGTATAATCGTGGCAATGCAATTTGATTTAAGTGTAATTTCTTTATTCATAACTTGGTGTTCCATGAGTTAAATCCCAGTTGGGCACGGTACCATGGAAGTATACTATACATACTAAGGGGGTCATTAAATGATTTTAACAAAGGTGCAACTCCAGAGAATTTCTGCAAGAAGGGAGGGTAAAAAGTTGAATACTGGGATTGAAAGATTCCTTCTTGCCGTACCTCTAATAGTTCGGCAATGGCATCGGCTGGGGTTCGAACTTTTGGAAATTCCTCTATTTCAAATTCGCCACTCAAATTCGCCATTTTAGAAGCTTCCTCCAAAGCTTGTCCCAATCCCCCAATGCGATCAACCAACCCAAGTTCATGTGCCTCTTTTCCGGTCCAAACCCTTCCCTCAGCAAATTCCTTCACTTTATCTAAATCTAATTTCCGACTTTTGGACACTAATTCTAAAAATCTGCCATATGTTTGATTAACATATTCTTGCATAATCTCAACTTCCTCATCGGTCTTAGGACGGACTACCGAAAAAATGTCAGAAGAAGGATTTGTTTTCACCCGATCCCAATTCAATGCGTAACTTTCTCCCAACTTTTCAATATTGGGAAGAATCCCAAATACGCCGATTGATCCTGTAATGGACTGGGGTCCAGCAAGAATTTTATCACTTTCAGTGGCAATCCAATAACCTCCAGAAGCAGCTACAGGGCCCAGTGAAACGACAACTGGAAGACCTGCTTCCCTTGCCCGAATAAGTTCAAAAAGAATAGCCTCTGAACCTGAAACGCTTCCGCCCGGTGAGTTAATTCTTAAAACAATTGCCTTGTATGAATCAGGCTTCTTTCGAATTTTCCTTATTCTTCGGGCAATCTCATCTCCGCCTACACTCGCCCCATTATCTCCCCATCCATCTACAATGGCACCTTCAACATAGATTATGGCAATTTTGGGATCGTCATCATTTACTTCATCCAATGGATTCGGTCTTAATCGCTCCAAATAAGTACCGAAATCAAGCTGTACAAAGGTGTTTTCTTTCTCTTCTTCCGCTCCAAGTTCAATTAATCTTTCTATCACTCCACCCAGATCATCTATCCGGTCAACCAGTCCTGCTTTCTTTGCATCTTTGGACTTCCATAAAAACTTTTGTGCCAAAGTTGAATTCAGATCCTGCCACTTCATAGAACGAGCTGTTGCCACACTTTGCAAATAATGGATCCATCGCCTGTCCAAAAGATTCTGTACTTGAATTCTGTTTTCCGTACTAAATTTATTATTGGTAAATGGTTCGACTGCACCCTTGTATCGACCAGTACGGACAACCTGAACCCCAATTCCGTATTTTTTGAAAGTGTCTCCCAGGAAAAGCTGCTCGCTCGATAAGCCAGGAAGCAGCATTGTACCCGCGGGATCCATAATCAACTCATCACAAATTGAATAAACCAGATAATCAAGCTGGCGTGGGCTATGTAGATATCCGATTATTTTTTTCCCACTTTGCTTAAAAGTTTCAAGAGCCCTTCTAAATTCCAAAATTGTCTCATATCCGCATCCATACCCTGATGGAGCAAATCCCCCTGATATAAAAATCCCTTTAATGTTCTTTTCCCTGGAGGAAGCGAGAATTGTATCAACAACCTCTCTTAAGTGATATGAAGGAATCAATTCCTCTTCCGTCAAGGCTTGACGAGTGATATCCTCAAAGCTCACATCAGCCGGACGATCAGTTAAATTCATGGTTAGATCTAACACCAGAAAACTGTCCTTCTTTATCTTCTCGTCGGTTGGACTGAGAAAAGAGCCGGCAAAAAATGAAAAAAGTACCAATGATATTATTGCAAAAAGAAAGGCAGAAACAAAGAGCACGGCCATCCTTCTGAGAACATCCTTAAAGAAAGATTTCATCCATGTAAAAAACAGACCTTTTGCAAATAGGTCGAAGAAAATCTTTGCAAGAATTGAAAAAGGCAACAAATTTGCCAATCATGAGTTCAGAACAACTATCAGTTGAAAGAAAAGCACTCCGAATAAATCTTGATTCTTCCAAATACGGAACATTTGCTGAAATTGGTGCAGGTCAGGAGGTAGCCAGGCATTTCTTTCAAGCAGGAGGTGCAGCAGGCACTGTAGCCAAGACTATGTCGGCATACGACATGAAGTTCAGCGACAAAATCTATGGTGAAGCTGGACGTTATGTTTCAAGAAAACGACTTGTACAGATGATGTCTCACGAATTCGGATTATTAAGGGAAAGACTATCGGAAGATCGCGGAATCGAAAGTCAGTTCTTTGCATTTTCCAACACGGTATCAGCACTCAATTTCAGCAAGAGTAATGAATGTCATGGTTGGATGGGTATCCGATTCCAGCTTGAGCCTCTTGGGGAAGTCCACGATATCATCCTGCATGTCAGAATGCTCGACAGAGAAAATCGCTTACAACAGGAAGCGATCGGAATGCTCGGGGTTAATTTGGTGTATGGAGCATTTCATCACCATGAAAACCCTGATGACTTTATCCAAAGTCTTGCCGATGGAATTGATATTGAACGGATTGAAATTGATATGATTGAATTTAACGGTCCGGAATTCGAAAAATTCGACAATCGCATTCTGTGTCTAAAACTTACCCAATCCGGTCTTACCGATGCGATTATGTTCGATCAGCAAGGATATGTAGTGCAAGCCTCCGAAGTACTATATAAAAAGTCATGCTTGATTGAACGTGGAAGTTTCCGCCCGGTAACCAAAGTAAACTTAGATATGCTTGAAAAAGCAAAAAAGCAGTTTTTGTCTAGAGAACAGATAGTGGATAACGACTTAATGGTATTCATGGAACTTACCCTAGGTAGCCTCGCCAATGACGGTTCGATTGATTATGAGGATTTTATTTCCCGTATAGAAGTAATCAATGCCTGTGGCTACGGAGTACTGGTATCGAATTATTTTGAATACTATAAACTTGCATCCTATCTTAGAAGACTAATCAAAAAACCTATTGGATTGGTGATGGGTCTGAACAATTTAGCGGATATTTTTAAAGAAGAATACTACTCTAATCTCGAAGGAGGTATTTTAGAAGCATTTGGTGTACTTTTCAAAGATAACATCCGTATCTATGCCTATCCAGTTGAACAGGAAACTTTCGAGAGATACCGGGAGCAGTTTAGAAGAGGTGATAATGTAAGTGTAAAAGATTCTTCGAGTGGTTTAATTGATGTAGAAAATCTTTTAGTAGCCGATAATTTGAGAAATCTTTATAAATACATCCGGGAAAATGGCTTTCTTGAAACAATTCAGGAATGTAATCGAGAAAACATGCGCTTTTTCTCCCGCGATGTATTTGAGCAAATTGTGCAAAGGAAAAAAGGGTGGAAAGAAAATTTACCAGATGTTGTAGCCAAAATGATAGAATCAGAGAATTTATGGATTTAAACTGATAAAGAAATATTATTACAAATCATTGGAAAATAAATACGATCTGATTGCAATTGATAGAGAAGATCATTTTGGTCCTGACTCTACATGGTCAGCCAGAGTGCTCTGCTTTGAAAGGGCTCAATCTTTAATAAAGCCAAATGGAATAATTGTTGTCGACGACTCATGGAGATATCCCGAAATTGAAGAAATATCGTATGCAAAGTCAGTTAAAAGGTTGGAAAGCCTTGGCCCATCAAGAATGGGAGTGACAACAACTGATATCTACCAGTATTAGTTCAGAATTCGAAATCGGCGTATACAATGCGATGGTCTGAACCCAATAAACAAAGGTGAAAACCTCCAACTTTTGGAGAGTCGGGCACCAGGTGTTTGAATAATGGTGGTGATGCCAAAAGATAATCAAAGCGAGAGTAGGAATCCTGCTTGTCCCAATAATGCGTCCAAAAATGCCCTTGTTTATCCTGGCATTGAACCATTTTGGAAAGTTCTGAATTATTGACCTGCAAGAAACGGCGAAGGGGAGCTGAATTCTTATGGTCATTAAAATCACCCAAGACTAGGTACATTGGATCTTTATACGGTGGGTGCTTGGAACGAATATAATCCCGAATTACCCGTGCTTCTTTTTCCCTCCTAATTGCAGCTTCGGGATCATCAGGGCGTTCCGTCCATTTACTTTTGAGATGAAGATTAAAAAGAGACCAGTTTTTGCCATTCGTTGAAAATTCAGCCTCAAGCAAACCACGACTTGGCGATCTATGAACTTCAAAATATTTAAAACTTAAATCTATTATTTCATTATTAATGGAGAACGGGAATTTGGACAGAAGAGCTAGATGCCTTTGTTCGCCTTCAACTCCAGGCAACCAAGCGGAATATTTAAACCTCACTGCATTGGTTTTGTTTAAATCTTTCCACAGCTCATTTAGATAAAAACGCTCTCCTATTTCTTGAATGGCAAGAATATCTGGATTTGTTTGGTTAATAACTGAACGAATGATCCTCCTTTCTTTTTGCGGTTTAGGATACTCCTCCTGCCATCTACCCGAAACCATCCGATCCATGACCAAATAGTTTTCGACATTATAAGAAGCTACACGAATCTTTTCTCCCCAACTTACATGGGGACAGACGAAAAAAATAAAGAGAGCAAAAAGTTTTAGTTTCTTATCCACGACCACGAATAATATTTACATTTAGCCTTTTATTTCGAGGGATTTCATTTCTATCTTTGAATTGTCCTGGTTCCTTTGAAATTCTTGCATTATAACTATCTTCCGTGCTGTGCGAAAGATGAATGGCCTGAAAAGGATAAATCCCAGAGTATCCCTTGCTCCATCGAAATACCATCCCACTCGTACTAGTTGGGGTAATTTTAATTTTATGGGAACCAAATGGTTTACCCATAAATTCAGCAGATTTAATCGGATTCCATTCCCCACCCGCGAACTTTTTCATAATGTCATCCCATTTTGTCATCATTGGAATCTTTGCTCTTTTCGATTCAAGAGGGTCTATGTAAAGACTTCCATCCCCAACCAATGGTTCAATGTCTTCCAACTGCATATTTGTAACATTTGGAATAAAATTCGGTGAATGAAAAGCTATAGAAAAGCTAGTTGGATATTTTTCTTTGCGATCTTCTTCGATTTCGCCCCAGAAACTCAATCCTCTATGATTAATTTGCATCGTATATTCAAAAGTCGCATTATTATCGAAAGTGCCTTTTATTGTTGTTTCTTCCCGATCCATTGATACCGGAGGTGGTTCATCGAAAGAAACAATCTTTCGATGCCTCCATTGCCGATTTCTTTCACCTGGATTTAAATAAAAAATGGGGCGAAAATTAATACTCAAAGGATTTCTCTGGGCTCTCTCCCCTAATCCTTCTTCTCCTTTTTTTGCTTCGTTCTTAAGCCAAAGATGAACGACATGTCCATTGCGATGTAAAGCCACATCGTAAACCGCACTTTCCAAGACTGTATTGTAATTTTTCCATTTCCCTTCTGTGTAATGAGTGAGGCTCCCCCCCTTTGTTTCCGCAATACGCGGATTAATAGGCATCAACTCAGCTTTTAAACGACGTAGGCCTTCAGCCAAAGCCTGCGACTCGGGGTTAAGTCTTTCCCAACCCAATTCATAGGGACGATTGGGATTATTTCTCATAAGTAAAGTAACTCCTTCTTCACCCGCATCAACATAGATGGCTTCGATTTCAGAACCTGTGGAGCTCATCCATTTATGATATCGATTAAGGTCTGATTCAGCTAAGTCAGGAACTTTCATTTTTTGACGTTTATTCGCCTCTTCCTGACGCATTTTATTTCTTTCAATAAGATCTTTATTCAGCTTATTTGCTAACGCTAATGAATCCTTCGTAAGTCTTGATAATGGAACCGTCACTTCAGAACGCCCCTGATTCATAAGCAGGTTAATATCTTCTCCTTCGATCGAGATAAACTTGGCCTTTATCAACGAACCATTGGTCGCCTGCCAGTTGTGCTCCTGATCTAAGGCCACATCCTCGGTAACCACGGTAGGTTTAACCGCGGCAACTTCTGGTTTTGGGGTGGGGGTAACGGGAGTCGACTGCACAGGCTTCGGAGTTGTGCTACCGGCGGAAGCAAGTTGATTAGCAAGGGCTTGCGACTGAGGAGACAAACTGCTCATAGGTAGAGGAACTGTTTGGCCGTTCCATTCAATTGTGACTGTACCCGCAAAAAGTCTGACAAATCTTGCCTCCAAAGTCCTGCCCTGAACATCAGTCCAAGAGTGCAGTTTATTTTTATCAAGAGTGGGGGACGATACACTCATTTTCGCTCCAAGTTGCTTGGCAAGATTCTGAGATTCAGGCGAAAGACTGGCCAGAGGAATAGGAACAACCTGTCCATCCCATTTTATGGTTACCTTTGTACCATCAAAACTTATAAATGAAGCCTGTAATGTACGACCTTGTGCATCCGTCCATGGATGTAACTTTTCGGCTTGTCCCTTCAGGATTGTCGATGACAAAAAAAGACAGAATAGTAAGAGATAAATTTTCATAACATTGAGTGATAAGTTAATTACTTAATCATGTCGTTCCCATGAGAGAACGACCTTTTCTTTTTTGTAAGTCCATGGTTTGAAGACATCAAAAATTTTACCAGGATTCAAGATTCCTTTTGGATCAAGTGCCTTCTTTATTGCTTTCATTGCTTTCAATTCAGCATCATTGAATTGCTTTTGAACAAAGGGTGTTTTGGCTAAGCCAACACCATGCTCTCCACTAATCGCACCCCCCAAGGCAACCACTTTCTCCATTAATAGATTAAGAGCAGAAACGGCCCGGTCAGTCTCATTTTCATTGTCCTCATCATACATAAAATTTACATGAAGATTCCCATCTCCACAATGGCCAAAGACTCCAATATTGAGATGAAATTCTTGCCTTAGATTTTCTACAAAAGAAACCAGTTCCACTTGACGGTTGAGAGGAATGACAATGTCTTCATTCAATTTGGTATTAGCTAATTTCTTCATGGCCGAGGAACCCTGCCGTCGAACTTCCCATAATTCCTCCGCATCATCCTCGTTTTCAGCAATCCTATGATTAAGGGAATGCTGCTTTAACCAAGTATCCAAAATGTATCTTTCGCGATTAAGAACTTCAAGTTCACCATCAAGTTCAATTAACAGAGTTGGGCTCGGGTTAATGCCAGCAAAAACTTCTGCCCCCACATATTTTTGAAGGCAATCAATTGTCCATTGATCCATGTATTCAAGAATAGAAGGTTGAATGCCCAGTCTTGACAATTCAAGCGGTGCACTCATCGCTGATTCATCATTCTCAAAAGCGGCTAAAAAAGTTACACGATGATCAGTGGCAAGGATCAGCCTAAGAGTTATTTCAGTTACCACACCCAAGGTACCTTCACTGCCAATCCATAAGTCACGTAAATTATAGCCCGTGGCAAATTTTCTCGTTGCCCTACCCCACTTAACAAATTCTCCAGTTGGCAAAAATCCTGAAAGAGCAAGAACATAGTCACGAGTAACACCATACTTGACACATCTTAACCCTCCTGCATTGCAGGCAACATTACCTCCTATTGTGCAAAAGCCCTTGGAAGATGGATCCGGGGGATAAAAGAGACCATAATTGGCAGCCTGTTCTTGTAGATTGGAAACGACTGCTCCAGGGCCGCACCTTGCCAATCTATTAGGTTTGTCGATTTCAATATTATCTAGCGAAGACAAATCCAAAACCCATCCACCTTGAAAAGGAGTTGCTCCGCCCGTCAGGCTAGAACCACTTCCTCGACAAGTTACGGGCACACAAAATTCATTAGCCAGTGATAAACATTTTCCAACATCTTCAGGGTTATAGATTTTAATCCACGCATCGGGATCACCTTTCACCTTCAACCCATCATATGAAACTGAATATAATTCGTCCTTTGATGTACATACATTCTGCCCGAGCTCTGCGATCAAGCGTTCTTGGGCATGTTTTTTTTGATCTGGAGTGAGATGTTTAATGGCTGGATTAACTGGAGCTTAAATTGCACATTAAATTCTGTCCAAAAATTGGACAATTACAATTATCCCGCTTTAGTATCTAAACTTAACTTCGAAAGATCACGTGATTTTAGCATGTTTACCACATCCATAATTTTTTGGTACGGTAGCGTTCGATCACCACGAATGTGAATAGTTGGTTGTTCGCCATCTTTAGCAGCAACTTCATCCAGCTTGTTTTCTAGGTCTTTTTGTGAAACTGGATCTTTTCCCCATCTAAATTTTCCGTCTGCCTCAATGGTAATAAATTGATCGCTTAACTCAGGAGGCTTTTGAGGTTTGGATGTTTTTTGAGAAGGAAGATCAATACGGTTGTACTGCTCTATAACCGGGGTAGTTATCATGAATATAATCAGCAATGAAAAAGCCAAGTCAATCAGCGGGGTGACATTCAGATCAGAAATTACCGCCAGTTTATTTTGCCTCTTAAAGTCTCTAGCCATAGGTAAGAAGTTTAAGCATCCATTTCCAATTCAATCCTATCGGCCAAGTTGCTGGCAAAATTTTCCAACTTAGTCATTGCAGCACGAGTCATTCCAAGAAGCCCGTTGTATGCAAATACAATCGGAATAGCTACGCAAAGAGCAGCAACCGTAGTTAACAAAGCACCAGAAACACCTGGAGCCAAGTGCTCAATTGTTGCTCCACCGGCATCCATCGTACCAAAAGCATCCATGACTCCCCATACTGTACCTAATAATCCTAAAAAAGGTGCACCTGATACAATCGTTGCCAACCAATACATTTTTGCTTCGTAGCGGTCTCCCACTTCTGCCAAAGCTCTGCGAATTGCATTTTCAACATAATTCATCCTCACCTTGCCCTGCTGTTTCCCACGATGGGCCGCGTCCATTGCTCTTGAACAAATTCGTAAATAAGGGCTACCTTCACCAGGAAAAAGTGAATCATCATAATCGAAAATAGCCGTTAAATTATTGATCCTTTTCTCATCCCTGGCGTTATTGCGCAATGCACGTTTAATTTCTTGAAATTTAGACCACATCAAGGCAATAGCCGTGCAATTCAAAAAAACCAAAACAAAAATAACAACCTTTCCTGCAAAGTTTGAATCTGCGAAGTATTCAACCACCTTGATCGACGCCAATACATCTATGCCATAATTTCCCATAACTTATCCTTTCTCCAAAATTTCCACCACTTTCACCATCTGTATTAAAATATATGAAATCAATCAAATTCATTTTCCAACTTAAGTGGTCTTAATCGAATTGAATTGCCCATTTGTCCAAACATTTCTAGGCATCAAAGTATGCGAATTTCAGAAAAAGTTTTAGCGGAAATAAATGAAAAAAGCTTTCACATTTCAGGAATGCAAAGCCTCGTAGGACTCGATGGGTTTGTGGATAAAATTGTCACGCCTGTCGATAAGAGACATGGGATGGGCGAGCAGTTTGATGCCGTCGAAACAATTGCTGATTTGGGATCAAGAATCTCCGCAGCAGCCGGAAAAAGTGCAAACCTAGAGCTCTTTCCTCGATTTGAAAAACTAGGGGGAAATGGACCTATCATGGCAAATGCACTGCTTTCTCTAGGTCTAAGTGTCAGGTATGTTGGAGCTCTCGGCAATCCTTCCATCCATCCTGTTTTCGAGGACTTTGCCGAGAAGACTAATGCTATTTCTTTAACCGAACCTGGAATCACCACTGCCCTAGAGTTTAAGGATGGAAAAATCATGATGGGCAATATGGTCAGCTTGGAGGAAATAAATTACAAAAGAATCCTAGAAGCTGCTGGTGAAGGACCTTTTATCGATCTTTTATCAAAATGCGATTTGGTCTCTATCGTTAATTGGACAATGATTCCTAGAATGACATCCATTTTGTCTGAGATTGTTGATAAGATTCTCCCAAACCTTCCCCCTCGTGATTCCCGCTTATTCTTTTTTGATCTTACCGATCCCGCCAAGCGCTCTCGAGAAGATATCCTGGAAGTCTTGCAGGTAATCTCCAGATTCCAAGGATACGCTGAAACCTGCTTAGGCCTTAACTTCAATGAAGCTCTTCAAGTTTGCGAGACTTTAGGACTCTCCAAGGGTGATAAGAGTGAGGAATCTTTAAAGAAAATGGCTTCTGACATTCGGCGCAAATTGGAAATTTCCTGCGTAGTCACTCATCCAGTTGATTCTGCTGCATGCGCTACAAAAGACGGCTCATGGTGGACCGAAGGGCCTTTTACTGACAACCCAAAGATTACCACTGGAGCAGGTGACCATTTTAACGCAGGCTTTTGTGCGGCAAAGTTAAACGGATTTTCCCCGCTTACTTGCCTTGCATTGGCAACTTGTACTTCGGGTCATTATGTGAGAACTGCACAAAGCCCAACCACAAATCAAATAATTGAACTACTTAAACAGCAATAAAACCATAAACTTATAAATGAGTCGCGAACCAGGAATTTTAATATCTTTCGAAGGATCCGAAGGTTGTGGAAAATCAACGCAAATCCGTCGTCTTGCTGATCGTCTTGAAGAAATCGATCATCGGGATGTAGTTGTAACGCGCGAACCAGGTGGCACCATTATTGGTGAGGATATTAGGCATTTGCTTATGCATGCGGATTCTTCCCAAAACATTTTCCCTGAAACTGAACTTTTGCTTTTTGCAGCAAGCCGGGCACAACTTGTCCGTGAAGTCATTTATCCATCCGTACAAGAAGGCAAAATTGTTCTATGCGACCGATTTCTTGATTCCACAACGGTGTATCAGGGTGTTGCCCGACAAATCGCGGATGATCCTGTTACGCAAATTAACGAATTTGCCGTGGGTGATGTTGTACCAGATCTAACCATAATTTTAGATGTCCCAGCGGAAGTTGGGCTGGAAAGAATCAAGCACAGGGTTTCCGATATGCCAGATCGCATGGAACAAGAAAATGTGGAGTTTTATGGAAAAGTACGAGAAGGTTATCTACACCTTGCCAAAAGTTTACCCGATCGCTTTTTTGTGGTCGACGGAATGGGAGAACCTGACGAAATTGAGGTGGAGGTCTGGAACGAGATACATTCCCGTTTTTTTCAGGATGACTAAGCAACAGTTTTGGAATGACTTCCATTGCTGAGAAAAGAATCGAATCCCTTTGCGAGCGTCACAAGACTGGTGCATTGCATCATGGCTTGATACTTAGAAGCGAGAATCTTCAGTTCGTGGAAGATTCAGCAGTTAAATTATACAAAGAAATT
>MDTE01112759.1_pt1 | contig 15000 bp, 11 predicted proteins | sample 811231 | NCBI WGS metagenome assembly MDTE01 (sample SAMN05326651, study PRJNA326480) | marine metagenome | isolation source: seawater | place: Indian Ocean: Red Sea | collected 2010 | reverse complement strand
TTCGGCCGCCAACCGCTCGAGGTCTCTCTCAGCCTCCGTCTTGAAATACGCGCCCTCGCTCGCGCGCAGGCGCGTGCCGAAGATATCCATGAGGCGGACGCGACGCGACTCGACTCGACTCGACGCGACTCGACGCGACGCGTTCGCGCGACGACGAATGAAGTGACGCGACGTGTGACGTGTGACGTGTGATGTGAATGGAAATGGAGATGAAATGAATGGACGCGCGGGCGCCGCCGTCTTCCGCCGTTCGCCGTCTTCCGCCGTCTACGAGCACTATCGCCGAACGCGAACGCTCGACATTTTGATCACCACGTACGTCCACGCGAAGAGGACGCCGACGAGGGCGAGAACGATCCACGTCCAACACGAACCTCGCCCGTTTTCGCGATACGCCTTGGTTTGTCGCCGAGCGCTCGCGCGCGCGACGTCGACGTTTCGTTCGAGACGCGACTCGACCTCGGTCAACGCCGCGCTCGAACGACCGAGACCGCGCTCTAGGGCGAGCGCGTTGGCGCGTAAACCGCTCGCGAGTTCGGACATCTCGTCCGTCAGTCCCTCCTGAATGGCTCTCTGCCGGCGCAATTCTATTTCGTCGCTCGCCGTCACCGTCTTCGAGCGTGACTTTGAGTTTGAGTTTGAGTTCGAGTTCGACGGCGACGGCCCGCCGCCGTCCGTCTCCCGTACCACCATCTCGGCGATGAACGGCGCGCGCACCTCCCGAGCGCTCGTCCGCTGCGTCGCGGAGACTCTCTTCGCCGCCGCGGGCGCGGTCGCCGCCGTCGCGTCGCCGCCGCCGTCGTCGCCGTCGGCGTCGCGTCGCCCGTCCACCTCGCCCGACGTCGCCGCGACGTCGCCGCGACCGCTCGAGCGCACCGCCGAGACTCGTTCCGCGTACGTCGACCCCATTGCGTCGTCCAGACCCTCTCTCGCGCTCGCCAACGCCGCGTCGAGCGCGTCGAGTCGTTGCGTTCGCTTCCTCGCATCCATCGCATCCCCGCCTCCCTCGCGCGCGCGTCGCTCGCACGCGGCGAGCAAACGCGCGAGATGAAACTCGCGCGTCGTCGCCTCGTCGTCCGCGCCTCGACGCGCCATCGCGCCGCGTCGCCGAGTGGAGAGATGGGCGTCGTCGGTCGAACGAACGACCGACCGAGAGACACGACACACCGAGACACGCGCCCCTCGCGCGTCGTCGTCGCTCGACCGCGACGCGGCGTCGTCGCGCGCTCGAAGGAAGGAACGATGGCGACGCGTGCGGGGAAAGGGCGACGAGGCGGCGGCGGCAGGCGGTCGGGACACGCGCCGCAGGGATCGGTGGTGTTCGAGACGACGGAGACGTTGATGGCGCTCGCCGAGAGAGACGCCGGCGTGGACGCGTACGTCGACGCGCTCGCGAGCGCCATGTCCCCCGATCGATCCAGACCTCTTCGCGCCGATCCGCGCGCGTTCACGACGTTCATGTCGAGACTCAATCGGGCCAAGCGGAGCGACGCCGCGCTCCGCGTCTTCGAGGCGCAAAAGCGACTCGGATGTGAGCGAAACGCGGTGTCGTACAACGCGGCGATGGTGGCGCACGTGAGGAGAGACTCGCCGTCTGACGCGCTCGACTTATTCGAAGAGATGCGCGCGGTCGGTCACGAACCGACGGTTATTTCCTTCAACGTCGCGATGGGCGCGTGCGTTCGCGCGGGACGAGGCGCGCGCGCGTTGGAGTTGTTCGACGAAATGGTGGAGAAGGGCGTGGATATTGATGCGGTGAGCGTGAACACGGCCATCGCTGCGGCTGAAGCCGTCGGGGACGACGCGCGCGCGGCCGAACTGCGCGAGGGCGCGCCGTTCAAGGGCGAGGACGAGAACGCGTCATCGGAATCGGACGAGTCAGAGGACGGTTCAGAGGTAGGTTCAGAGGACGACGCAGAGCCGGACATCGTGAGAGAACCTTTGAGAGATCGCGAAGACGTCGTCCTCGAGGAAGAAGACGAGGCGAAACGTCTCGCCGCGAGGAAACGAAAACGCGAAGAGAAGAAGAAACTTTTAGCTCGATTCAACGAGAAAAGAGAGGGCGACACCGTCACCGCCGCCGACGACGACGATGACGGAGAGATGGCGAAGCGACGCCGGAAGGACGCACGTAAGGCAAAGTTTGAGGCGAAGCGCCAGGCGAGGAAAGAACAAAAGCGCGCGAAGAGGCCTTGGACGATGGCGGCGGCGCACACGAAAAAGACGGAGGCGAAGAGCGCCAAGGCTCGCAGACGAGCGGAAATGAAAGCCGATCCGAAGGTGTGGGTCGAAGACATTCCGTCCGACGACGATGGCGAACGCGTCGCGCTTCGAGACGAGGACGGGGAGCGTATTCTACCCCCGATCAAAGGGCCTTCGTTTCTGGACGATCCCAACGCCGCGAAACTCATGAACGCGCGCGGCGGCGACGACTTTTGGTCCGTAGGTTTTTAGAATTTTATGTACATTAAAAGACCAACTTTGTACCACGCACATCGTCGGCTTCAGACTACCTTCGGACCATCGACCGTTTAAATCCGCCGCGGCTGAAAAGGAAAAAGCTCCCTCGTCCGGCGGAGTCGTCACGGAGACGAAGACGCCGCGTCGCCCTCCGTTTCGCCGTCATCCTTCGCGCTCGTCGTCGCGTCCTCGCCCCCGATGATTTGATGCGTGAAATTATGATTCGTGTACACGCACGTGTCCGCCGCGATCGTCATCGCCTTTTTCGCCACGTCGTACGCTGACATTTTCGGCGAGTCGAGCAACGCCCTCGCCGCCGCCAACGCGTACGACCCGCCGCTTCCTATCCCGATCACCCCATCGTGCGGTTCCAACACGTCTCCAGATCCGGTGATTTGAAAACTCGAATCTTTATCCGCCACGATCATCGTCGCCTCGAGTTTTCTCAAAAACTTATCCGTGCGCCACGCCTTGGCGAGCTCGACGCACGCGCGCGTCAACTGTCCGGGATGCTCCTCCAATTTCGTCTCCAACCGTTCGAAGAGCGTGAACGCGTCCGCGGTGGCGCCAGCGAACCCACCGACGACGCCCGGTTGAATCACGCGCACTTTCTTCACGTTCGGTTTCACGATTTCGCTCCCCATCGTCACCTGCCCGTCCGCCATGACGACGGTTTGTCCAGCCTTGCGAACGCAGAGCACGGTCGTCGCGTGGTGCGCGCTGGAGGAGAAAGGACGCGCGAGGGCGACGGACGACGAGGAGGAGGGTTGGGCGAACGCGCTCGAGAGCGCGCGACGCGCCGCGGACGACGCGAGTCGACGCGAGGTGGACGACATGACGCGAGGCCACGTGTGAGGGACGCGGCGAGCGAGGCGCCGGGAAGACGTCGACGAGACGCGCGCGCGATGGACGCGAGCGATGCGAGACGCGCGTATGAGGGACGCGAGACGCGCGCGCATAAAAAAGTACGAACTCTTTCGTCGATTAAACAAACAACACAACAAAAACAAACTCGAAAAGATGAACGAGCGTCGACTCGACGCGCCCCGTCGCTCGCGCGCGCGACTTCGCGTCCCCCGCTCACATTTTCAATTGCACCATGGGCGTGCCGAAAATCTTCAAACCCTCGCTCACTTCGACGAGTTCGAGGTCAAAGGTCAAGTCCTGTCCCGCGAGCGGATGGTTCATGTCCAACGTCAGACTGTCCGCGTCCAGGGCGAGACAGAGCGCGCGCGAACCATCCGGAAGCTGCACGAGTTGTCCGACTTGTACTTGCGATTTCATGCTCTCCGCCTCCTCTGGTGACAGAGGAAACCGTTGCACCTTGGTGTCGTCTCTCGCCCCGAACGCGTCGGCGGCGACTAAAACCACCGTCTTCTTCTCACCCTCGGACATGTCGCTCAGCGCGTCTGAAATTTTTGGGAAAAGAGAGCCGTCTCCCATGGTTATGGTCACCGCCTGCCCCTGTCTCGCCTCGCTCCTCGTGTCGTCGATCACGGTACCGTCCGCGAGGGACATCTTGTAGTGTAACGTCACGCGTTCGCCGTCCTTGAGCGCCCCCGTCGTCGTCGTCGCTCGACGCCCGTTCGATGGGTACCCTCGATGCACCAATCGTCGCGCGCGCGCACCTCTCGCGCGCGCCCCCGCGCCCGTCGTCACCACCGAACCCGTCGACATCATCGCGCGCACCGTCGTCGTCGTCATCGCGCACCCCGCGTCTCGTCTCCCTCGGCCGTCGATCGATGGACGCGCGTTCAGCGAAGGCGCGAACGCAAAGTGGCGACAGTCGCTCATGCATCGATGCATCAATCGAACAGTCAGTCGCCGACGCGCGAGAGTGATTGACGAGCGCGCGATGACGGTGACGGTGAAGACGGGCGCGATGTCATCGACGCACCGCGCGCGGTGGGGTGGACGCCGCGAGCGCGCCGGGCGGGCGACGAGACGGTGGCGGTCTATTTCGGGCGCGGCGACGAATTCGACGAATTCGGCGACGACGGCGACGAGGGCGAAGAAGAGCGCGATGGAAGATTTAGCGCCGAGACGTTCGGGCGCGAGCGCGAGGCGGACGAGCGATCTCGCGACGACGACGAAGGTGGGCGCCGAGACGACGAGCGCGACGAGACCGGTGACGTCTCGGGACGTGAATTACGCGATGCAGTTGGCGTCAGCGTTGGCGGGATTGGGATTGGCGTACGGTCTCGTCAAGGTCAAGTCAGTGTTGGACACGCCGAGTCGCACGTACGTGCCTGGTGAGAACACGGTCGGGTCGGAGTACGACGCGTGGACCGAGGAGCAAATTTTAGAGTACTACTGGGGAGAACACATTCATCTCGGGTATTACAAGGACGAGGACTTGGCCCGGGGCGCGGGTACGCTTCTCGGACACCGCGTGAAAGATTTCATCGAGGCCAAGGAGGATTTCGTGGATGAGATGTACGCGTGGAGCGGGGTGGAGGCGAACAACGGCGGTAAACCGATGAAAATATTAGACGTCGGGTGTGGCATCGGCGGCGCCACGCGGCGATTGGCGTCCAAGTGCGTGGGATCGGCCTCTGAGGTGACGGGAATCACGCTGTCGGCGAAACAGGCTGAACGTGCGACGGCACTCGCGGCGGCGCAAAATATTCCAAACGCAAAATTTAGAGTCATGGACGCGTTGGCCATGGAATTCCTGGACGATTCCTTCGACATGGTGTGGGCGTGCGAGAGCGGAGAACACATGCCGGATAAGAAGAGGTACGTGGAAGAAATGGTGCGCGTGTTGAAACCCGGAGGCACGCTCGTCATCGCGACATGGTGTCAGAGACACGAGCCGCCGGCGCTCACGACGGAGGAAAAGTCAAAGTTGCAATTTTTGTACGACGAGTGGGCGCATCCGTACTTTATCTCCATCAAGGATTACTGCTCCTTGGCGGAAAACACCGGCGCGATGACTCAAGTGCAAAGCGATGACTGGACGAAGCAAACCATCGTGAGTTGGCGCCATTCCATCTGGGCGGGCGTCTACGATCCGCTTCCCGTATTCTCAAGGCCGAAGATTTGGTATAAGACGTTGCGAGACATCATCTGCCTCGAGCGCATGCGTCGCGCGTTCGGAGAGGGTTTGATGCAATACGGTATGATTCGCGGAGTGAAAAAGTGACGCAACGGCGCGGTACACTCGACGTCACGACCTCGACGGACTCGACTCGCTAAGGCAATATCGCTACATTTGTGATGATTCGATTAAAACAAGTTTCGACGAGTGTACACAGCCACCGCGCCGTCGTCACTTCTTCTCCTTTTTCGCCTTCTTCTCCTTTTTCGCCTTCTTTTCCGTCTTGTCGTCATCCCGATCCCGTTTCTTCTTCTTGTCCAAATCACCGCCGATGACAAAGGAGGACGCGGAAACCTTAGAACGTCGCTCTTCTTCCTTTTTCGCCTTGCTCTTCGCCTTGAGCGACGCGGCGACGGCACTGACATCTTCGTCCGCGGACTTTGAAGCCTTGCCGCTCGCGGTTCGCTCTTCTTCCCTCGGCGCGACGAACGCCTCTTGGCGCTTTTTGTTATTCTCCGTCTTGGCCTCCTTTTGCTTTTGCAACTTTTCGTACGCCGCCTTTCTCTCCTTGGCCTCCTTGGACAAAAAGTACTCTCCAGATTCGATCTGTTTGTCTATCTTGCTCATCACCGGCGCCGGCGGGAACACGGCGCGTTCCTTCTTGCCAATCTTTGCCGGCTTTTTGCGTTGCACGTTCTTCTTTTTAAACTTTGGCAAGAAACGGTCCCAACTCTGCGTCGAGAGCTCGGGATCTTTCTCCAATTCGCGCTTGATCATGAGTTCCTTGATGTGATAGATCGGGTGCGTGTTCGACATCGCGTCTTCGACAATCTTTCGCACGGTTTTCAATCCTTTCCATCCTCCCATCACGGATACCGTGTTGCCTTGCACCAGCACGTAACACCCGGTTAACATCTCGATCGCCTTGAGCGTGGACCCGTTCGGCCCGATCAGACGCTGTCTTCGCTTGACAAATCGCTCTTTGTTTCTCACCATTCCCCCAATCTTGATCACATCGCAGTTCGTGTCGTCTTCGAGCACCTTTAACGCCTGCGGCGCCGGCACCGAGCGACTGAGCAACTTTATCAAATCTCTCGCCTTGATGATGATGTACGGATCGAACGTCTTCCGAGTCGTCCGCACCGTCATCGAACCCTCGACGAGATTCAACTCGCACGCCACCCCTTGTTCCTTCAGCGCCTTGGTCACGCTCGGCCACGTCTCTCGAAGATACTTTTCGCGATACTTTGGAAAGAGCACCGCGAACGAGCTCTCCTCGAGCACGCCCGAGGGATTATCCTCCTTGGTGAACGGCGTCACCGACCAGTGATCGATGCCGTCGTGGTCCCACGGTTTCTCTTTGCGATACCTTCCCTTCTTCCCCGTCGACGCCGTCGTCGTGGGCGCGTCCTCATCCTTCCCCGCGTCCGCCGCCGGCGGCTCGAGCGCGCGCGCGTTCGACGCCGCGACGAGGTGCGCCATCGCTCGAGCGGGCGAGTCGGCGCTCGAGAGACGAGGACGATAACGACGACGCGTTCGTTCCTTCGTTCGTTCACGCGCCCCGCGCGCGCACACCCGACGCTTGTTCCGTCGCGCGCGCGAATGAATGAGGGCGGCAGAGAGAGAGAGAGAGGGACTCGCGCGACTCATCGAAGGCTGGGTCGCGCGCGCGAACGAAAGGAAACGGTGCGTGCTGAGCGATGCTATGGACTAAAAGCGACGCGCGAGGGCTAAAAGGTTTTGTGGGTGACAGCGCGCGTGTGCGCCGGGGTGAAAGCGGTGGAGGAGGCGGAGAGGCGAGATTTTGGTTTCGACTCGGGCGGCGCGTCTCGCGACGCCGCGCGCTCGAGCGAGCGAAAGACTTTTTCGTGCCAGAGACAAAAGCAAAACAAGTACTCGCCCGGATTGCTCGTTCGAGCCATCATTTGTGCGGGTTGACCGGCGGAGTGCTTCGAGAAATCCACGCGGAAGACGCCGACGCCGCCAACCTGAAGACTGTACGTCACCGGATCGAAGAGGTGCTGGTAAAAGTCAAACGTGTACACGTCGTCGGGGGAAAACGTGTACTTGTGAGCCAGTCTCGCGTTCGAGAAAATCCTCCGACGCTTTTTGCTCGAGTGTGGCTTTTTGGCAAACACACCGCCGAGTCGAGCGGTGTTTTCCTTAATCTCCATGACGCGCGAAATGTCCGGCTCGCGTCCCGGGGCGTCTGCGGAGATGACCTGCGCCGTGCCCGCTAAACTCGACCAGACTCTCGGTCGAGCGGTGAATAAGTTCATCTGTATACCCGGATTCATCGAACGAAGGAACTTAAGTATCGTCTTGACGATGAATTTACTCGGGATTCCCTCCAACGGTTTCACGAATTCGTGTCCGGAGAAGGCTTCGCCGACGTCCACCTCTCGTTTGAACTGTCCCTGCACGACGTACTGAAATAATCTCTTCTTGCCGCGAAAGTACCCATCGACACGCTCTTTCGCCCCTTTCGCCGCGTTCGGAGGAGTTTTAAACCCTCTAAATCGACAGATCAGCTTCCCTTTGAACAGAGGCGTCTCGAATTCGATGGGAATCTCCCCGTTCACCGTCAAGTCTCCGCTCAAATGTTCGCACGCCGCGTACGGTGGAATGGTCAAGTACATCGGCCTCTGCGGCCACTGATCCAAAGGCGGCGGCGGCGCGCCGTAACTCCTCGGTGATAACAAATCCTCATCGGCGAACGAATTTCTCCAAGACGATAACCGCCCAAACTTGTGCGGACTCCTCGGAGAGGCGGGTCTCCTCTCCTCGGAGACGCCCGACGGCGACGCGCGAAGACTCGACCCACCGCCTCCGCCGCCATCCTCGTCGCCGTCCACACCGCCCGTCGCCTTCCTCGAGACGGTTTTCACGACCCGCACGCGCGTCGGCGCGCCCTTCGCCTTCGTCCCGGTCCGCGCCAACGCGCGCCACGCCAACACCGTCGCCAGCGAAAGCACACCGAGGAAAATGACAAACGCGAAGAATGCGTCCACGTCGCCCGCGCGCGCGATTTTCACGAGCGTCTCCGCAAACGACGCGCGAGACGGTGGCGCGTTCGCTCGAAACATCTCGCGCGCGTCTCTCGAAACGCGCCCTCGCGTTCTGAATCACACGCTGGCGAATTGAAACAACAATATCCAAGTCGTCGCGTTGATTCGTCGCGTTGGTTCGTCGCGCCCACGGACGAGGACGCGCGCGCGGACGAACGATTCCGCGCGCGGCACCGAACGTCCTCGCGCCGTCGACGCGGCGAAACCTCCCACCGACCGCGGAGGTCTGCGGACGAGACCGATCGGTGATGAAAAACGAAACGCGCGCGCGGCATCGAGGCGCGACGAGGAAAGACGGACGGACGGACGTGCGTTCGCAGAGTGTGTGTGAATGCATGATGTAGGTTACACGCGCGAAGGCTCAGATGAAATAATCGGTGATGTACGACGTTTGATCCATCGAGAGCGACGGTTGTTCGGGCGTGGCGCCGTTGCGGTTGATGACGCGCGCGGGAATGCCGACGGCGGTGGAACCAGAGGGTAAATCTTCGAGAACGACGGAACCGGCGCCGATTTTTGTGTCAGCGCCAACCTTGATCGAGCCCAAGATGGTGACGTTGGCACCGATGACGACACCGTCGCCGATGCGCGGGTGACGAACGCCGGTGGACGTGCCCGTGCCGCCGAGGGTGACGCCGTGTAGGATTGAGACGTTTTCGCCCACGACGGCTGTCTCGCCGATGACGACGCCCGTGGCGTGATCCATCATCATCCCTTGTCCGAGCACCGCCCCGGGGTGAATGTCCACGTGAAAAACCTCGGAGATTCGATTCTGTAACAGAAAACTGAGCGCCTTGCGATCCTCTCGCCAGAGGGTGTGCGCCACGCGTTGCGCCTGAATCGCCTGGAAACCTTTAAAGAAGAGCATCACGCTGAGGTACCGATCGCACGCGGGATCGCGTTCGAACACCGCCTGCATGTCCGCCAAGCACTTTCGACCGAGATCGGGGTGTTTATTCAGCTGCGACCTGAAAAGTTCCAACAATTGCGAATCCAACAAGACGTTGTTTCGCAACTTGTTCGCCAAGACAAACGCCAAGACGTCTTCGATGCCCTTATGCGCCAGAATGGTGGAATACAGGTAACTCGCCAGCGCCGGTTCCGTCTCAATGTCCTGTTTCGCCTCCTCGCGAAGTTTCTCCCATATTCCATCCGCCAAGAGACAACACTCGCCCTCGACGACTTGGTCGCCCGTCGTCGCCGTCGTCGTCGCCTCCGACCCGCTCCTCGTCCTCTCAGCCGCCAAGCCCGCCCATCTCATCGCGACATCGCGCTCGCGCGCCGCCGCCGCCGCCGCCGCCGCGTCCAAACCGCCGTCGCTCACCGCGCGGTTCCCCCGACGCTGTCGCCCTCGCCCGGGCGCGTCTCCGTCGCCCCCTCGCGTCGCGCGCGTCGACGACGAACCGCCCCGAGCGCGCGACATCGCGGAACGAGTCCCACCACCGCGCGTCGACCTCCACCCGGTGATTCCGCGCGCACACGCGCGAGCGGGTCTCGGAATCGGTCGCGCCGTCGCCGGGACGATCATCGCGTCCCGACAGATTCGCGCGATCATCGTCACCGCGACGTCCGCGCGAGTCTACTCTCGCGCGTCTCCGCGTCGTCGCCTCGAACGCGAACGCACGCGTCTCCGTGTTCTCACCGTCGTCGTCGCCGTCTCCCGCGCGTCGACGTGTGCGGCGCCGACTTTGTTCGGAATTGACGCGCGTCGGCTCGAGGGAAAAAGGTGTTTTCACCGTTCATGACTCATACATCTACAGGGACTCGAGGACACGACCGCGTCCATCGCGACCCGGCGCGCGACCCGCGGACGCGACTCGCGGACGCGCCGACGCGACGTCGTCGAACGCGACGCCTCACTCTTTGCGCGCGCGCTCGGGACTCGGTCGGTTCGATCTCGGCGCTCGCGGCGTCGCGCGAGCGCGAGCGCGAACGGCGTGGGAAAAGCGACATGATTCTCGACGTCGTGCGCGCGTCCAATCGCGCGGGCGTGCGCGCGATGGCGGTGGTGACGGTGGTGATGACGTGGAAGAGTGTCATGCGTCTCGGCGCGTCGCGCGGGGACGCCGCGCGCGACGTGGCGAGGTTTCTGTGCGCGTGGGCGATGACGTATTACGCGTTGTTGTTTAATCAGTCGGGCGCCGCCTTTGAGGAGGCGGCGAGATTACGAGCGCGGGCGAAAAAGGATGGCGAGCGACCGCCGAAAATGTACGAGGTCAAATACTCGCGCGGTGGGGTGACGTCTCGAGAGGTGTTGTGCGCGGACAGGACGGTCGGTAATTTCATGGAACAGTCGTTGGCGCTCGTGCCGGCGCTCTTGGCGCACTTTTACGTCTTCGGAGGAACGCGAGGCGTTCGATTCGCGTGGGCGTGGCTCGTCGTGCGATGGGCGTACGGTGCCGCGTTTCGGAAAGGGTTACCGTGGTTCATCTTCATCACCGTTCCCAATTACGCGTGCGTGTTCGCGTTGTACGTCGATCTCGCGCGGTACGCGGGGCTGTTGACGTAGCGCGCGAGGATGGTCGGTTGTAAATAAACGAAATCATGTTGACGTGTGTATTAAGTAACTCGAATCGAATCGAATCGAATCGCGCGTATTTTGTTTTCTAGAAGACGCCGTCTCAACGGAATCGAATGGAAACCATGGGAATGTCGACGTCTTCGCCGTCGTCGTCTTCGCACGCGACGACGATATCAAAGTGTCGACGCTTGGCTGGGATTTCCAATTTCGCGATGGTTTGCACCAACTCGCTCAATTTTTGATTCAGGCGCTCCTTGTGCTTTGGAAAAATGTTGTTGTACACCAAACTCGCGCCGACGGACATGGAGTAGGCGATCAAACCCTTCGCCTCAAAGTGGTCCAACACATCTTGCACCGTCAAATCGCCCTCCAAGACCCATCTGTCCCACATGCTCCACTTTAAATCCTTGAACGAATCCGTCTTGGCGGCGATGGGTTCCGCCATGGCGAAGAGCGGCAACGCTAGGTTTGCGAATGTGTTGCGATACGCATCAATCTTGGCGCCGTTGAGCACCTTGTATAACTCGAGACACACCAAACCGGTCGCCATCGCCGTCGTCGTGGCGATGGCGGGGATGATGCGACCGGCGATAAACTTCGCCTTGAGCTTGTCCACCTCGCCGATGTCGTAATTGCGCGCGCGCATGTTGGATAAACCCGCGATCGCGTCCATGTGGAAGTTGGTGTCGTCATCCTTTTCGAATTCGATGACGTTCAAGCGGTACGCATCGCCCAACGACGCGCGCTTCTCGTCCAGTCGCGTCAACAACTCGGTGATGACGGCTTCGTCGTCGATGCCCTCGGGAATGTTCGACGCCGCCGTGTTCGCCTTTGGATCGGTTTCAATCTTGACGCCCTTTTTCGGCGTGAACGCCGGAACGTCCACCTTTTCGATCATTTGTACGAGCGCGGCGTCGTCATTCACGCCCGCCGCCGGACGTTCGACGCCGCCGAGTTCAGCCTTGAGGTTGGCCAAGGCGCGGATGAGCGTCACGTGCGCGACGTCCGAGGACGAAAAGATGACGGGTCTCGGGAAACGTTTCGGCGCGCTCCAAAACGGAGAACCCGTGGACGTGACCGCGTCCTCCGGGAACGTAAAGGTGAGTTGTAAAATCTTATCGTGGAACTGCTCTTGGAACTGTCCTCGCGCCCACGCGACGCACTCCTGATACGTCGCGCACGCGCTCTTCAATAAGACGGCGGCCACCTTTTCCACGTTTTCGCGAGTCGACGCGTCCGGGTTTCCGAGCGCCGCCGATCGGTACTCGTCCGGTTTCGCGAGGTAGGAGTTGGCCTCGGCCGGCGCTTTTTCAAAGGCGCCTTCGAACTCGCTTCGCGCCCACGTCAAGCAGTGATCGATGTTGTGCGGGAACGAGTGCAACGTGCACATGGGAGCGCTCTTCTCCGGCGGATCGCGCGACGCGCCGTAATTCTCCGTCATGTTTGGAATGACCATTTGCGTGTTGCACTTAGTGCCGAGCGTACCGCTCTCGAGCAAGGGCTTTTGAAAGTAGACGCATCGACTATCGACGTACAGACGCGCGTTGACGTTGTCCAACGCGTTGACGACGATGTCCAAACCTTGCCAAAAGTCGTCGTCGAAGACGTCCTCAGTGTCCGGGCTCACGCGGTTTTCGAGAGCGCGCACCTTTAACGCCGGGTTGATGACCGCGGCGGCGTTGGACGCGCACACGCTCTTCCCTTGACCGATGTTCCAGTCTCTGAACAAAAACTGTCTCGACAAGTTTGACTTTTCAATCACGTCGTCGTCCGTCACCGCGAGGTGCCCTCGATCGCCGCACGACAGACCCATGCACGCAAAGTTTTTCAAAAATTCACACCCGAGCGCGCCGGCGCCGACGAGGAAAATCTTTTGGTTTAAGATTTTCTCTTGCGCGGCGCGACCGAAGCACGCGACTTGTCCGTCGTATCGGTCGCCTCGCGGGGCGAGATCTTCCTCCGTCAACGTTTCCGGCAAGCTCTCGACCGAGTCGAAATAAAACCACTGGAAGAGGGGCGAAAACTTACCCGTGCACGCCTTGACCACCTCTTGACCGACGATGCCTCCGAACATGGCCGCCATGGGCGACAGGTATCCTCGGCACGTCTTGGCGAAAATTCTCAAGAGATCCTTGTCCACCTCGTCCACCGCCTTGCGCGTCGCGTTCAAAGCTTCAGCCTCGGCGATGAACTTGTCCGCGTCGACGTCGGAACCGGGCGTCGGCGCGTCGCCGTACTTTTCGGTGTACGCGTCCAACGCGCCGAACGCCACGTGCAACTGCGGCGAACGCTCCATCTTGGCGAAATCGCTCAACAAAAAGTCACCCGGCGACGCGAGCGCGTCGGCGTACGGCTGAAATTTCAGCGTCTTCGTCTCCTTGACTTGCGTGGCGATGCCGCCGCCGACGTACGGAGAAAAGTTTGCGGTGTCCAAATCGAGCTCAAACGAGTGCTTTTTTACGTTTTTCACCGTCGCCGAGACGCCGTTGAGCTCCGTCATCCCCTTTACTTCGCTAAAAGTCACGCGTTGACCGTCTTGTAACTCGACGCGCTCGTCTTCGATGCACGTCACGAGCGCCGGCGAATCGTTAGACACGCTCGCCACGATGCACGTCAACGCCTCCTCGCCGTCGACGTCGGCGACGTCAAACGCGTCTCCGAAATCGCAAAACACGCTCCCAAACACCCCTCGCACGTCAGCCTTGATGAACGCCACTCCTTTCGCTCGACACATCGCGTTCACCATCGCCGCTTCCTTTTCGCTCGTCTCCGTGCACACGACCACCTCGTGCGCCGCCACGACGTCGGCGTCCACGCGCGCTCTCGAAATCGCCCGCACCTCCACCGCCGGGTTCAATTCCTGCAATTTCCCCACGCACACCTCGGCTCGCGTCTTCCCCCCCCCCTTCCCCCCGACATCTTCCTCGCTCGCGTAAAACTGCGAGGCCAGATCGCTCCACCCGCACGTCTCATCATCCGCCACCGTCGTCGCGCGCGCCCCCGCCAAGATGACATTCTTCGCGATCTCCACCCCGAGTCCTCTCGCCCCGATCACGAGCGCCCTCGCTTTCGCCAATCGACGGAAACTGTCCCTTCCGTACACCGCCAACTGTCTCGAGTGTAAATCCTCGTCGATCTCCATCGCCGTCGCCGTCACACCCTCCTCGGTCGTCGCGTCATTCATCATCATCCGCGTCCCCTTCCAATCCGTCGTCGTCGTCGTCTCGTCCTCCGTCTTCCTCGGTCTCTTGTTTTTCTCCGTATCGTCTCGCGCTCGTTCGTCGCCGTGCGTTTCTCTGCTCGTCTCGTTCCTTTCGTCGTCCCGCATGCGAGCGTCCGCGTCTGTCGTCCCGCACCGTTCGTCGCGTCTCGTCGGCACGATCACAGTCGAGGCGAATGGCATGGCTTTGGCTTTTTGTCGCGGCATGTCGTACACTACCTACGTGTGTCGAGTCATTGATGCGTGAATGGATGGATCACGACGACGTGCGCGGTGGTGGCGCGACTCGACGAGCGGGCGATGCGTCGGGTGGAGACGGCGCGCGGTCTCGGTGTCGCGCGTCGTCGTCGTGCGCGTCGCACGCGTCGTGCGCGTCGCACGCATCATGCGCATCGCACGCATCGGTGCGAGGACGCGCGCGCGCGACGGCGAGGGATGATGATGGCTCCGCGACGGCGTCGGGTGGTGGTGCGCGCGGACGAGAGACGGTGCGAAGAGACGCGTCGGTGTCGGTGTCGTCGGTGTCGGCGGCGCGCGGGTCCGCGTGTCTCGTCCAGCGCGCGTCGTCTTCATCGTCGTCGTCGTCTTCATCGTCGTCGTCGTCGTCGCGTCGAGACGAGAATCTCTTGGACATGGCGCCGAATCCGAAAAACGCGCGCGGAGACGGGTCGTCGAGGGCGAGACGACGACG
>MDTE01009967.1_pt1 | contig 15000 bp, 10 predicted proteins | sample 811231 | NCBI WGS metagenome assembly MDTE01 (sample SAMN05326651, study PRJNA326480) | marine metagenome | isolation source: seawater | place: Indian Ocean: Red Sea | collected 2010 | reverse complement strand
TTTTGGTTTTTAGAATTCATTGTACTAACTTGAACATCTATACAAGTGTCATTGATTAGAAATAAAATTAGATCATAAAAGTGACATGCCTCCCCAATATTTCTTCTTCCTCCCTCATCAGAGTATATCCATGAATTAGGTAATAACCTGTCTGCATTGACAGTATAATTTAAAAAAATAGGATCATCTTTTTTTTCAATAAAGTTTTTTAAAATTTTTGCAGATTCAGAAAATCTCCTATTAAATCCAGTCACAAGTATTGGGGTGATTTTTTGTTTACTAAAAAAACTTTTTATTTCCTTTAGTTCATTTCTATTTATACATAATGGTTTTTCACAAAAGACATTTTTATTATTTAACAAAGCTTTTTTTGCTAATTGCCAGTGAGAATTGTGCCTTGTAGAAATAAAAATTACATCTAACGATTTATTTTTAAGTAATAAATTATAATTATTAACGACATTAATTTTTTTATAAAAACTTGAAGAGTTTAAAAATGAAATTGGTTTTCTCACACATATGAAATTAAGGGAGGTTTGATTTTTCATTTTTAAAAGATTAGGAATTATAACTTCATTTGAGAAGCTACCCGCACCTACTAATGCTGACAAGTATGTTCCTGGTTTTTTTACAGTAAAATTCATTTTTGGTTTAACGATTGATTCATTTTTTGAGGTATATTTAAAAAGTGTTGAAATAGGCCTTTTTCTTTTCTCAAAAGAAGAGTACACTTTCTTAGCATTTTGAATAGGTTCTATTTTTTCAATTAAAGTTTTAACATTAATTTTTTCGTCATCTATCAGTTTGACATAACTTTTCATATTTCTATTGAGAGTCCATCTCACATATTCTAGCGGATAATCTTTTCCCTCTATTTCATATTTTGAATCATATCTACCAGGACCGTATGAAGCAGATATCGAAAATTCAATTTCTTTTGAATAGATTTCTTCTCTATTAATTTGTATATCCACATCACCCACTAAAATTACTCTAGATTTTTTTCTGCACAATCTAAAAGTTTTGTTTAATATATCTTCTACCTTATTTGATGCAGTTATAATTGCAGAATCAAAACCCATACTGATAACACCTTGAGATACTTTATTAGATAAATCTTCAAATGAGTTATAAACATTTGTTAAACCATTTTCTTTTGATTTATTGAGAAAATCTTCATTTGGATCAATACCATACACTTCAATGCCAGCAGCTCTTAATATTTGCATAGTAATTTGACCTATCAAACCCAAACCAACTACTAAGCTAATTTCTCCTATATTAGTTTTTGATCTCCTTACAGCATGCATAGCAATAGATCCCAAGGCAACAGTTGAGTAAAGAGACAAATTTTTTTTTTTTTTCACTTTTACAACTAAGTTTTCTGGCACTAGAATTTTTTCTGCATGGGATGCAAAGCCACCTCCAGTGCATGCTACTAAATCTCCTCTTGAGAAATTTTTAATGCCTTCACCTACCTTTTCAACAATGCCAGCACTTGAATAACCAAGTTCATAAAACTCTCCAAGTTTCCTTGAAATAATATTATTTGTATTCTGTAATCCCTTTTTTTTTAATACATTAATCAAACTTTTTATAACCTGTGGTTTTTCGACTATTTTCTTCAACATACTTTTTTTAATTGAATTTAAAGATGAAATTTCAGTACCAGGGGATATGCAAGAATAAAAATTTTTAATTAAGATTTTACCGCTTTCAATTGAAGGCTCCGGTACATCTTTAATTTCAATACCTTTTCTAGATAAAAAAACCTGTTTCATCTTCATACATTTTTTAAAATATTTAGTAATTGTCTTTGAATTTTTGGTAATTCGAAATCTTTTGATTTTTTCATAGCATTTTTTAAAATTTTTTTTCTTAAATTTAAATCATATAAAATTTTAATTAATGAATCTTCAAGATTTTTTTTTGATTTTTTATCCTCAACATAAGCCCATTTTTTTGATTTTGCATCATTTATAAAAAAAATTTTTTTTGGACCATATATAAAAATTGGTACTTTGGACATCAAGTATGTACCCATCTTGGCGGGCCAAGAATATTTGTAATAATCTACTGATTTAGAATCAAAGTTTGATGCCAGAAGCAAGAGGTCACTTTCACTAATTGTTTTAAAATATTCCTTTTCATTTAAATTATGATTTTTTATTAAAATACTTCTATTGTTTGGAAAATTATGTTCATAAATTCTTCTTTGATTTTCTGGTAAAAAAAATAAACATTTTAGGTCAATTTTTTTTTTTATTAATTCTTCTATTACTTGTGTAATTTCAACTAATGAATCTAATTGCGCATTTTTAAAAACAGAACCAATGTAAGTAATAATTTTGGTTTTTTTTTTTTTTATTAACTTTTTGTATTTTCTTTTTATTAATTCCATTATGCAAAATTGAAAAGTTATATTTAAATATTTTTTGGTACTCCTCTGCCATTTTTGAATTAATAGCTATTCTTTTCGCTGAACTTTGAATAAGGTAGTTAAAAATTTCATATTCTTTTCTTTCATTTTTATAAATTGCTAAAACATTATCCATTATATGAGTTATCAAAGGAACTTTAAGAATAACCTTTAATTCCTTTATCATATACATCAATCCATAACTTCCTAAAATAGTATAAATTACATCTGGTCTAAATTTATTAATTTTTATTAATAAATCTGTACTAATCCTTTTTTTTTTTTTTATTGTTATTAAATTTTTTAAATCAATTAATTTTTTTATAATTAAGGGATGTAAGAAGTTTTTAAGAAAATTGTTTATCTTGCTTGAGTTTCTTAATAAATGAGATCTGATTTTACTATCAGTTTTTGCATTTAAATCCTCATGTAATATAAAAATTCTTTCTTTTGGATAATTTTCAAATAAATTTTTTAAAAGAATTCCGCCTCCGGAATTTTCATTAAAGTAAAATTCACTGATAATTAATACTTTTGGAGGGGAACTTTTCAAAATTAAATTTCCTAACAGTATATTTTCTCGAGAAATTTTAAAATTCTTAAAGAAGTTTTTCCATCCCACATTGGTATTCTATTTTTTTTTTTTTTTATTTTTTCAAGTAGATTGTTAACCTCTTTTAACTTTACCAACTTATTAGTCCCTTTAGATATTGTTATTGGTCTTTCTGTATTTTTTCGTAGAGTCAAACAAGGTATTCCTAAGTAGCTCGACTCTTCTTGAATTCCTCCAGAGTCTGTTATTATAAATTTTGAATTTTTCATATGTATCAAAAAATCATTATATGAGAGTGGTTCAATTTGAATTAAATTTTTGTTGTTATAAATATCTTTTTCAAATTTAAATTTTTTTAAGCTTGATAAAGTTCTTGGATGAATTGGGAAAATAAATTTATATTTTTTTGTCCATTTTTTAATTTCTTGAATAATTTCCATCAATTTAATTTTATTATCCACATTCTCGGGACGATGAAAAGTTATCAAACCATCGAAATCATGAATAAAAGTTTTTCCATTTTTTTTTTTTTGAAAAAAAAATTTCAAACTATCTATCATTATATTTCCAACGAGAACGATTTTTCCCTGAATATTTTCTTTTTGTAAGTTTTCACTTTCTTTTTTTGAAGGTGTAAATAAATAGTCTGACAATGAATCAGTAATTCTTCGGTTTATTTCTTCTGTTAAGTCATCATCATAACATCTCAAGCCTGCTTCTACATGAGCAACCTTGATTCCCATTTTTTTTGCGGTAAGTGCTGCGGCAACAGTTGAATTAACATCACCAAAAACAATAACTAATTTAGGTTTTTTTATTAAAATAATTTTTTCATATTTTTTCATAATTGTTGAAATTTGATAAATATGCGATCCAGAACCTACACCAATATTTACATCTGGCTGACGTAATTCTAAGTCATTCATTATATTATATGACAAGTTCTTATCATAATGCTGACCAGTGTTAATGAAAAACGGATTAAAACATTTACTCTTATCTAATAATCTTAAAAGGGGAGCAATTTTTACAAAATTTGGACGTGCTCCTCCAATTAAATGTACATTAATCTTTCTATTTTGATATATCACAATTTTTTAATTTGTTAATTATTTAATCTCTACTTAAGTATATTTTCATATAATCTTATATAATTTTTAATTTCTTTTTCTTCTGAAAAATTAGATAAAATAGTTTTTCTTGAATTTTTTGATAAAAATAATTCTTTTTTTTTATTTTTTTTTAATTTAATTATTGAATCATAGATATAATTTGCATCTTTTTTATTTGTACAGATTCCGCTTTTTTTGTTTACTATCTCAGGTAAACCTCCTGAATTAAAACAAATAACTGGGATACCACAACTCATCGATTCTAATGCAACATTTGGAAGATTTTCATCTTCAGATGGAATTAATGTGCAATTAGCAGAGTTATAAAGTTTCATTTTCATTTTATTATTTACTGTAAAATCAAATGTATATAAATTTTTGAAACCAAAACTTTTCCATGACTTACTTCCAAATCCAACAATAATTTTTTGAATATCAGGATTTTTTTCTAATCTTTTAAAAATTTCAAATAAATAATCTGTCCCCTTTCTATTATTATTAAATGCAATATGAGCTATAAAAAGCACTGAAAATTTATTCGGTATACTTAACTCTTTTCTTGCAATTTTATTTGTCAATGGTTTGAATGTACTAACATCTACTCCATTAGGAATTATCAAAACTTCTTTCTCTTTTAAAATTGAACTTTTTTTTACTTCATTAAACATTTTTTTTGTAGGGACAATAATTTTCATATCAATTTTTTTAATTATTTTTTTTTTATTTTCCCATAAACTTTTAGTTCTATCTAAACCAATTGAAGGATATATGTTTAAATTTGGACAATGAAAACATCCATTCTTCCACTTATCACATTCACCTGGATAAGCGCAATGTCCGGTCATTGCCCAATAATCCGATAGCCTCCAAATAATTTTTGAGAATTTTGAGAGTTTTAAAATATTTGAAAATTTAAAATAGCCTCCATGGATATTATATAATTGTATAATATCTGAAATTAAAATTTTTTTATTAATAAAAATATTTGACGGGACAAATGAATATTGAAAGCCAAACTTATTGAAAAGTGAATCAGAGATTGAATCTAAATTTCTTAGTTTTTTGTATTTTGATAATAAATACGAATTTTGAAAATTACTTGATTTGCTCCCTACAAAAAGATTTGAATTAATCTTTTGCTTAATTAAATTTAGATGTATTCTTTTAGCTGAATTTGCCGAACCTCCAATTGAATCAGAGGTTGAAAGGTGAGAAATACTGTAGTTCATAAATTTAAGTAAAAATTAATTTCTAGTTATAAATTGATTTTTAATGAAGATTAAAAAGTATCATAGTCAATCAAATCTTCTTCTGTCGATTTTAGCCAATGACTGATTTTTATTACATCATTTGATTTGAAAGCATCAAGATTATGATTAAGCTTAATATCTAATTTTGCGTCAACAGTTTGATTAAATTTAAAATCAACAATTTCTGTTTTTAATTTTTTGCAAATTAAAGAACAATAAAGGAACTTTATAGCTAGTTCTTTTTGTTTATATGAATTTTTTTTCAGAATACTAATTTTTGAGAGCTTTGCAAAATATTCCTTTTTGTTATCACTGTCAAAAGTAAACCCTAACCTATCATATCTTCCTGTTCCAGCAGTTATCACTGGAACTCCATAACAACTTGCCTCCATACCAACTGTTCCCCTCACTGTTATGCAGGTATCAATAAATTTAAATAATGAAAGAGTAGAAATATTTGATTTATGATCTAAAATCTTAATATTTTTAGGGAGCTTTTTAAATGTTTTTTTTATTAACTCAATTTCTGAATAAACAGAAGTTCCGTCTCTAACATTTTTGACAGAGTTGGCTGGATGACATTTAATAATCCAATTAATTTTTTTAATCTTTGTCATCTTTTCTATTGATTCAACCAACCACTCTTCATAATTTTCAAAAATATCTTTTCCAAAAAATAAAGTAGCATCCCATAAAATATGAGTAAATAAAATTGCAGTTTTGTATTTAGGGTTTAAATCTAATTTCTTGATAAATTGTTTTTTAGTAATTTCTTTTTTAAAAAATGTAGTACCAACCTCTGAATACCAGTCACCACTTTTATAACAAAGTTCAAGCTCCTTAAATAACTTATCTTTCTTATATTTTGAAAATTTTTTTTTTTTGAAACTCTCAAATAATTTTTTTGAAATAGAAATTGGATGTTTATCCTTATTTTTTAAGTGATATCGTTTATATGAAAGAATACCACTTTTGTGTCCAGCATGGACTTCTATAACATCAACTTTATTGTAAAGTGCATTTGAAAAAAAAATTCCTTCAGGGATGTACCCTCTGTCCTCAAAAAAAAACTTTTTGGGTTTAAATTTCATTATATTTTTTTGAGAAAAATCTGCAATATTTAAACAGTTAGAAATTGTTTTATTTAGATATTTTTTTGAATATTCATTAAAGTTAATACTCCCGCGTTTATTTATTCGCATTTCAGTTGATGTTAATAATTTTAAAAAATCAATTCCTAAATATTTTTTTGAAGTCTTATTTCTTTTTAAAATAAGATCAACATACTCTTCAGTTTTTAAATGATTAGTTTGAAAAAAGTTTTGGTAATACAAAAAATTTTTTACTCCAAATTTTTTATATATCTTTTCTATAGACCAACAAGGAGTTGATAGTAAAATTATCACATTTAGTTTATTTCTCTTACACGCAAAGATTTGAGGTACTTGCATTAATATTGTATCAATGCTTACTCTTCCCATCATGAAAATATTTTCATTAAAACTTTCAAATTTTCTATTCTTAAATTTTGAAATTTTTTTTTTATAACTTAAATAAATCTGAAAATTTGAGATTATTTTTTTGGGATAAAAAAAATCAATTAAAAAATAAAAGATGTAGTTATAGAAATTCATTAAACTAAAAAAACTTTTTATTCCATTGATCTAGGTTTATGATTTGCCAAATACTATTTGTATTTTTTAATTTTCCTTTTTTTAAATTTTCAAGTTGTCTCATTGTTTGTTTATAGTCGATAATACCCTCATCAAACAAACTTGATTGTTTTACCTTTTTTTCTATCCAATTATTAAGTTTTCTAGAAAACCATTCTGTTTGAGGGGTTTGTATTTGTTGTTTTTTTAAAATTTTTTTTTTTTTTTATTTTTTATCAAACTTTTAAGAATAAATTTTTGTACTCCATTGTTAATTAAATCCGTTTCAGGTAACGAAAAACAAAAGTTAATAAGTTCCTCGTTTAGAAAAGATGGTCTTAACTCCGTTGAGCTTATCATACTAACTCTATCTCTATATCTTAGTGCTCTTGGAAGCTTAGTGTAAAATATTTCTCTAAACATTGTCTGTTTTAAAGGACTAAAATCATTGTTTTTTACTGTGAACTCATCTTGCCTATATTTTTTGTTGTAATCATCGCTAATAAATTTTTTCAAAGAGGGATCAGTCAAATCTTGTGCTAACGAATTATTTCGATCTAAAAAAGTATTAACTATGTAATTTATATAATCACTTATTTTATAGTTAAAGTTTTTTTTAAAATTCATTATTTCCCGAAATGATTTTATAAATCTTCCTTTAATTTGCATGTTATAAATATAGGGACTTAAAAATCTTAAATATCCACAAAACAATTCATCTAAGCCTGATCCATCCATGTGTACAATTATATTTTTATTTCTTGCTAATTTAAAACTTCTAGCATACGCAATTATAGGCAAACCGGCAAAAGGTTCTTGTTGACAATCAATTATGTTTTTATAGTCCTTTAAAAAGTTATCAATTTTGTACTGTATGAAATATTTTTTTTTTATATTTGATTCTCTTAATGTTTTTTTTATCTCTTGTTCTTCAGAAAATTTACTTCCTGGATAAATAAGAGAAAATGTTGCTAATACGTTATTTTTTCTTTTAGACTTTTCTAAATAATTTAATAATATTTGAGAATCTAACCCACCACTTAATTGAACACCTATTGGTACATCTGATGTTAGAGATTGGTTTACGGAATGTTTAAGAATTCTGTCAAGTTCCTCTTGTCTATCCTCAAATTTTTGGGGAATTTTTATTGTCTTAATTTTCCAGTATTTTTTTGAAGCTATTTTGCCATTATAGACATAACCGCATGTTCCTGCCTCAAGCTTGTAAATATCCTCAAAAAATGTTTCGTTTCTATGTTCAATTAAGTCATATTTTAAGTATTCAAGTATGATTTTATGATTTTTTTTTTTTTTTATAATTTTTGTTAGTGGTAATATTTCTGAAGAAAAAACAAAAGAGTTTTTATAAAAAATATAATAAAAAGGCTTAATTCCAAATTTATCTCTAGCACAAAATAATTTCTTATTTTTTCTATCCCATATCACAAATGAAAACATTCCATCAAAATATTTAACGCAGTTTTCACCCCATTTCTCGTACGCTTTGAGTATAACTTCTGTATCTGACCTTGTTGAGAAAGAAAAATTACTTAACCTTGTTTTAATTTCCTCGTAATTATATATCTCTCCGTTGAAAGCAATAATTAATTCCTTATCAGAACTGACCATAGGTTGATTTGCTGCATTGGATAGATCAATTATTTTTAATCTTGTATGACCAATAGTGATGTAATCATCTTTCCAAATACTACAATTATCTGGACCTCTATGTTTGAGATCCTTTAACATAGATTTCAATTTATCTTCATTAAGATTGTAATTATTAAAGAAACCAGCAAATCCACACATAATTAACAATTAATTAGTATTTATTTCTTTTAAAAATTTAAAGTATATTTCACCTAACTTTAAATCATCAAAATTATCAATATCTAAGGATTCAAATTTATTCATTTGGTAAGAAATTATTTTTCCACCAACAATATATTTATTTAGTTTTTTTGTTTTTGTTATATAAATAGCTGCCCCATTTTTTACAAAATATTTTTTTTTTTTTTGTCTTATTGTTTCGTTTTTGTTTTTTTCTTTAAAAATAAATTCTAGTAAATCATTTTTTTTTTTCATTACTGAATAAGGATCATATATATGAGGTAATTCTTGAACACTAACTAAACTATCAGCATTTTTAAATTTTAAAAATTTTTTTATTGCTTGGTCTAAATGTTTTGAATTTCTAAAAGGCGATGTTGGCTGAAGTGTAACCACAGCATATGGAGAATATTTTTCTTTTTTTTTTAGAAATTCTACACAATGTTTGATCGCATCTAACGATTTTGAATTATCTAGTGATAACTTTTTTGGTCTTTTGAAAATTACTTCTGCACCATATTTTTTTGATATCTTAATTATTTCATCGTTATCAGACGAGACTATAGTTCGGTTAATAAATTTACATTCAAGAGAAGATTTTATTGTCCAATAAATAAGAGGTTTGCCAAGAAAATTTATTATATTTTTTTTTGGTATACCCTTTGACCCTCCTCTAGCAGGAATTATAGAAATAATTTCTTTCATTCCCAACACAATCTCTTTTGTGTTGAGATTTTTTTTTTATATAAAATATCTACAATTCTTTTAGATGCTTTTCCATCCCCATACAGCGTACTTTTTTTGTATTTTCCATGATTTATTTGCTTATTAATAGCTTTTGTTATTTCTAAGGCATTACATTTAACCCTTAATACATTTTTTGCAATTTCTCTAAATTGTTGCCTTGTACCTATGTCAACTGTTGGTGTTCCTATGAAAGATCCTTCTCGTATTCCAGAAGATGAATTACCAATTAAACAACATGTATTTTTCATGAGAGTTATGTAATCTTCCATATCAAGGTGTTTTATAAATCTCATTTTATTTGTTAAGCCGAATTCTCTCCATTTTCTTATCCCTTTAACAATATCATCTGAACCTGCGTCAGCATTAGGCCACAAAACAATTGATTGTTCACCTACTTTTTTTATTGCTTTTAAACATTCTATTATCTGATCTTCAGCTGAACCATATTCAGAGGTAACTGGATGGTAAGACAAAATTAAATATTTTTTTTTGAAATCAATTTTAAATCCCACTCCAATCTCATTAATTATTTTATATGTTGAATCATCTTTTTTTGTTTTTAGTATTTTTGAAACCTGATCCACTCTTGGACATCCAACATTAAAAACAGAATTTGAGTATTCTCCTAATTTTTTAATATTTGAAGCAGCCGTTTTATTCGCGGCAAAATGTAAGTGTGATAACTTAGTTATAGAATGTCTTATACTTTCATCAATAGTTCCGGATATTTCTCCACCCATTGTATGAACTAAAATGATGTTCATATAACTTGCAGCAACCGATGTAGCCATAGTTTCAAATCTATCACCAATGGTTAAAATAAAATCGGGGTTAAGTCTTGAAAAAACAGTTGGTAACTCAAGTAGCGCAATGCCAGTCGATTTTGCCATATTTTGCGGGTTGGTTCCTTCCAATAAACAAAATACTTCAGCATCAATCTTAAACCCGTCATTTTTTAATTTAAGCCTAACATCTCCATATTTCTCAATCAAAGCGGAGGCAAAAACAACTATCTGTAATTTAAAAGCTTGAGGTTTTTTTTTTTATCTCCTCAAGTACTGATTTAATTGAACTGTAATTAGCTCTGGAGCCTATAGCTATACAAATTTTCTTCATTTGATATCTTTTGTTTTTAGGAGATGATCTTTTGATAAATCATAACAAAACTTTTTATTAAGAATATCATTGATTTTATCAGCAGGAATACCGTAACCTGGTTTTTTGAAACAAATATTTTTTAAAGATAGTTTCTCACCTTTTTTAACACTTTTTGATGTAACGATACTCTTTTGGAATGTTTTTCTAACATCTTGATAAATTTTTATTTTATCTTTATTTACTGGATTATCTAGAGATTTCCAAATAAACCTCAAACCTTCACAAAAAACTTTCATTTCATCAGGTATCATAGAATTAAATGCATCACTTCCATACATTTCTCTTGAAAAAGAAAAATGTTTTTCAATTACCCTGCACCCCAATGCAACAGAGGCAAATGCAGCGGCATATCCCCTGGTATGGTCAGAAAATCCAACTACTCCTTTATATCTTTTTTTTAATTCATCTATAATATTCAAACCTACATTTTCAGGTGGGCAAGGATAAATTGAGCTGCATTGCATTACACACAAATTTTTAACATTTTTTATGATATTATATGCCTGATCAATTTCTTTCCAATTACTCATACCCGTCGATAATAAAATATTTGGAAATAAACTTTTTATTTTTTTTAACATTGCTAAATTAGTTAGTTCTCCAGAGGGAATTTTGAGAGTTTTGACTTGAAGTTTTTTTAAATTTTCTACTGCCATTTCAGAGAACGGTGAGCAAATGAATTCTAATTTATTTTTTTTTGCAACATTAATGAGTTTTGCCCATTGATTGAGATCAAAAGCTGTTCTTTTAAAATAATTATACCTATTTTCTTTTTTAAAATATTTGGGGTTTGGTGAGTTTTTTAGAGTTTCATACTCAGCATTATGCATTTGAAACTTAACAGCATTAGCTCCACATTTTTTTGACAGCTCTATGAGATTACAAGCGTTTCCAAACGACCCATCATGTGAAGAACCTATCTCAGTTATTATAAGATTATCGAAAAGATTGTTCATAAAAAAAATTATCTTTTAATTAATGGAGTTGCAGAAATTTTATTTTCTAACTTAACTTCAAAGTTTTTCTTTCCTAAAATTTTTTTTAAAATTTTATCTAATTTAATTATACTAGATTGTTCATATGTTTTTATCACTTTTTTTTTGGAATTTATTTTTACTATTTCAAATATTTGTGAGAAATCACATTTTAGAAAATAGGTTTTCTCATTTTTTATCAATGCTAACCCTCCTGGAAGAGTTAATCTTTCTGATCTTCTTGAAGAAATTGAACTACATCCAACAAGCATTTCATCTTTTGAAATTCCAAAACCTCTTATACAATAATTATTTTTTAAATTGGAAAAAAAATTTTTTTTAATTGGCTTACCATTCTTAATTGGCATTCCAGAAATATTTTTTTTTGATTTGAGATTTTCAAAGTACCCAAAGCTATCACAAAAAATTAAATCATTCCCGTCAAAAAAAATATCGTGAATGCCTCTTCTTTTATATGTATAAAAAAAGGCTTTTTTTAAGTCAGTGATTCCAATTAAAGATCCACCCTTTTTCTTTTCTCCTATAGATCCATTATGCATTGTAAAAAAAATGATTCCATTATATTCAAAAACATTATTAACATGATTGTGATCAACTGATATAAAATATCCACTTAAGTCCTTCATTAAAAAAGTTTCCACGGTAATTAGTCCGTTTTTTGGATTAACAAATAAAATTGAATTCCTTTTAGTATTTGCTACACATATAGATTTTCTTTTATTGTCGTAGCACATACCATGAATTCTTTCATTATGATATTTTGCTTCTATAGTATTGAGTAATTTAATATTTGTAAGTCCATCTTTTTGAATATTTTGAAAGTTTATTTTTGATTTCATAATAGCTGTATATTTTCCTGCAGCTGAAGAAAAGAAAATTTCATCATTATTAATACATAAACCATGTGTATAACCAGAGTAAATTCTGCGCAAATTATTATTCTTCAGAAGAAAAATTCCTAAATTTGTTGAAATCAAATAGCTATTGGAAACTGGAAAGTTTTTAGTTGAATACTTTTTATAAAAATCTACCTTATGTTGAGTCTTAATTGATTTTTCTAACAAAAAAATAGACTTTGTATCACCAATTACATCAAAAAAAAAATCTTCAAAATATTTACTCTTTTTTATTTGAAGTATTTCATAAATGAAATTTATAAATTTAAGAAACTTTTTAAACATTTTAACTTTTAATGAAACTTAAATATTTTTTGTTTGTCTTCAATAAATTTTGGTGAATTTCATTAAAAGTATTTCCATCACTTAAATATATTATTTTGTCATTTTTATTAATTAATGTCTTTGAATGCGAAATGATTATTAAAGTCATTCTCTTTTGAAGTTTATTAAGTGTAACTTTAATCTCTTTTTCAGATATAGGATCAAGAGAACTTGTAGGTTCATCTAAAATTAGGATTTCTGGATTATCAAGTAAAGCTCTTGCAATTGAAATTCTTTGTCTTTGTCCCCCTGAAAGTGTAAGCCCTAATTCCCCAAGATTTGTATTTAGTTTGTTTGGCAATTTATTTACGAATGACAGACAGTCAGCTATCTTTAATGCATTTATAATATCTTCGTTCCGTACATCCTTTAAACCATAAATCAAATTGTCTTTTAAAGTACCAAAAAAGAAATTAGCTGTTTGAGGAACATATCCGAATAATTTTCTATAGTGATCTATTTGAATATTTTTTATATCTAAACCATCAATAGTAATTTTTCCCTTTTTTATTTTTTGAAGCTGAAGTATCAAATCAATCAAAGTACTTTTTCCTGACCCTGATTCTCCCATAATTAAAACTTTTTCAAACTTCTTAATCCTGAAATTTACATTCTTTAAAACAACTTCACTGTTAGAATAACTAAATTCAACATTTTCAAATTTAATAGAATCCCTCAGCTTTGATATTTTTTCTTTACCAGTAAATTTTTCGATGTAACTTTCACTTTTTTTTGTTAACTCAAATATTTTTTTTAAAATTTCTCCGCATTGAATAACATTCAATATGTTAGAGTTGGATTTAATTACTAAATTAGAAATTTTATTTAATATTAAAAGGAAAATACCCAATTCTGATAGAGATAATTTCATAAATTGAACACCATAGAAGAGTATAAAAAAAACTCCCAAAATTAAAAATGGGTTTGTAAATGAGTAAATAAAATGGTTTTTTTTTGCTAGACCTATCCATGCTTGCTCAACTTTCTTACTTGTATTAATAATTTTTTCCTTATAAAAATCTTCAATTCTTCTTGCTTTTACTAATCTTGTAGAATAAAGAAATTCTTGAAAATCCTGATTAAGGTTTCTAAGTGCTCCACTTGCATTTTTTGATATTTGTTTAAGATTTTTTGAGAAAACCTTAAAAATTAAAGCCGAAAATAAAAAAATCAAAATACTTATAAAAGAAAGTTTGTAAGATATAAAAAAAACAATAAATAAATAAATAATACCCAAAAAAATATTCCCAAGAAGCTCAGCACCAGATCTTAATATCATTGCACCTTCTTTAACTTCAATTCCAATACTTGATGATAGTGAACCATGGGAATGATCTATGAAAAAAATTAGATTTGATTTTAAATATTTTTCATAAATATATCTTCTTAGTTTATACTGAAAATTAAATTCGAGCTGACTAAAAAACGTTAATTTTCTGTAATCAATCACAAACCTTAACAAAATAGGTAAAGTAGCTATTAAAAAAATATTAAATATAGAATAATCTATATTCATTTTGTTGAAATAACTTTCAAGATAGCTTTCTTTAATCAAAGAACCATCTACTAGCCTGGAATTTTCAACAAAAATAAGTATCTCGTACAACATTCCAACACCAATACCTTCAAGACAAGCAAATAAAATTGGAAGGAAAAAAATAAGAAATATTTTTTTCCTTCCAATTTCTGAAATTTGATAGATAATTTTAATAAATTTCATTTTTTTTAAAGTAATCAAAGGCTTCTTTGTAAGAGTTTGGTGTTCCAATATCAATAAGATCACTAGCAAAAGGCCAACCAAAAATTTCATAATTTTTTATCAAGCTTTTAAATAAATCATACTCTAACGAATAATTTACTTGCTGCTCAAAACTAGAAAAAATTTTTTTTTTAAAAATATATATACCTGCATTTATATATTTTGTTTTAGTTTTTGTTTTTTCTGAGAATTCTGAAATTTGATTATTCTTATCTAATTTTATTGAACCAAATCTATTTTCATTCTTTATGCTTTTATTTAAAGCTATGAGAGCATCAAAATTATTATTTTTAAATGTATCAATA
>MDTE01001072.1_pt1 | contig 15000 bp, 13 predicted proteins | sample 811231 | NCBI WGS metagenome assembly MDTE01 (sample SAMN05326651, study PRJNA326480) | marine metagenome | isolation source: seawater | place: Indian Ocean: Red Sea | collected 2010 | reverse complement strand
GGCAAGGATTTGCCGGATGGCAAGAACATTGGCGAGTCCTTTGAGGTTTCCGCCTGCCAGGGACAAGAAAGCGCGGTGGCCACCGGACGCCTGGCGGGGCGGAGTCTCCAGAGCCTGGTCGAAGATTACCGGGGCGAATTGGTGGGCGAGGCGATCTGGGAACACTACGGCGCGCTCTTTCCCCTACTGATCAAGTTGATCGATGCCCAGGACGATCTTTCCATCCAGGTACATCCGGACGATGCCTATGCCCGCTCCAGGGGATTGGGGTTACAGGGCAAGATGGAGGCGTGGTACGTACTGCACTCGGATGGCGGGCGCATGATCTACGGGTTGCGCGAGGGCGTGGATGCTGCGGAACTGGAGATGGCTGTGACCGCTGGGCAGGTAGAAGGGCTCGTCAAGTCTTTTGAGGTCAAGAGAGGGGACGTGATTTTCGCACCTCCGGGCACAGTGCACGCCCTGGGCCGCGGGGTAATGATATACGAAGTTCAGCAAGCCAGCGATCTGACCTTTCGGCTCTATGACTACAACCGCCCGGGATTGGACGGCAAGCCGCGGGAACTGCATCTCGAAGCGGCTCTGGAAGTCATTTGCTTTGCCGATGAACTGCCGCCTCCCACTTCCTGGCGACAGCTGCCGGGCGCCGGGGACACTGGTGCCACCTTGGTGGAGTCGGAGTACTTCCAACTGGACCTCTTTTGTCCGGTGGAACACCATAGCAGGCACCGGGCAGAGGGGGGTTTTCTGGCCCTTACCCTGCTCCAGGGAGAGGCGACTGTAAGGGGTCGCCAGGAGGCATGCGACCTGGCGGCTGGGGGCACAGTATTGGTACCCGCTTGCCGGGAGATCGAGATCGAGCGCCGCGGCGCGGTCGAATTGGAATACTTGATTGCATCTCCAACCCTTCAACGGGAGTAAATCATGAAGTTCGTTATTCGGGCAGGGGGCATAGGTACGCGTTTGTGGCCCTACAGCCGCACCTGCCGCCCCAAACAATTCCACGCTATGGCGGGTGAGTCCACCATGATCCAGGACGCAGTGGAGCGCCTTGCCCCGCTTGCTGGTCCAGAGGATATTTATGTCTCTACCGGCGTTGCCATGGCTCCTCTTGTCCTCGAGCAGCTCCCGGACCTGCCGCGGGAAAATCTCATTGTCGAGCCGGTACTGCGCAATACCGGTCCGGCCGTGGGGCTGGAGTGCGCCTTGCTCGAAGCCCGCTTTCCCGGCTGTACCATTGCCAGCCTTGGTTCGGATCACTACATCGGCAAAGCAGAAGAGTTCTGCCGCTTGCTTCGGGCTACCGGGGCTGCCGTTGAAGAACACCCCGATCATCTCTTTACTCTGGGCGTCAAGCCAACCCGGGTGGAGACGGGTTATGGATACATCTGTAAAGGGGAAGTATTGTGGACGGTGGCGGGGGTTCCCGTCTATGCAGTGGAGCAGTTTACGGAAAAACCAGACGAGGAGCGCGCCCGGGTTTATACGGCGAGTGGAAGCTATCTGTGGAATAGCAATTTATTCGTTTGGAAGGCCGCAACTGTACTCGATCTTTTTGCCCGTTTCGAACCCGCTATGCACGCCAACCTGATGCGCATCAAGGCGGCGGTAGGTACCCCCGAAGAGGCGGCGGTCGTAGCGCGTGAATATGGCGATTTGCCAGCGATCGCGGTAGATAATGCCATTATCGAAAGAGCTGCGCAAGTAGCCACAGTGGAGGCGGATATCGACTGGGGGGATATCGGTAGCTGGGCGGCTCTAACCGACGTACTCGCCGCAGATGCCAGGGGTAATTTATTTTCCGGCGAGGTTTTGAGCCTGGATGCCGAGGGAGTTACGGCCTATGGAGGGCAAAAGAAGCTGATTGCTCTGATCGGCGTAGAGGATCTGGTAGTAGTGGACACGCCGGATGCCCTGCTGGTGTGCGCCAAGAACCAGGCACAGCGGGTCAAGGAAATTCTGGAGCGGCTACAGAGCGATGAGAAGTACCGGGATTATATCTAGTGCAGAATGGGCGGAGGTTCTGGACTTTTGCTGGCTGTATAGGGAGTAAGAGAGGTTGGCGTCGGCGTGGTTTATCAAGGGCCCAGGACAGGCTGTACTGGGGAATCGGGTGCAATGAAGATTTCGCAAGGGTCTGGAGATCTGCCGCAAAGTCCGGGTCACCTTGTGGAAAACCAGGTCCGCCCTGAATTGTGCCTGGAAAAACCGGTTTTACGGTTAAGTTTACTGGCCTGAGAATATTTCTGACGGAGGAAGGCGTGCCTGCTACTTGTGACGACATCGATTTTGATTTAAAACTTGCCGAATTTAAAATTAATGGGTACGCAGTTTTCGAAGATATGATTGCGCTCGATACCATTGACCGGATCCGGACGGCATTCGCGCCCCTACTCGAGCACGTCAGGGAGCGCGAGACGGAAATTTCAGCGGTCGAAAGCGGCGAAGTGCGTCAGGGCCTGGGGAGGCTCCAGACCACAAATCGCTATACCCTGACCATACCCTGGCAGCTGCCCTTTGCCGATCCGGCAATCTATGAACACCCCGTGATTCTGGAGTTTCTGGAGCGTTACTGGAAGACAGATGATTATATCGTCACCTGTTACCATTCCAATACTCCCTGTCCGGGCAGCGAATTTCAGCACTGGCATCGGGATACGGCACTGGCCAGGGAGATCCCCCACGTCGGACTGGAGATTTGCCCGGTGGTCGGAGTTAAATTTCCGCTCGTCGATACCGCCGAGGAAAACGGCAGTTTTGAAGTCCTGCCCTCTACCCAGTATCTGGCCGACCCCGAGCTAGAATCGCGTTATGACGACATATTGCTGCGCGGTCATTTCCCTTCGGCTCACCGGCTCAACCTGAAAAAAGGTTCGATGTGGGTGCAGGATGTGCGCACCCTGCATCGAGGCACCCCGAATACCTCGACGGCACCCCGACCCGAACTGGTTGTGTGTTACTGTCGGTCCTGGTATTCGATCCGTCAGTACGTCGAGATGCCGCAGGCCGCGTACGAGGCGCTATCCGAGCGCGGCAAAAAACTGCTGAGTCGCTACCGCTCCGTCGATTGGACGTGAAAGATTACCGATTTACAATAGCCCGGGGCATTATTTCCACCCTAAGCCACTCCTGTGACTTGTCGGAAATATGCCGGTGGCGTCCCTGCCCAATGTTGCAATTCCGCTAAAATATAGCTGCTTCAACACCCTCCCGGCTGCTGGAGAACTGGAGACGCGTTTTTTCGACCTGGTTCAAAACTCCAACAACCAGGTGTCGGGATTTTTCAGGGAGTGGACCAGGGTGAATTTATCCGGGTTTTTTTCGATGGCGGGGATTAGATAGCGATGGGTAGTAGTGTATTCCAGATTGTCGATGACTAGGTAGTCGACGCCTTTTCTTCTTAGATCGGCGATCAGTTCCCCCGCGTCGGGTGTATTTTGATAGGTTGTGACAAAGCGGTCGGAAAAGAGATAAAACATGAAGGGTTTGCGACAGCACACGATGCTGTGTGCCGCTGTGTTGTGCTTGACCCAGCGAGCGATTTCAAAGTAATTCTGCCAGCTGTCCGGGTACCTGCCGTATTTTGCCAGGGCGTGGATGTGTTGCAGATGCGGCAAAGAAAGAAATGCAAATAAGAGGAGGAACAGGGGGCTGGGTTTGCGTTTAATAGCAGTGCGGGCAAGGGGCAGGCAGAGGAGGTGGTAGGTTCCATTGAGCAGGCAGAACAGGAGAAGCGGTACAATCGGTAGCAGGAAGCGGACCCCGAACCAGGACTCCGGCCACACTAGCAGAATCCCAAGTGCGGCAGCCAGATAAGTGGCGATCGCACAACGGTGCTGCTCGAGCTTGAAAAGGCCGCCGACAATTGCGAGGGTGATGACAATGCCCACAAGCCATTCAATGGCTCCCAGATCCCCGGTGGCAAAATTAAAAAAGCCATTGGGGATCTCCCGGACGATATAGCGCTGGGCGTTGGTGAAAATGCGCGCCAAAATATCGCTTAGTCCCACCTGTCCCAATTCCGGCCTGTAGGGATTGACCTGTAGCAACTGGTCGATGTAAGTATTGCCCGGCGATGTTTTTTCTCTGAGAATCCAGGGTAAAATCAGGATGGAATAGGAGGTGAGCACGACAGTTAAGAATTTCCACTTTTTGCCGAGAACAAGCGCCAGAGCCACACCGGCCAGCAAGGCCAGGCCTGCGGTGCGGATGTAAAAAGAACAGATCAGAGCAGCCAGGAAAAGATAAAAGAAAGGGTCTCTTGCCAGGTTTCCGGATGGTTTTATTTTGACGAAGGCATAGAGTGCTGATGTAGAAAAAAATAAAAAAGGCACCTCGCTCATCATCAGGGTGGAGTAGCGTAGCAGATGGCCGTTCAAGAGTACCATTAGAGCGCCGACAAAGGCCAGGTGTATATTCGTACTCAGGTACTTGAAAAGAAAGAACAACAGCAGTATTGACAGAAAAAAAAAGACTCCGTTGGCGATTTTTACAGCGGCAAAATCGCTGGAGACCAGTTTCAGAACCAGGCCGATCAGGGCGGGGTAGCCGGGGGGAACATTGGCGGCGCGGCCTGCTTCGCTGCTGTGAATGTCGACGTAGCCCTTGCCCAGAGACAGAGCTTTGCCCAGAACGTAGTAGCGGGCGTTGTCGCCGTTCAGGTCCAGCTTGGTATCAAAGATCAGAACATAGGTCGGGACGAATATCGCCAGCAGGATTAAAGGGTATAAAAAGCGGCGGGCAATTCCGCTCACTGCGGTGTTTGCTCGCGGATCATGGTGCATATTCGGTGCAGGCCCTCGCGGATGTTTTCCGTGGTCGAGGCGATCGAAATGCGGATGTGATCGCTGCACATTGCGCCAAAGGTATTGCCCGGAGCTACGGCGACCTTTTTCTCTTCCAGCAGCTGGAGAGAAAAGTCGCGCGAGTCCATGCCAGTGGCGGAAATGTCTACCAGCAGGTAAAAGGCACCACCTGGCGTGTAGCGGTAGAGGCCGTATTGGCGCAGCACTTCCAGGGCCACATCCCGCCGTTTTTTGTAGTGATAGCGCATTTCTGCCACCGCATCTTGGGGGCCGTCCAGGGCTTCGGCAGCGGCCAGTTGGGCAAAGCCGACGCCACAGGAAATAAAGGGTTCCTGTAGCTTGGTAGCCAGATCCACGTAAGCAGCAGAGGCGCGAGTGAGGCCGACTCTAAATCCGGTCATGGCATAGGCTTTGGACATACCGCTGATGATCACGGTGCGTTCGTCGCTATCGAGGGGAAGGGCGCTGACGTGTTCCTGGTCAAAAGCGATTTCTCCATAAATCTCGTCTGAGAGCACGAAGAGGTCGTGTCTTCTGGCAAAGTCCATCAGGGCCTGCATCACGTCTGCATCGTATATCTGTCCCGTAGGGTTAGAAGGCGTGCAAAGCAGTAGCAATTTGGTTCTCGGGGTCACCAGGCGTTCCAGGTTGTCCATATCGGGCAGGAACTGGTTGTCCGGGCGCAGATCGTAAAAAACCGGGTTTGCATGTAGCAGGGACGCGGCCATGTGATAGTTGGGCCAGCCCGGATCTGGCAGCAGGACTTCATCGTCAGCATCCAGCAGGGCCATGAGGCAGGTGGCCACGCTCATGACCGCCCCCGGTGTGACGAGGATATTTTCAACGCGGGTTTCCACTCCGGTGCGGCGTTCAAAATAGCGGGCCGCTGCCTGGCGCAGTTCGGTGACGCCGGCGTTGGCCACGTATTTGGTGTGGCCTTCGCGGACATAGCGACAGGTGGCCTCGACAATGTGGGCCGGAGTATCGAAATCGGGCTGCCCTACTTCCAGGTGGATCACGCCTTCGATATCGGCGGATAGGGCCATGATTTCACGGATTCCGGAGCGAGGTATCTGTGTGGGTATCCTGGCAAAAGGCTTCATCTGGCCACTCAGCGCAGGTGGATGCCGGGTCCGGTGGAACCGATCATCTGCACGGTATTGTAGATCGAAGCGGGCGTACTCGCACCGGTGACGCCGGTGATGCCTTCGACGCGTTCTACTTTAAGTTCAATGCCCGGTCCGGTGGCGTGGATCGCCACGGAGGCTTTGTCCCATTCGGGATTTACAACCAGGAGAGAGTGGGTGCGGTCGAAGCCGATGCCGGCATAGGCGATGGAGGCGTGAGTATTGACGTTGCGCGGAAAAATCGGGCAAATGCCGCGGGTTGGACCATCGTAGAGTACCTTTTCGCCGGTGATGCTGTCCGGATCGATGCCCGCGCGTTCGCAGTCCACGTTTTTTGGGGGTTTTTTCATGATGACTTGGACTTCCTCCCAGACCTCGCGGTTTTCCAGCAGTGCATCCATGCCGACGACGCCACCGTGGGGAATAAAGACGCGAGTGCCGTATTTGTGGGTGACCTCTTTGAGCTTTTCCTCCATGCCCGCATCGGCCAGGGCCGTCACTGAGATGAACATGTAGTTAGTTTTTTCCAGGATGGTCGTGCCCCACTGGCGCGTTACGTCCGGGTGCGCCATTTCGACGATCAGGTCGGGCTCCTTTGCTGCGAAGTCGGCCAGATCTGCCAGAGCCAGGTCGGCCGGTAGATCCGCGAGCCGACTGGCTTCCAGGTCGTGAATGAAGACGACTTCCATGCCATTGTCCGGGTCTGCGTCGATCATCTGGTGTACGGTGGCGCCGATTTGACCGTAACCGATCAAGCCGATGCGCGTGGTTTTCTGTGCCATGGTATTACTCCTCGCTAGAGTGGTCATAAAGATTCTTCAAGGGGAAATATAGGGAAAAATCCGTCGTCGCCCAAGATGGGTTCTGGTGGGGTAGCTTCCTTGCCGCGCCCCGGGGAAGACCGTCCTGTGGCATGGCTTTTAGAGGTGCGCTTCATTGGTGCCGAAGGAGAAAACAGGCGGCGTTGTCTTGCATTATACCAGATCTTGTGGCGGGGCCGGTAAGGCCTACTAAAATCTAATATAAATAATAAAGATTGAACTAGCTTATCCGATATTAAGGAAGCGGGAGAAGAAGGCTATGGCAAAAAATAGCAGGGATATAAAGAGGCGACGTTTGAAGTGGGGCATCTGCGGCCTTGGCCTCAGCGGCATGGCTTGTATAACCTGGTCTGTAGTGAATATGGTGCAGACCGCCGTGCCCTTTGAGCCGAAAGTCGATGTCGCGGCAGTAGAAGGGGGGCAGAGGGTCCCGGCGGAATCATCCTATTACCCGCTCGAAGTAGGGCGCTACTGGGTTTACCGGAACGAAGATCCCCGCAGTGGTATCATCACCGAGGTCGAACGACGTATAGTGCGACGGGAGAGCCGGAGCGACAAAGATCTCTTTTACTTTGACGATGGCACGTTGGTCTATCGTCAGGAGGGCAAAGTGTTTGAAATAGGGGAGAGCGGGGGGGTAAATATAATCCCACTTGATGCCGTGGTGTTCGACGAGCCATATGCCTATCGCAGCCAGGGGCTCTACATTGAAAAGTCCATCGGGGCGGTGGATACCTTAGTGGTTCTGGGGGGACACCGTTACGAGTCCTGTATAGAAATCATAACGCGGTTCAGGGCATTGCATCAGGACGTCGAAGAAACTCGCTCGTTTGCAACTTTTTACGCCAGGGGCATCGGGAGGGTGGGCCGTGAGAAGAGGCCTCCAGAGGCAGTGGTCCAGTCGTCTCCGGTCCTGCAGACATACGGCGTCAACCACTTGTAGGTTTTGCACATGAAGAGAATATATAAAAACGTATTTTGCGCATATAACTGGATTTTAGTCCTGGCTGTGATGGTGGGGGCGGCGGCTGCAGAAGTGGGGACCACCAGGGTGATCGGGGTCGAGGACTCGGAGGTCGTGCTCGGGGCTGGCTTGAGCAATGGATTGGGAATTGGAGCGCAGGTGACCCTGTTGCGTCAGGGCGATCCGATTGTCCATCCGCTGACCGGGGAAATTCTTGGTATCCCGCAGGAGCCGGTTGGGCTTCTACAGATTACCGAGGCCGAGGCGCGCGTGGCCAAGGGGATCCTGCAAAAGATATATTCGGTGCCCATGGTCGACGACCTGGCCGAATACGAAAAGCAGGAGCATCTAGCACGGGCTGCGCAGGTCGAAAAATCAGAGACCAACGAGATGAAGGCGCGGGTGAAAAAGCTCGAACGCAGCGTCAAACGCTACCAGAAGTCGAATAAAGCTCTTTCGGAATACCCTGCTCTCGTCAAGCAGGTGTGGGATGAGATCATTGTAATGAAGTCCGATCTGGTGGCTCTTGACGAGCGGCTGGTGGAAATGGAGACGCAGCAAGGGGAGGATCGCACCCGTTTTTCCTCTGTCCTCGATAGTGAATTCCAGCGACAGGACATGGAGGAATTTACCATACGTTACAAGTCCGGCACCGATGTAAAGCTGAAGATTGCCGGCAAGACTCTGGTCATTACTGTGGACCCGGATTCCGTCTATCATCTGGAAGAATTAAATGATGTGGAGGATTCGGAGATGGCGGAAAAGGAGCCCGAAAAAGGCAGTATACAGGCATTCATTGAATCGGAGTGGATGATGTGGTGTGTGGTGGCACTCTTTGTCCTGGTCGCCTTGTACATTGTGATAGAGATGCTCAGACGCCGGAGAAGGGACGATCTGGAAGAGGGGGATTACGACGAAGAGGATTTCCTGGAGGAGGAAGAATAAAATACGCCATGAAACGTTTGACCTGGTATTTAGGCATGCTCGGTTTCCTGGCGGTATCGGCCGGGGCCACAGATATTCCATACGTCATCAAGGTTACCCCCGCGCTCGTCTATCTGGACGTTGGAAAGGGGAGGGGGGTCGAGATGGGGGATATGTACCTGATTTTGCGTCCGCGCGCAGAAAATGAGCCCTATGTGCGGGTAGGAGAAGTAGAAATAATCCGGGTATTCGATGCATTTAGCATCGCCGAAATTATTTCCGTAGCAGAGGACGAGGAAATAGAGATACTGCAACAGGCCATTTCCAGGAGAGACTGGGAGGCGATGTCGGAAGCTGCAGCAGCAGAGAAAGTCGCGGCGGACGCTCCCGGCGAAAGATTCATCTATTTCCTCGGGGGAGGAGAATTGGGCAAGGGGGTTGATCTATGGAGAAATGATGCCAATGAAATCGTCGGTTTTGAGCGCATAAGCGAGTTGGGGCTGGGTATTCGGTTAGGTAACTTTTTAGGAGAGAAATGGCGTTTGAATCTGACCTACCGGGTTTCGGGGAAGACGCTGGGCGCTGGTGATGTCAGTCAGTTTTCGATGGAGTTAGATATGCACTATCTCTTCAGGGAACGCGGCAAATCGGGGCCCTATTTAGGCCTGGGTTTGGGAGGGCACCGACTTGGTTGGGATGCGGTGAGACCTCAGGGGGGGGCATCTAGCAAGTTGGGAGTTAATTTTTTGGGGGGAGTGGAAATTTCCCTGGGACGAGGGCACTGGAGCATGATACTCGAAGGGGGGTATCAGTGGGTGGATGAGTGGGGTACCGGGCGGATTGACGCCAGTAGTATGAGGAGCTACCTGGGGTTGGGGCGAAATTTTTAAATGATTTCTAGCTCTTCCGTGCTATCGGGGGTAGCCGCTACTTAGTCACCAGTTGGCTATTTATCGCTGAACTCTTATGCGTCCAGCTGTTTCTCCGATTTTCGTACGGTTTTTCAGTCTATTTTTCAATCTAGCTGCAGCTAGCGCACTCCCGCAAAAACTTTCGCCAAAATCTCTTCCCGCCGATTGCATATCTCGCCCTGCGTTCAGCCGTCATTTTTTTCTTGGTCTCGATGCTTGGGATGGGAAATTTTGCACACCCAGATGCTGATCTCGTAGAGCACTAGAAGGGGCAGGGCCATCATTATCTGGGAGATTGGATCTGGTGGAGTGAAGATGGCGGCGAGGACAAAAATGGCGATGAGGGCATAGCGCCGTATGCGGCGCAGATAGGCTGGAGTCAGCAGGCCTATGCGGGAGAGAAAAAGCGTTACGACCGGCATTTCGAAAACTATGCCGAAGCCCAGGATGAGGCGGATTACAAAACTGATATATTCGCCGATGGCCCACTGCGAGGTCATATTTTCGGGTTCGAGGGCGAGGAAGAAACGCAGGCCCAGGGGCAGGACGATCGCATAGGCAATCAAAGCACCAATGGTAAAACACACTACACTCAGGGCAACGATCGGTAGCATCAGGCGCTTTTCCCGTGCCAGCAGGCCCGGGGCCACGAATTGCCAAAACTGATAAAAAACCAGGGGTAGAGCCAGGATCAGGCCACCGATCAGGGCGATCTGCACGTTGATAAAGAAATAGGTCATGGGTTTGAGAGCCTGGAGCTGACGTCTGGTGGGAAAAGAGCTCTCTGGAGTTGGGCCGGTCTCTACGGATTGTCCGGTCCATTTGCCCAATAGCTGCTGAGCCGCCAGCACAAAACTTGAGGAATGTGCGGACTCCAGGCTCTGGACCGCGTCTTCGTAGGGAGTGGTAAGTATTTTCAACAACTCCTCGGAAAAAGCGAAACAGACCACGGCGCCGACCAAAACCGCAGCTAGAGCTTTGAGCAGGCGCCAGCGCAGTTCCTCGAGGTGATCCAGGAAAGCCATTTGCTCTCCTTCCTTTTCCGGTGTCTGTTGCCGTGCACTTTCAGGCTTTTCGGGAAGCTGGTCATCCCGGTGGGGCGGCGGCATAATCTGCGGGTGGGCACCTGAATCTGCGTTTTCGGGTGGAGGCTGTGAGGATTCGTCGGTCATGGTTTTCGGATTCTTTGCTTTCTGGATAGTAAGAAGCCCAAACCGGTCAGGGTCAGCGCGCCCAGCAGGGTCAGCTGTGCAAAGATGTCGCCATGGCGGGTGTAGAAGGTGTGATCTTGACCAATTGGCAGTTCGTGGACCCGCATGGCCGCTGTAAAAATATCGGTGGCTTGAAAGGTGCGGCCAAAAGGATCTATAAATAAGGAAATTCCGCTGGTGGCGCAACGGGCCATAGCCAGGCGATTTTCAATGGCACGCAGGATGGAGAGCTGGGCATGTTGATAGGGACCGGCAGTTTGGCCAAACCAGGAGTCGTTGGTGATGTTGACCAGCAGTTGTGCGCCGGCGTCGACACTTTTTCGCACCAGGTCGGGAAAGACGGATTCAAAGCAGATCAAGGTGGCAAAACGCGCCTGTGGGTGGGCAAAGATGGTACGTCTGGTGCCGGGTGCGAATTCCGCCGGCCCCAGGTCGCCGGTGAGGACTTTCCAATCGATGTTCCGCACCAGGGGGATGCTGTCTCGGAAGGGCGTGCGCTCGCCAAATGGAACCAGGTGCATTTTGGCGTAGGATTGCAGTTCGGGCTCGTGGGGCTGGAAGAAGAAGGCGGCATTGTAGGGCTCCCCCCGGATGTGATCGTAGTCGGAAGCGCCGGTTAGCAAAGGTATCTGGAGCTCTGTCACCAGCTTTTCGACCTGGTTTCTGCAATTGGGACGCAGGCGCAGATAACAGGGCAGGGCGGTCTCGGGCCAGACCAGCAGGGCCGGCATCTGTTCGGCGGCCTGGCGCGAGAGTTTTTCAAGCACCGCAAAACTGCGTTCCAGACCGCCGCTACCCCATTTTTCATGGCGGCTCAGGTTTGGTTGGATTAGCCCCACGCGGATGGTTGCAGCAGCGTTGCTCGTCGGCGGCGGAATGAGCGCGCGGCCATGGAGCCAGGGGAGCGCCAGACTCAAAAGCAGCAGGGCAGAGGCCGCTAAACGCAGTCGTGATTGCGCTCCCGTCAAAGCGAAAAAAATCAGTACATTCAGCAGGGCGATCCAGCAGGAAACACCGTACACCCCGGTGACAGTAGCATATTGAATCAGCGTTGGGAAGACCGCCTGACTATGTCCTAGTAGCAGCCAGGGAAAACCGAGCTCGCCCAGGGAAAGGAGGTATTCCTGGGCGGTCCACAAGAGGGGTACTGCCGCTGTTGCGCGGCGGCCCCACAAACCTTGAAGCAAATTCTGAACGCCGGCAAAGAGAGCGATAAAGAGGCCCAGATAAGCGGCCATCAGAAAGGTGCCGCCGACCACGGCCGGGCCGCCACCCTGGGTATGAGCCACCCAGTACAGACTTGCCAGGTTGAAAACGAAACCGGTGAGCCAGCCGTGCTGGAAACCCGATTTAAAGGTGCCGCCGGGCAAGCTGGTCAGCAGGGGAATGAGCGCTACAAACGCCCAGCTGCCGTGGTAGAGAAAGGCCAGCGGGTGGTTTGGGTGGCAGGGAAAGGCCAGCGCCAGGAGGGCGCCCGAAACCAGCGGGGGGGTCCAGCGGTACAACTCGATTCGTTGAAGCATAACATAGGGGAATATAGCCCAGGCCCAGAAGGGGGGCAAGAAATGCTGGCATGGATTCTGCTGTCGGCGTAGGGGCACCCCGAGAGGAGGCGTGGGGCTAAAGGAGTAGAAAATTACCTCTCTTTTTTTCCCAGTAGTGGCAAAGTGGCACCTGAGATTAATGGAAGTGTCCCATCCGCTATACATATTCTTTTGGGGCAGTGTGCCGCTTGCTCCACAGGTTGCGAATGGAGGCTATGGCGTTATGCACACATGTGCAAGATGGGAAGAGGGCAGTGCTGCCGGGCGCACCGGATCGCGTTTGCGGGAAGAAAATTCAGCCCTCGACGGTTTGGCTTCCTCAGATCTGCCCCGGGAGCGTCTGCTGCGCTATGGAGTCGAAGCTTTGAAAGAGCATGAATTGCTGGCCATCGTGCTGGGCACCGGATACCGGGGCCGCAGTGTGTTGGAGGTGGCAGAGGCCATTCTCGAAATCCATCCCAAGGAGGCCTTGATGGAGATGGATGTAGAAAATTTACTCCACATCAAGGGACTCGGAAAGGCCAAGGCCAGTGTGCTAGTTGCCGCATTTGAGCTGGCTCGGCGCGGCTTGCAGCAGGGATTGGGCGTATTGCCGATCATTTCCAACCCGGCGGCGGCGGTGGCTTTGTTGACTGAGATAAAGGACCAGCGCAAGGAATACTTTCTCTGCCTGTATCTGAACGCGCGCAATCAGGTGATTCACAAGGAAGTGGTCTCGATCGGCAGTCTATCGGCATCCATCGTACATCCGCGCGAGGTTTTCCAGGTGGCGGTGTTCCATTCCGCAGCCAGCGTCATTTTGGCCCATAATCACCCTTCGGGAGATGTCTCGCCGAGTAAAGACGACATTGAGCTGACCGGCAGGCTGGTAAAGGCAGGGCAGATTTTGGGTATCGAAGTGCTGGATCACATCATCATCGGCAGCGCGGAATTTTTGAGTTTTCAGGAGCGGGGCCTGATGCAGAAATAAACGAGATGGTCGCGCTTGATTATTGTCCGAGAAAGAATATATTTGAAAAGTGAAGGATCACTGTTTTTTCTAACTGGCTGGCCACGGCAACTGCGCCATGGTGGATGCACGGGGAGCGCACATGCAACTTGGAAATGAAAATCTGGAAAATGAAAATTTGATTTCAGTTCGGATTCTCGGCATCTACCCCTATGGCGATCCGCGCGATCCCAACCAGCTCTTTGAGACTTTTCTGGTCTTTCTGAAGGGAAGCGAAGACAAAGTCGTACCTATCTCGATCGGGCGCTTCGAGGGGCAGGCCCTGGCCATGGCCATGCGCGATATGCCCCCGGTCCGACCCCTGCCGTACAATCTGCTCAAAGATTTGCTGGAGAAGCTGAACGGAGAAGTTAGACAGCTGGTTATTCACACCTTGAAAGAAGAGGTTTTTCACGCCTATTTGCTGATACAGGCGGAAGATCAGGAGTTGTTGTTGGACTGCCGGCCCAGCGATGGCATGACCCTGGCGACCCTGACGGGTGTGCCCATTTACATGAGTCCAAAAATAATGGAAGAAGCTGGTCGCGAGTTAGATGGTCTGCTCGAAAAATCCGATTTATTCGATGGGTCCTCGGCGCTCGGAATCGATGGAGAACAGGTCGCCGAACTGCAAGGGGACGAAGGACGAGAAGAGGGAGAAGAAAACATGAGCGAACTGGAAAAGCTCAAAGCCCAGCTCAACCGCCTCGTTGCCGAAGAAGCGTACGAAGAGGCGGCCAAAATAAGAGATTTGATCAGTCAACTGGTAAAATAATTTACCGGGCTGCAAAATTGCGTTCGGCAGTAAAAGAGCGGGCTCCTTCGTCCAATTGCGAAGGAGCCCGCTCTTTTATCTGAGCTGCTGGATATAGCCGCACATTGACAATAAAGCTGAGGTCGTTGAAATCATCATTCGGTTTGTTGCCGAGGGCAATGGCACTGAGAAAGGTGTGATTCTTGAAATGAGGCCGTTTTGTACCTGCTTCTGGTTCGCTGGTTAATATTGCCACTCGCGGCACTGGGGGGATGCCATCAGGAGAGCGGTCACCTGGAGCGGGGCCGGGATCTCTTTAGCGGGCAGAGAATGCAGCTGGTCGAAGAGCAACTGGTGGCGCGTGATATCACCGATCCGGTCGTCCTGCGCGCCATGCAGCAGGTTCCTCGCCACCTTTTTATACCTGCGCGCCTGCGGGAATACGCCTACGCGGATCAACCCCTGCCCATCGGTGAAGATCAAACTATTTCGCAACCATATATCGTCGCCTTCATGAGCCAGGCGCTACAGCTGAAAAAGAGCGACAAGGTGCTCGAAATCGGTACGGGTTCGGGCTATCAGGCTGCGGTGTTGGCAGAAATCGTCGCGCAGGTCTATAGCATCGAAATCGTACCTGTGCTGGCTCGAAGGGCGCGTCAACGCCTGGCCGAAATGCACTATGACAACGTGGACGTGCGCCTTGGCGACGGTTATCTAGGCTGGCCCGAGCAGGCGCCATTTGACGCCATAATCGTCACTGCTGCGCCCGATCACATTCCTCCGGCACTGGTCGAACAGTTGGGGGAAGGAGGGCGCTTGGTGCTGCCTCTGGGCGATAAAAAGCAGCAGTTGGTGCGGATCGTCCGTCAGGGCGGGGAAAATGTTTTGGAAAATCTGCTGCCGGTGCGTTTTGTGCCGATGACGGGAAAGGCGCTGGAGTAATTAGAAATT
>MDTE01041509.1_pt1 | contig 15002 bp, 9 predicted proteins | sample 811231 | NCBI WGS metagenome assembly MDTE01 (sample SAMN05326651, study PRJNA326480) | marine metagenome | isolation source: seawater | place: Indian Ocean: Red Sea | collected 2010 | reverse complement strand
GGACAAGCCGGTGGACAAGCCGGTGGACAAGCCGGTGGACAAGCCGGTGGACAAGCCGGTGGACAAGGAAGGGACCTGATGCGGGTGGTTGACTTGCACACCGGAGCGGCTCGTCTGTCGGATGCCCTGGATCAGCTTCAGCAGGCTTGGGATCAGGTCACGGTGACGTGGAATGATGAGGCACGGCGTCATTTCGAGGCGGAGCATCTGGCACCGATCACGCCGACGATCCGATTGACACTCGATGCGGTCACGCGATTGGCCGAGGTGGTCGCTCGGGCCGAACGGGAATGCCTGGACGAACAGCGTTAGCCTGCCCATTGACGTGGCCATGTCGAAAACTCCCCTTCACGAGTCGACGGAACCGGTGCCCAGTTCGCCTGGGACACTGTTGACGCACGAATTGCAACGGGGGCTCGTTCGCGATCTTTTGCAAGCGGTCTCCAATCGTGTCCATGCCGAGGAGAAGATTTCCGAGGAGCAGCAGGCTCGGTCGCAGGCGGAGAACACGGGATACGAAGCGGCCTGCCTGGCGGCCGAGCAGCAGCGAGAAGACGCCCGCGCGACCGTGATGCGCCAATATGACCTGGTCGAAGAGGAGACCCTGTCGGAGATTGACGCACAGATCTCGACGACTCAGATTGAGTACGACGATCGCGTGTCCGAGCTGCAGGAGGCATTCACCCGGTCACAGACCAAGATCGAGGCGGAACGAGATGAAGCGAGGTGGATGGTCCAGGCGGTACTGGACGACTCGGCCGACAGCAGCCCGAAGCACCAGTTCGAGACATACAAGACGAGACTGAAGGGGAGCCGTATCCGTCGGATGGCCGACTGGGAGGAGCTGTCCGTCCGCGTCGAGGCGGCTGCCGAACGGCTGGCCGGATGGGGGCATCCACAATCACCGCATACGGCAAAGGGCAGCCAGCCACCGGCCGACGGGGACGAATGTCTCGAGCACTTTGTGGCATCCGTCGACCGAGCCAACCAGGTCATCGATCGCATCGGTGCACTCTGGCTTCCACGCCTGTTTTCCGGCGCATGGGGGTTGCTGACCGGCGTTGTTGTCGGGGCGATCCTGGCAACACCTCTTGTGATGTGGAATGTGCCGGAGTCGCTGGGCCTGGTGTCTGCCGGCGCGGGGCGGCAGCCGGTGGTGTTTGGAATCGCAGCGGCAGCCGGACTGTTGGGGGCCGGGATCCTTCTCGGTGCGGTCAGGCTTGTCGTTCGTGGCCGTTGCCGCGGCCTCTGGGAGCAGCTGGGGAAGCTCACTGCTGACGCGCGTCGTGCGCGGCAGCAGTGGCTCAAAGTGTCGCAAGCAGAATTCGGCAGGCGGCAAAACGAGTTTTCAGACTGGTATCACGTGATCGTCGAGGAACGCGAAAACGCCATCGAACGCATCGAGGAGATCCAGGCTGGTCGAGCCGAGGCCATGATCCAGGAACATGAGGCCGCCATGGCGGCGGTCCACCAGGAGTATCCCGCGCGGTTGGCCCGACTCTCTGACGAGCGAGCGAGAGCCGCATCGGAATGCGAGCGGGAGCGGACGGCGCAGTTGGAGCAGATCGAGGCAGATCACAAGTCATCTCGGGATGCCATGGACCGAGAGCACGCACACCGCCTGGCGGTCGAGCGGGAGTGTTTTCAGAGGCGGCTGGCTGAAATGTCAGAGGAATGGCAGAGCGCCTGCCTGTCGGCAGAGTCCGGAACCAGCGGGATGAGGGCGGAGACGACAGAGCTGTTTCCGGGATGGGTCGAGTTGTCCGCGGGAGGGTATTGTCCACCGAAGCAGACCCCACCAGCGGTCCCATTTGGGACACTGGATGTTGACCTGTCTCTGGTGCCCGGCGGGATTCCCGAGGACGCGCGGTCGGGGCCAGGCGATTCGCGTTATGAGATGCCGGCCCTTTTGCCCTTTCCAGATTCCGTCAGCCTGTTGCTCGAGGCTGATCGGGAAGGGAGGGACCAGGCGGTTGCAGCCATCCAAACGACGATGCTCAGACTGCTCACAGGGATTCCTCCTGGCAAGCTGAGACTGACCATCATTGACCCGGTTGGGTTGGGCGACAATTTTTCAGCATTCATGCATCTGGCGGATTTTGATGAGTTGCTCGTGTCCGGACGGATCTGGACCGAGTCGTCTCACATCGATCGGCAACTTGCCAATCTCACCGAGCACATGGAAGACGTCTTCCAGACCTATCTCCGCAACCAGTTCAAGACGATCGAAGAGTACAACGAATATGCCGGTGAGGTGGCCGAACCCTACCACGTCCTCGTGGTGGCCAACTTCCCGACCAATTTCAGCGACTCAGCCGTCCGCAGGCTGGTCAGCATTGCATCCAGCGGGGCACGCTGTGGCGTTTACACGCTGGTGAGTGTCGACAGCCGACAGGCGCTGCCGCACAATTTCGACCTGGCGGACCTGAGGCAGCATGCCAATTGCCTGGCCTGGACAGGTGACCGATTTGCCTGGCAGGACCAGGACCTCGGCTGGCTTCCACTGCGGCTAGAGACGCCCCCGGAACCGGCCGATTTTGTCGAGATCGTGCGACGTGTTGGAGAGGAAGCGAAAGATACGCGACGGGTGGAGGTGCCATTTGATCGGATCGCCCCCGCCGCAGGTGACTACTGGAGCCGGGACAGTCGCCGCAGCCTGGATGTGCCGTTGGGGCGGGCCGGGGCGACGAAGCTGCAGGACCTGCATCTCGGGAGCGGCACATCTCAACATGTTTTGATCGCTGGTAAGACAGGATCCGGTAAGTCGAGTTTCCTGCACACACTGATCACCAACGTGTCTCTGTATTATGGTCCCGATCAGGTCGAATTTTACTTGATCGATTTCAAGAAGGGGGTCGAGTTCAAGACATACGTCACCAACCGTCTCCCGCATGCCCGGGTGGTGGCGATCGAGAGTGACCGGGAGTTCGGGCTCAGTGTTCTTGAACGTCTTGATGCCATGTTGTCCGAACGGGGGGACCTGTTTAGACGTCACCACGTGCAGGACGTGGCCGGTTATCGTGAGGCGGTGCCCGAAGCGGCTCTGCCTCGTGTACTCCTGATCATCGACGAATTCCAGGAGTTCTTTGTCGAGGATGACCGGGTTCACAACCAGTCAGCTCTCCTGCTCGACCGGCTGGTCCGCCAGGGCCGCGCATTTGGTATCCACGTTCTGCTCGGCAGCCAGACTCTTGGTGGCGCCTACTCACTGGCTCGGAGTACACTCGGCCAGGTGGCAGTCCGCGTGGCGTTGCAATGCAGCGAATCCGACGCTCACCTGATCCTCAGCGAGGACAACACGGCCGCTCGCCTGCTGACGCGGCCGGGTGAGGCGATCTACAACGACGCCAACGGGCTGCTGGAGGGGAATCACCCGTTTCAGATCGCGTGGCTCGACGAGGAGGTCAGGGATGATCGGCTGCGTGTCCTGCGCGGCCTGTCGGAGGCGAAGCATCAGAACGGCCATGCGGATGAGATGGTGGTGTTCGAGGGCAACGTGCCGGCCGACATCTCCGGTTGTCCGCCCCTCTTGGAGCGAATCGCCGCGGCCCCGGTTCCAGACGCGGTCCCGTCGCCGGTGGCCTGGGTGGGCGAGGCCGTGCAGATCAAGCCATCACCGGAGCTGCGATTTCGGCGTCAGAGTGGCACAAACCTGGTAGTGGTGGGACAGCAGCCCGAGGAAGCGTTCGGGGTACTCGAGGCGATCACGTTGTCGCTGTCGGCGCAGCACCCCGCGGCCGATGGATGCCGTTTTGTGGTGTGCGATGGCAGTTCGGCCGAAGAACCGAGTCGCGAGGCTTGGTCACGACTGGCCGAGGCCGTGCCTCAGCAGGTCGGTGTGGCCAGCCCTCGGAAAGTTGGAGAGGCCATCGGGGAGATTGCCACGGAATTGGCCCGTCGTGACTGCGAAGACGACGAAGACGCTCCGCCGATTTTCCTGGTCATTTATCACCTGGGGCGATTTCGTGACCTGAGGCCAGGAGAAGATGACTTCGGATTTGGCGCCTCCTTTGGCGGGTTGGACGGCGACGAGGTTCCCAGCCCGAGTCAGCAACTGGCCTCGATCCTGAGAGACGGGCCTGCCCTGGGGGTGCACACGCTTGTGTGGTGTGATACCTACAACAACGCCACGCGTTGGCTGAATTCGCAGGTAATGCGTGAGTGTGAGATCCGCATTGCCTTTCAGATGAACGCCAGCGACTCGAGCAATTTCATCGATTCGGCGACCGCCAGCCGGCTCGGAAACCACCGGGCCCTGTTGTACCTGGCCGATCAGGGTGAGTTGGAAAAATTCCGTCCGTTCGCACCGTCGCAGTCGGAGTGGCTGGCGGAGGTGGGTGAGCAGTTGCGGAGGTCTGTGGCGTCCGGGTGATCTGGCAATCAGCGGTCGGAAATGGCTCCTTGTGGCGCACATAGGGCGGGGGTAGGATCGAGTGTGCGCCTTCGTTGCGGCGGCATCCCACACGCCCTTCCCCCCCCACGCACGCGATGCAGGAGAAGCTTCATGCCGGCTCCGATCGAAGTCAACTGCCCGAAATGCCGGGCCAGCTTGAAGCTGAAGAACCAGGCCCACGTCGGTCGCCGAGTGCCCTGTCCCAAGTGTGGAGTTCCGTTTCACATTGCATTGCCTGGAGGCGATGACGACGTGGAGGTGCTCGATGACTTTGAAGAATTGGACGGCGGTGACGAGTTTGGTGACTTTGATGAATTCGACGACTTCGGTGACGACTTCGAGGACGTCGAGCCGGCTCCTGTGAAGTCCAAGCAGCCTGTTCCCGCGTCAAAGTCGTCGTCCAACAAGACCGTTCTGCTGGTCATTGGGCTGGTTGTGCTGGTGGCCGGACTGGGGGTCGGGGGGTTTTTTGGTGCCCGCGCGATGGGCTGGATCGGTGGGGCCGGCGAGGCCGTAGCGGCTGGAGGAGCCGACGGCCAGGGGAACCAGGAAGGCATGGCCGGAATGCCTGGCGGAATGGCCGGCATGCCGGGTGGTATGGGAGGCATGCCGGGTGGCATGGGGGGGATGCCCGGTGGAATGGGTGCCATGCCCGGTGGAGGTGCAGGAGGCCCCGGTGGCGGATCATCGACGGCGGCCCCCACCAAAGCTGAAGACAGCGAAAACGAGGAATTTGACACGCATTGGCTGCCACCCGACTCACAGGTCGTGGCAGCCATCAATCTCGGACGGATGTACGACGCGGCCGAGACCAAGCAGGCTCTCGAACACCCCGTTCTTGGCCCACAGCTCAAACAGGCTCTCAACGAAATGAAGCAGCAGACGCTGTTTGGACTCGACGAGGTGGCGAAGATCACGTTGGGGGTCAGCGGCATCTCTGAGATTGCCAAGGTGGCGTCCAGCGGGTCGGGTGGCGAGGTGGACGAGGCGGCCCTGGCGAAGGTCGCCTTGGAGAAAGTCGTTCCGGCGGCCGTGGTTCATCTCAGGAGTGCAGTCACCCCGGACCAGCTCAAGACACTGGGTGAAAAACTCGAGAAGACGACGCTGGATGGCAAGCCGGTTTTTGCGCTGCCTCAAGTCGACGCGACGACGCCGCAGGCCTACATTTACCAGGCAGATGACAAGACGCTGGTGGTGAGTATCGAGCGCTTCATCAAGCAGTTGATCGCCAATGGCGATCCGTACACCCCGCGTCCGGATCTCGCCTTTGTCGACGGTGGTCAGGACCTGGTCGTGGCAGTGACGTTACCGGAGCCGGTGACGATTCCATTGCCTGACGACGTGACGCAGTCGCCGGCCGCCAAGCACCCCACGATCCAGTCTCTCCTGGGACTCAACGGCAAACTCAAGGGGCTCGGCCTGGGCGTCAAGTCGCTGGGAAGTGGCAAGAGTGGTATGAAGCTGCAGGGGCTGACGTCTGACGAGACAGGGGCTCAATCTGCCAAGACGGCTCTCGAGGGAGCTCTCGCGCTGGGCAAGCAGCAGATCGCGCAGCTCAAGCAGCAGAATCCGCTCGCTGCGGCGATGCTCGGTCCGGTCGAGAGCGCGCTGAACGGGTCGAAGATCACCCAGGCGGGTCCCGAGTTTGGATTCTCGGCCGCCGTTGAGGCCCCCCAGGGGCAGCAGAGCATGGTGCAGAACATGACGCTTCTGTTGCCAGCCATCCAGACCGCTCGGGAGAAGGCTCGGGCGGTCCGGTGCCTCAACAACCTGAAGCAGATTGGGTTGGCCATGGATGCGCATCGCAAGCAGAACAAGGTCTTTCCGGCTGCGTCGATCAATGCGGCCGACGGCACGCGGCTACTCAGCTGGCGCGTGGCCATCCTGCCTCACGTCGGTGAGGCTGATCTGTACGCGAAGTTCAAGCTCGATGAACCGTGGGACAGTCCCAACAACAAGCCCCTTCTTGCGTCGATGCCGGAGTTTCTCGCCTGCCCCAGTGGTGAACTGGGGGAGGGACTGACCACCTACCGTCTCGTGACCTCCGGTAAGACGGCCTACAAGGACGGCAAGGCTCAGCCCGTGGAAACGCTGGCCAGCATGGGGGGGGCGGACGCTGTGCCACTGGTCATCGATGCCGGTGAAGAGCATGCGATCGAGTGGACACGGCCTGATCTTTTCGATGTCACCGGCGATGTGGGCAGCCATCACCCGGAAGGCGTCAACGTGCTATTCGCGGATCTCAGCGTGAGGAGGGACACGGATCCCGAGGAGACGCTCGCCGCACCGGATGATCCCAATGACGATGGCACGAAGGATCAGCAGAAATTCCAGGGAGACTGGATTGTCCAGTCGGCGACCGTCGATGGCCAGTCGGTAGCGTCCATGGTCAACCAGAAGTTCACGTTTAACCAGAACAGGCTGACGCAGCAGATTCGCGCGGGGCAGACCCCTTTGCAGTCGACCTACCAGATCAACTTCCAGGCGAAACCGAGGACATTCGACTGGCTGCAGAATGTGAACAAGAAATACCAGGGGCTCTACAAGTTTCGCGGCAACGCGCTGAAGCTGACCGTGGCGCTGCCGGGGCAACCCCGTCCCACCAGTATAAATGAGGAGTCGAAGACGATCCTGCAGTTGTCACTGCAGCGTGTCGGTGGGAGCCCGAGCCCGGCACCGACGGCCAGCAAGGAAACGCCCAAGCCCACCCCGCCTCCCCCGGCCAATGATCGTGGGATCGAGGGAACCTGGAAGGTGGTGTCGGCGGTCGTGTCTGGCAAGCCGTCGGAGTCGTTGAAAGGAAGAACGGTGTCGTTCGCCGAGGGTAAGGCAGCATTGAATGTCAAGAAGCTCGATGCGATCGAATACCGGTTTTCCTACGAGGTGACGACCGAGGTGACTCCAGCGGCATTCGAGATTTTCAACGGCGACAAGGTGCTGCAATCGGGGGTCTTCAAGCACCAGGGCAATCGTCTGCACCTGTGTTTCGTGCGAGGAGACAAAGTACAGCCTCCCAAGGACTTCACCGCCAAGGAGACGGGGCACACGTTGTATGTGCTTGAGCCGGTGAAAACTCAGTAGCCGAGCAGCTACGGATTCGCGATTTCGAGTCCAGGTGTTGTCATCTCTTGGGGCAGCTGCAGTGGAGACACTGCAGGTTTGCCGATGGTGACGCCCTCCATCTCTCACCAGATGGGATACGTGGTTGGTGGCGGCCCGGTAAGTCTGCCGCTCTTGCTACGTCAACTCGTCAATTGGGAACACGGGCCGATTGACGAGTTGGAACGGGAGTCGCGAGATGTCGCTGGAGCAGGGGCCAGGTGTATCGACGGTGTAGGTGGCGGCGGTGACTGGATCCCAGCCCTGTCGATGTGCGACCGCAGCCTTCACGTTGACCACCGTACAGTCCTCGGGATTGATCCCCTGGCTGCGGAGCTGCGCGAGGTCGAAGGGTGGTGTCTTGAGTGTGGTGAGCAGGATCCGGACCTGTCCGCAGCGGACCACAGCCGATGGCCCCATCTCGATGTAGAGTCCGCTGCCGCTGGCGAGGTGGCTGTGCTTGTCCTCGAGTGTGAAACGGCCATCCGAGGTCGATTCGAGGGTGATGGTCAGCTCGATGGGGTCCTCGGTCAGCGAGCTGGTTTTGCCACCGATGGGCATGGTCAGGCTCTCGCCGGGTTCCAAGCCCGAGACCGCCTCGACCGCTTCGGGGTCATTGATGATGGCAACGGCCCCGGCCAGATCCTGCCGTACGAATTCGGCGAGCATCGTGGGGGCATCGCCGGGTGCACCTCCTCCAATATTGTCCGACGGCTCGACGAGCACCACCGGAGTCTCACCCGCGGCGATATGACGGGCGACGTCGTCGAGGCACGAGGCAAACGGTGGGTCCACCTTGTTGCCCTGGTCGCGATGAGCGACGGCATGATCGACCAGGGCCCCCAGGTGGTTCCGGGCGACTGCGGGATCGCCGTAGGTGAATGCTGCAAAGCTGACGCCGGTGTCAGGCGTGTCGGCGAAGCTGAACCCCCCCATGACATTCACAACGGGGATGTCGTCATCGGAGGATTCGATGTCACGCGCCATCTGTCCCAGTGTCTTCATCGGGTCATCGTCGGTCCCGGTTCCCGTAGGAGGCCACATCACCGGTGGTCTGGCCCAGACTCCAGTCGGACGTCGACCGGTCGTCATGATGTCTTCGAGTAGTTCGGCGGCATCAATGGCCCGTTGGTGTCCGTCGGTGTGAGGGTTAAAGCGGTAGGCGATCATGCCCTGGGTCTGTTCGATCGTCGGAGCGGAAATGTTGCCGTGGAGATCGAGCACGCCACAAATCGGCACATCGGCCAGTCCCTCCGTCTGGCGGATCCTTTGGATTACTTCGCCTTCCACGTCGGGCGTGCTCGCGCAGGCCATGGCACCATGCAGGACGAGAAAGATGCCATCAAAGGGCCCCTTGTCGAAACCGGTTGAGAGTCCGGTCCAGAAGGTGTCGAGCACCTCATCATCAACAGCACCGCTCGGAGTGGCTCGCATGTCGATCGTCGGAACCACTTCCCATTTCCGCGCGTCGGCCACCGCAATGACTCCGGCCAATGGCGAGGCGTCGCCACGTGCTCCGTACAGCTCGTCTCCGCGAAGCACCGACCAGTCCGAGAGCGGGGTCGTGCCGTCGAGGAATGTGTGGGTTTCGTGAAAGAGTCCAGCCAGCAGCACGCGGTGGGGCATCGGAGTCAATTCTGAATGAGGGTCACGGGGTTGGTCGAGTCAGCTGTCTCAGCACACAGCCGTGGCCTGATATCGCTGGTACGGGTGTGGGGTTCATCTGCGGGTGGGGCGTCCAGTCCGGCGAGTGATCGGACGTCTTCTTCGAGCCTCTGAGAGACCTCATCCCAACCCGGCCGGCGGTTCGGGAGCGAGTCAAACGTGCGAGGTACCCCGATGCGGACAGTCACCTTGTGTAGCCTGGGAATGTAGGTCTCGGGGGGGAATGCTTCAAACGTCCCTTCCAGGTGGCAGGGAACGACCGGGATGTTCGTCCCGGCGGTCATCATGCCGATCCCGCTCTTGAACGGTCTCATCGAACCGTCACGTGTACGGCCACCTTCCGGAAACAGGATGTAGATGCTCGGCTCTCCGATCAGTCTTTCCCGGAGCTGCTGGATGGCGTGTGCGCCGACTTTCTTGCGCCAGACGGGCAGCGCGTTGAGAACGGTGGCGGAAAACGCAGCCAGGGCCGGAGTGTGGAAAAACACATCGCCGGCAGCGAGAGGAAACAACTGGTCTCGAAGCGTCAACGGGAGTGTTGCCCCGAGGACCATGGCGTCGAGGTGGCTGGCGTGATTGGCGACGAGTACGAAAGAGGGCGTGTTGGGAAGATTCTCCCGCCCCTGCACTTCGAGACGGTGCAGTATCTTGAGCTCGGCCCGGATCATGGACCACCACAGGAACCGCGCGACGTTCGCTACCAACCCGCTTTCCCGGTGCAGGCTGCGGTGCCGGTCGACGCCCGAGAGCGCCAGGTCCCGAGCGGGTGTCAGTTCCCAGTTGTCCAAGCCCATGTCCTCTCACCGGCCCCGCGAGATCACCAGGATCCCGTCAAGATCCGAAACGGGGGGGTCGCACCTAGCGGTCCCCACTCGCCCATTGCCAGCGACAGGTAATGGTATACCGCTGGTGGCACGAGTACCAAACCGTCGAATCGATCGAGCAGGCCTCCGTGACCCGGGAGTGTCGCTCCGACGTCCTTGACCCCGACGTCGCGTTTGATGGAAGAGAGCGTCAGGTCTCCCAACTGGGCGAGGATGCTGACGAGCAGGCCAAGTCCCACGAGCCAGCCGGGATGATCTGCGGGGGTTCCGTTGAGCAACCAGCCTGCGGCGAGGGCAACCAGGGTCGTGGTGATCAGGATTGCGGAAACGGCCCCGAACCAGGTCTTGCGCGGACTGGTCTCCGGCAGCAGTACCGTGCGACCAAAGGCGCGGCCCAGCAGTGACGCCAGCATGTCGTTGAACTCGACAGCTGTGATCAGCAAGAGGATGAGAGGGCGATAGTCGATGTCCTGGCCCCCGAGACTCACGATGTTGGCGAGGTTCGAGATATACCCGAGCGAGAATCCGAGCAGTGCAAACCCCAGCACACCCAGTGCCACCCGTTGGATGAATCCACGTGGGCGGTCCGAGGGGATGCTCACGATTACGATCAGGGCAGCGACGAGCGGGCCGAGAGCGAAAAACAGGCGATCGTCCTGCCAGTGGTCGATCGCCGCAAATGTCACCAGCAGGATGCCCAGGCTGACAACAGCACAGATTGTCTTCTCTCGGAACAGCCCGGTCGCGCGGGCGTACTCTCGAAAGCACATCAGGCTCAGCACCATCACGGCGAGCATGGTCCAGAGTGCGCCGGCCAGGACCGGAACAAAGATCACGACCACGAGCCAGCACCAACTCCGCCACCGCTCGAAGGCGCGGCGGTAGGTGTCCGGTTTCATGCGGCCTCGAAACGCCAGTATGAAGGCGCCGGCGACCACCAGGCCGGAGACGACTCCTACGACGATGAGCACGCTCAGGGGGTGTGCAAACGACCCCGCGGCTCCCAACAGGCGTTCCCGGATCGAGGCGTCCAGGTGATCTTCTCCTCCCCCATCTTGGGGCTGCTTCCCGCCAGCGAACCGACGGATCCTCCGTAGTTAGTTGCCGGTGCGCCGTGAATATAACGACCTGCCGCCATGTCGGAAGCCCGGATTGCAAGGTCCGGTCTCCCGACAATCACCGCCCAGCAGACGCCGACCGTGATCTGACGAACGGTGTTTCCGCGAGATCCGGACCCACCTATAATCCGCGCGTCTGCCGGTCGAGGTGCGGCACGGAAACCGACCACCAGGAGCCACTCATGGGACGCGACGAATGTTCGCAAGTCGCCAACACGCTACGTGCGGTGGCGGTCATCCTGGCCATCGTGACCCACACTGTGGCGCCCGGGATGGCGACGGCGGCCGACCGGTTTGCCGAACTGCGTCAGAGAATGGTCCGGGTGAGCATTGAGGCGGAGGGGATTCGGGATTCTCGGGTACTGCGTGCCATGAGGACGGTTCCACGCCACGAGTTCGTCACGCCGTCGATGCGGCGCTTTGCTTACCAGGACTCGGCACTGCCCATTGGTCATCGGCAGACGATTTCGCCGCCGTTCATCGTGGCGTACATGACCGAGACCATCGCCCCGGAGCAAAAAGACCGGGTGCTCGAGATCGGTACTGGCAGTGGCTACCAGGCAGCCGTGCTGTCACAGCTGGTCCGGGATGTCTACACGATTGAAATCGTGGAGCCGCTGGGGCGGACCGCCCGAAGGCGGCTACAGAAGCTGAAGTACGACAATGTGCACACGCGGATCGGGGACGGCTACAAGGGGTGGCCGGAGCACGCACCCTTCGACAAGATCATCGTCACCTGCTCACCGGAAAAAGTGCCATCTCCGCTGGTCGATCAGCTCAAGGAGGGGGGGCGGCTGCTGATACCGCTCGGGGAACGATACCAGCAGGTCTTCTTCCTGTTTGAAAAGAAAGACGGGCAACTGGTGCAGTCGAAGCTGATCCCCGCACTGTTTGTTCCGATGACCGGAATCAGCGAGGCGAACCGCAGGGTCAAGCCGGATCCGCTGAATCCGCGGCTGGTCAATGGCGGATTCGAGCAATCTGAAAAAGTGGCGGCGTCTCTATTGTCATCCGTTCCGATTGCTCAGCCGCTTGGTTGGTACTATCGCCGTCAGGTGACGCTCTCGAATGACACGCCATCCGGCCAGGGACAGAGCCTGGAACTCACCAACCGTGATCCGGGGCGGCTGTCACAGGTTCTCCAGGGGTTCCCCGTCGACGGGCGTCGGGTGGGACGGCTGGAGGTGACCCTGAAACGCAAGGTGCTTCAAGCGAGGCACGGGCGACGCCCGGACGAGAAACCCGGCCTCACCGTGGTGTTTTTCGATCAGACTCGGCGGCTCGTCGGCGAGCGTCGTGTTGGAAAATGGACGGTGGCCGACGAGTGGATTGGCAGCCGACAGCAGATCAGCGTGCCGGCGCGAGCCCGGGAAGCGATCGTGCGTATCGGGCTCGGCGGAGCGATCGGCCACGTGCTCATTGACGACGTCAAGATCGCACCGCGGAAGCGTTGAGTGAGGGCGAGGAGGCGAAACGTGGAATCGATGGCGGCAACCGGAGCCTTGGCATTTGATGTCTCGGATGGAGGCACCTTGCTGCTGCGTGGCGAGGACCGTCAGGCGTTTCTGCACAACTTTTGCACCAACAACATCGAGACGCTGGAGAGTGGTGCAACAGTCGAGGCATTCGTGACGGACATGCGCGGGCGTGTGCTCAGTCATGTGTGGGTCCACAATGCCCGGGAAACGCTCTGGTTGCAGTGTGTGGCGTCGCCGGTGGAACCGCTCAGAGACCACTTTGACCGGTACATTATTACTGAGGACGTGACGCTCGACGTCGTGACCGGTCAGGTTGAGCGGATCCTGGTTTCTGGCGAAGCGGCCGGCAATGCGGCCGATCGCATCGCCGAGGCCCTGGGCTCCCAGGGCCTCGAGGACCTGCACCGGATGTCGGTCGACTGGTTGGGGACCGGAGACATATTGCTGACTCTTGGTCGGTCGGATGCCGAGTCTGATGCGACGGAGACGGAATCGACTGTTTTGTTGCTGGCGGCCGTGGCCTGCGGCCTTCCGATCGGAACTCCGGAGAGCTTCACTGCCAGGCGCGTCGCGGCAGGGCTTCCGGTTGTCGGAGTCGACATCGGCCCCTCGGACCTGGCGCAGGAAGTGGAGCGGGACGACCTGGCCATTGCCTTCGACAAGGGGTGCTATCTCGGGCAGGAAACGATTGCCCGCGTGCAATCAAGGGGCCAGGTCAACAGGTTGCTGCGCGGCGTCACTTGGTCTGTCGACAGCGAGGCTCCGCCAGATCGTCAGCCACAGGTCGGGGCGGTGATTCGGATGGCTGGCGACGAAACCCACACTCCCCGTGGTACACTGACATCGATCGTCCCGCCCGAGCACGCCATTCAACTGGGGACGGGGCGTGCGCTGGGCCTCAGCATCGTGCGTCGCGAGGCGGTTGAGGGCGATGGGGGTGTCGAGATCGAGACCCCGGCTGGCTGGGTGCCGGCGAAGCTGGTCACACGCCAGAGTTCCCCGGTGGTTGATTGAAGCATCCCCCCGAGCTCGCCGGGGCAACGGTTGCCCGGCGGCAGGCCAGACGCTAAAAGTCGGTCACCGGCCACCCGTGCTGAGCTGGCCGTTTGCCACATGGTGCCTTGAAACAGAGCGAGACATTCCGATGACTGATCCCATTCGCGTGGCCGTCACAGGTGCAGCTGGCCAGATTGGCTACGCACTGGTGTTCCGAATTGCCAGTGGCCAGATGTTTGGGCCCGATCAGCCGGTCATCCTGCAGCTGGTCGAAATTCCTCCCGTGCTGCCGGCCCTGGACGGTGTCGAGATGGAATTGGAGGATTGCGCATTCCCGACGTTGGCAGGGGTCGAAAAGGCTGACAGTGATCATCTCGAGGACGGATTTGGCGGAGCCAACTGGGTGCTGTGTGTCGGCAGCGTGCCCCGCAAAGAGGGCATGGAGCGAGGCGACCTGCTCACCGTCAACGGCGGAATCTTCGCCCCGACCGGCAAGGCGATCCAGGCGGCGGCGGCCGACGACGTCCGCGTGTTGGTGGTCGGCAACCCGTGCAACACGAATTGCCTGATCGCGATGGCCAATGCACCGGACGTGCCTCGGGATCGCTGGTATGCCATGACACGACTCGATCAAAACCGTGCTGTCAGCCAATTGGCCAATCGGTCCGGTGCGGCGGTTGGTGATGTCCGCAACGTGACCATCTGGGGCAATCACTCGGCGACGCAGTACCCGGACTTCTACAACGCGACGATCGGCGGTCGACCGGTGACCGAGGTGATTGGTGACGAGGCCTGGTTGCAGGGCGATTTCATCAAGACCGTACAGCAGCGAGGGGCCGCGGTGATCAAGGCGCGTGGCGCCTCGAGTGCAGCTTCGGCAGCCAATGCCATCATCGACAGTGTTCGCAGCGTGCATTTTCCGACCGCGGCGGGTCAGTCGTTCAGTGCGGCCGTGTGCAGCGACGGCAGCTATGGTGTCGAGCAGGGGCTGATTTCCAGTTTTCCGCTGACATCCGATGGGAACACGTGGTCGGTTGTGCCCGGTATCCAGCACAACGAATTCGGCGCGGAGAAGCTGGCCGCGACGATCGATGAGTTGAAGTCTGAACGGGATATGGTTCGCGACCTCCTGCCCGGTTAGGCGTTGTCTGGCCCTGCGGGGCGCCCGTGTTGGAGCGGTGCCCATGTCGCTTCGCAGTGACGACGTCCGCCATGTCTGGCACCCGTTCACGCCGATGCAGGCGTACGCGGAGGAAAACGCTCCGGTCATTGTGTCCGCCGACGGATTCGACCTGGTTGACGAGTCCGGAGCCCGTTATCTCGACGGCGTTTCATCCCTGTGGTGCAATGTCCACGGCCACCGTGTGCCGGAGATCGACCAGGCGATCGCGGACCAGATCAATCGGGTCTCCCATTCCACGCTGCTCGG
>MDTE01121583.1_pt1 | contig 15006 bp, 16 predicted proteins | sample 811231 | NCBI WGS metagenome assembly MDTE01 (sample SAMN05326651, study PRJNA326480) | marine metagenome | isolation source: seawater | place: Indian Ocean: Red Sea | collected 2010 | reverse complement strand
TATTTGAGACGGTTGCAACATTCCTAGCAGTTCTGATTACCAACACTATTGCTGCAGACGGTAAATCCAATTGGCTTGAAGGTGCTTTGCTATTAGCAACCTACACGATACTAGCCATGGCTTTCTTCTTATATTGATCAAATTTAAGTTTTTAATTTTGAGATTTTCCTAAGTTGCCAGTCCAATATCCCCATATTATAAATCCACTAATTAGTGAAATCATATGAGCTGAAGATGTGAAAATACTGATTCCATGTAAAAAATGATTCCAAGATTCAAAACCAATTGCAATTGAAGGAACCACCCATTTATTCTTGGTTTGATGAGCAGATGCGCCGATAATTCCGTAGAAACCGGCAGAACCTCCCATCCAGTTGCGTGATAGACCACTAGCAAGGAGTTGACTTCCGGGCAAAAAAATTTCCAAAGTATTCATTATAACCGCCATTGTTATTGCAGTTATTGAGGTAAAGAGCATGAAAAGAAAATAGGTTTGTAGAAGTCCTTGTCGAAGTTCAAATGATTGTACAAAAATCATTAATCCAACAGAAACGAAAATTATGTGTTCATTAGAATTATGAAATATAGGGGCAATTACTAGGGATGTGAAAAAATGCAGTGGGGCATCAAAAAGTCCAGTTGGCCAAAGCCCACCTATGCAAGAGGTCATGTCATTTGTATAGTCGCATGTTTTTTCTGGGCCGTTGCCCACAAAAATCCAAATTATCCATATAATTATCAGGTAAGTGAAACTAAATTTTCTAGATAGAAATATTTGGTAAGGCCGCAAACGTTTCCCGTTGATGTCACACCAAGGCCAAGACCAAGGAAAAACACCCCTTTTTCCATCCACATAATCACCTTTGAGGTGGATTAATTCCGTCGTAATATTCTGCAACTGCTAATTCTAATTCCCCTATAATTTGATTTTCATCTAGAGTAAGGGTTTTCCCATCACGACGAATACAATTACCATCTACCCATACATCTAGGCATCTTGCTGTAGAATATAGTAGATTAGCAAGTAGTCGTCGGTCACCTATTCCACGGGGCCTCATACTGATATCATCTAGAGACCAAGTTACCCAATCATTGGAGCCCTTTGTTGCAAGTTGCCATGTTTCAGTTGGTGGTAAAATAGTAGCATCCCAGTGATCATGGCGTTGAATAAGTGATGCAGATTTAGCATCAGATCTCATATCTAGTGAATTGTTTGAGGCAGCACCATCAGTGCCTAGCCTCACATCTACACCAGCCTCTTTCATTGCAGGATAGGAAAGAGTCCCTCCAGTAGCTAACTTTTGATTACTAACAGGGCAATGAACAGCGTGAGCGTTGTGTTTTGCAAGGATTCGCATTTCGCGTTTGGTTACCCAACCACAATGAGCACAAACAGTTCCTTCAGTGAAATAGTCAATTGAATCTAGATATTCAATAGGATACATATTGTGTTCAGCGTGACAGGCTGCTACTTCAGCCCGTGTTTCTGAGGTATGGATATGTAATCTAGATCCATATTTTCTTGACAAATCGCTTGCCCTTCTCAATACCTCTTCTGAACAGGTATAAATTGCATGAGTGGCTATGCCATATTCTACCCTCCCTTCAGCTAATTTTCCTGAACGAATCAACGATTCTAATTCATTCAATACTCTACCACTATCAGGAGAGCCATCTTTTGAGGGGGGCCAATCAGTAGTTGGTCCGCACACAATTCCACGTATCCCTGAATCAGCAATTACAGGTGCAATCGCTTCTGGGAAATGGTACATATCACATGCAAAGGTAGTTCCAGAACCAATTAATTCAGCAACACCTGCCAAGGTTCCAATTTTCACAAATTCGGGTGTTACCCTCCTCTCAGTTGGGAAAATATTGCTTTCAAGCCAATCATTGAGAGTTAGGCCCTCCCCCATCCCTCTATTGAGTACCATTGGTAAATGGGTGTGCCAATTTTGCATTGATCTTGTAATTACAAGAGTAGAGCCATCAATAGTTTCTTGAACATCCTCATCTCCATTTGAGTAGCTCCATGTTCCATTTGGATGTAGGATAAAATCTCCACGCATTATTTTGCAATCATGGTCTATAAGACAGCATTCAGTATAACGAATAACTCCACTCGAATCATCGACCACAACCATCACCTACGAAGTGGGCGAGACGACTTTGCGCATCAGCATTGTTATGGCGGGGTTGAATAGAGCCGGCGTTTTCGATAAGTTTGTTCCATGGCCGAAGACCCATATCGTGTGCTGGGTGTATCTCCAGAAGCGAGTGACGCTGAGATTAAGCGCGCATATCGTAAACTCGCTAGACAACATCACCCCGATCGTAATCCCGATGATGCCGCATCTGAAGGTCGATTCAAGGAAATTCAAGCAGCCTACGATTTAATCGACAATTCCGAAAAGCGCAGGAAATTCGATGAACAAAAGAGGATTTCCAATATGTTCGGTAGCGGTGCTGGTGGGGATTTCGGTAATTTTGAATTTAACTTTGAAGGGGGCGGGGGGATTGAAGATATTTTAGCGTCATTTTTCGGTGGAAAGGGAGCAAATCCCTACGCTGGCCAGAGTAGTGGAAGCATATTTGATCAAGGAGGCCGGCCACGTCAATCTCAGCAAACTAGGCCACAAAGGGGTTCTAACATTGACTCTCCACTTGACCTCAGTTTAGAAGAAGCTCAATCGGGGGTGAAGAAACCATTCACCATATCGAGGCGGAAAGTATGTGAAAAATGCAGGGGTGGTGGTTGTAGCAAATGTGGTGGCCAAGGAGTGATAAGAAAGACCAGTCAAATCACAGTTACAGTTCCTGCAGGGGCAGAACATGCTTCGGTAATGAGATTGAAGGGAATGGGGCACCAATCACCAAACGGTCAAGCAGGAGATCTTCTACTTACTGTCAGGATAGATGCAGATGAAGGAAGAAGTTGGGAAGGTGGCCGCCTGATTCAGTTGGTAGAAGTATCTTACAGCACAATGATGCTTGGGGGGAAAGCAAGAATTCATACACCAGCAGGAAAGATAGTCGAAGTAGATGTCCCACCAAATTCACGTTCAGGAGACCGTCGCAGATTAAGAGGTCAAGGATACAACGGTGGCCCATTAGATGTAGAACTGACATTATCAGATTCAACAACTCTCACTGCTGAGCAAGAAGCAGCGCTAAAGGCATTGAGAGATAGTGGGCTGTGAAAACGAGTTCATCTTGGTTTAGGTAAAAATGGAATTAATCCATCCGCTAGGCTAGGAACATTTCGAGTTTGAATCCAAACGGTTCCTTCTCCAGAAAAGTGCATCACCAAACCTTCTCCTCCAAATGCCAATGATTTGAGACCACCAACTCTACCAATATTATACTGTAATCCATTAGTAAATGCTACAACATGGCCAGTATCTATTGTGATAGTTTGTCCTTGCTGAATTTGCATTGGTTTAATTGCCCCATATGAATTGTAGTATACTCGCCCAGCCCCCGTTGGACAGGTTGCGTGTATGAAGAACAAACTTTCACCACTGAACAATCCTTTCATTCCTTGAAATTTAGTATCAGTTTCCACATTCATAGTGGAGGCTAAGAATGATCCTCCTTGAATAAATAAGGGTTGATTTGGTTGAATATCAAACCAAGCAATGTCTCCTGGCATTGCTGGTGCAAGGCTAATCCATCCACCTTGTGGGCCAGCAGTAAATGTGTTCAAAAAGAATGATTCACCACCAAACGCCATTTTCTTGAGGCCTTTTAGGAAACCACCACTTGATTTTGTCTCCATTTCCACCCCTGCTTGCGCCACCATTCCCCCAGGCTCAACTTTGATTGCTTCACCTGGGTCCAAACTAACGGTCAACATTGAATAACTGGGGTTAAACTCTAACTGTTCCTGCATAAATCTATCCTGATATATTTACTCTATTATGCTTTTTACTCAATCAGCATGTACGTCGTTGACGTCTAGCCAAGTTACTTCACAATCCAATTCTAACAATCCAGCGATGCTCGGAACAGTTCTCCCCTCATCTCCATGAACCAATTCTTTGACATAAGTTCCACTTTGAACTCTGACATCCATTTGAATTTCACTTTCATCTGTGATAATATTTTCAATACTTACCACTTTACGATGCCTAACTTTGTCAGCTCTTCTATGTGCTACGCGCTGTGGTGTTTGTTGTTCTAGAGTAACCCCTTCCATTGAATTGATAGTTTCCTCAACCTTTTCAGCATCGTATTCTCCATGTATAAGAAACCGGATAGTGTATGATTTTTCAGCGTCAGTTCCTTTGATTCTTGCCACTTCGGAACGTCTTGAATGGCGTAAATCACTAATTTCAATTCTGCCTTTCGATGTTGAATTTACTAGTTCCGCCATTTCTTCCAAATCAGCATATCTCCTTTTTGGGCCCTTCATTTCAACAACAAATGGTCTGCCTCGCCCAAGGCATCTAACGTCGATATCTTCTCTTCCCATTCCGTGAAATGCAGTGTCTCTGGCATCAAATGCGGCCCTCAGTGGTTCCCCAATCAAATCTTGAACGCTAGTGGCATATTGCTGGCCAGTTCCATCACATGATACACAACCCCCATCACGTCCTTTACAGGATCGACAGGGCCAACGAGTCTGAGGAATTCCTCTTTCCAATTTTCTATATCTACCGTAGAGATAGAGCGAGCGTAATTCAATAGTCGGCTCAAGAGTTAATGTATCAATTAGTAGCATCACCTCTGGTTTTTCTTTCACTAAGGTAACGTCATTTAATTTTGAAGACAATTTAGTTCCCAAAGCGTCGTTAAAGGCAGATTTTAGCGCTTGGCTTCCGTTTGCTCCAAACTGAGTACGTAGATCATCTTCAGTAACAACCTGATCTTTGGCAAAATGGGCTCCTAGTTGCAACTTACTAAATTCAAATTTAATTAATTGATTTGATACTAATTCTGCAATTGATTCAATATCAACGAAGAGGTCTTCACAAAATGGGCAATATTCGACACTTTCGTCTTTTTTTGCTCCTCTATTAATTGATTCGTCCCTCAACTCGGCACCGATTTTTTCAATTTCTTCCCAATTGAATGGCTTTCCTGATAGACGAGCAATACAATGGTTACAAGCACCCATCATGACGAGATTATCCAACCCATCATCTGACGGTGGTGGTGAATAAACAACTAATTCACCTAATTCTAAATCGTATTCACTTTCTTCTTCTTCTTCAACTTCTTCTAAAGGCACTAAATCAGCCCAAGGGTCGTAAGCAGAGCCATAACCTGCAGAAGCAAAATTGCTCCAATCATCATCTTCGGTATTCTCTTCTTCGGACATTGTATGACCCTATGCCGCCGAACGGGGAGACCGGTCGATTGCAAATCTCCGACTTGCTCCTCCTTCAAGAGACTATGCTATCTTTAGATGGGTGAATTAGATCAATTTAGCATCTTTAAGAACAGATCTATATGATATGATTCCTAACATTCCACAGGCAATAATCAAAGATGCAATTAAGGAGAAGAAAATCATTGCTGCCGAGAAGGTCCCAAATAGGGAGAAGAAGCCCATTGGTGATAGAGAGATTACTAGGAATCCAAGAATATCTGATGCTGCAGAGCCGATTAATGCTACACCAGATGCCCCACCAACGGCAATGATGCTTGCTAGAACCGTTTCACCTCTGTATCTCTCTTCCCTGAATCTTTCAATTACATGAATCACATAGTCAATTCACACACCAAGTGATAATGTTGCAATAGCAACGGTTACCATGTTCAAACCATAACCTAGCAATGCAATCAGTCCATACAACCAAATTACTACTACTAGTATAGGTCCAGTAGTTAGTAGTGACAGGGCTAGAGAATCGTGACCCCAAACGACGCTAGCTATCAAAGCAAAGATGCCCACAATCATGGCAATCATTGATCCTGCAATCATTGAGGTCACAGACCACGCCGCGAGTCCAATGGCGAGTGGAACAAAACCAAATGACAAGGTTGCCCAAAGTGCCCCACTCTCGACATTTATTTTCATTCGTTCTTTATTCTCCAATACCGTGGGGCGGAATCCCCACCATAATGTCATTACACAGAAAATTACGCCTAGCAATAACGTTGATTGCATCTCATTTTGTAAAGATGAGGCTGCTACATAGCGAGCAACTGGCTCACCGGTAGCAATCGCCCATGTAACCGGAAATTCATCGTTGGAAAAAGCATCATCCAAGTTTCCCTTTGTTTTCATGTCATCATCCGAGAGGTTATCAAACGGGGATAAATCACGATATAGTTCTGCTAAAGCTTTCTCAACAATCGGAAATTGTTCGGGTTGTCTAAGTCCATAACGAAGTATCATTCGTTCATAACGGGGGATACTACCATCTTCCGCTAACCAAGGTTTGTTTGGGTCTAGTGGTCGGTCAGGTGAAATGTATAGAGCCATAATTGTCGGCGGTAGTTGTGGAGTAGAATTTGTTTCTGGGATCCCATGAACGGAAACAAAACCAACTAGGAATCGTAGGCAATCCTCATCATCAACCATCGGCAATCCGAAATTTGATCGATTACAGTTTACCCCACCTAGTGAATCAGTGGGGTCCCATCCTGCCTGTGCAAACTGAGTGATGTTGTTTGCCATTGCAAGAATTGCTAGATTAACGAGGATATCGTACCCACCCAAATCTACATTCCCATCTGCCGAAATAGAAAATCTATCGGGATCATCAGGGCCACGGATATTCATATTTGCTCGAGTTTCAAGTATTGCAGAATACACGCGTGGGTCAACAACATCTCCTTCAATTAAAATTTCACCAGGTTCTCCTTCTGAATAGAAACGTGTGTTAACTAGGGATACAACAGTGGCGAAATCGGACTCCTCATCGAAGAAATCTTCCACTTTGAAATCCCCTTCAAGACTAAACATCATAGGTGCGGCTAATGTAGAAATTAGTAGTGCTACAATCACTACAAGGGGTCCCGCAATTGCCGAAGTTTTTGCTACATTTGCCAACCAATCACTAGGAACCAAGTGAATTGTTGAACTATCTTCAGGTTCTAGTTTCCCCCTTTTTTCCATCCATTTATCTACATCTAGTCTTACTATGGGAACCCACAAGCCTGTTAGAACAAAGGCTGAAAAAACACCAAGGGCAGCTTCTATTCCAAATGAGCGAAGAGCAGGGATATCTGAAACGAGATTAGCCGAAAAAGCAGCCATTGTAGTCATTGATGTTAGTAAAATTGCACGACCTACGCGACTTACTGATATTGCGGCAGAACTATTACAATCCAATCCCTTTTTCCTTTCCTCTTTGTAACGGTGTAGGACATGTAAACTATCATCAATTCCTAGAGCAAGAATGAGTATTGGTAGTAGATTTGAGAATTGACTTCTCTCAATTAATGGATATCCAACGGCTTGACTTGCCTGTCCAATCCATCCAATGAGGCCAAACATCCATAATAGACTCAAACTCAAACCAGCTGATACAATACCAACATCACTCCAACGACGTAGGCTTGCCCAAAGAAGAATCAATACGACAAATCCCATTAAAATTATTAGAGAATAACTCTCTAGTAATTCTCTATTTACTTCAACATTAATTCCTTCGGCAATTACAAAGGTTAGCGTTAAGTCATCAGATTCTCTCATTGAATTTTCTAATGATACTAACGCCCACTCCCATGAACAAGCTCCTTCACCTGACTCAATAGAGTTTAAACAAAATTCAGAATCTCTTTCGGGCGGGGTTGTAACTACCTTGAAACCATTCCATTTGTAGCCTGATTCTTTCCTTGCATCTATCCATTCTGAAGTCCATCCGGCATCTTCAGCATCACCCATGTCAAATTGAATCAAAATCCATGTGGAACTTGCTGACCAACGTCCATTACCCCATGTAGCCCCATCCCAACTTCCATTTTTTGTTAAAGAACCGCCTATTGGCCCAATTACTCCATCCTCTGCGGCATGAAACCCTCGATCAATCGATAACCATCTAAGGAAAATACCATCACTACCTTCGATAATCCTTTGAACAGCAAGATCAATGTGCGCTTGAGTTATTTGCGGATCATCAAAAGTAATACAATCTAATTCCCCACAATCAGTCCAATTTGTTTTTGGGGGAAGTGCTGCACCAAATGGGCTGAAGGTTGGTTTGGTTAGTATTGATTCTCCTGCCATGAATGAACGAATTTGGTCCGGGACAGTAATTACTCCATGGTACTGAACAAGTGTCACATCAGAAACGATTGGCCTATAGAATTCAGAAATTGGATTTGCTCTTGCCACCTCTGCTTTACTGTCAATTTCTCTCAAAACTGATAGATTTAATATCCCTCCAACTGGCTCAAAAACACCTCCTGCATCTCCAGAATAAGAAATCATTTCGTCAGCATAGATTAACCCCGGCTCAACACCATGCAATGAAGGGTCACGAATTGTGACAGCGTACCCCACAACTTGTTCATTGGTGGGGAACTCGTTTTGAATTACTTCACGAGCGTCCAATTCAGGTGAATCCAGATTATATGATTCCATATCAATTGGTGTTAGTGCATAAATCATTCCTGGAATCATCAATAAAGAAATTACTAGGATTGAAATATGAAATAGTCTGCGATTTGGGATGAGTAAATCAGCAACTCTATCGAAGTCCCGCACTATTATCCCTAACCATTCCGCGAGTCCTCATACTCTTCAAACAACCTATTATCCGTTTTGAATTCCATTTTTCAATTTGATATGAAGGGGTTGAATAAAGAGAACAAAATGATCAATATTTGACTCAAAGCCTCAAAATAGATGTTTGATTGAATCCGACGCGCTTAATTAGGGGCGGCAGGTCGCCGAGTTCCCCTTAGGGGAACAATGGAGGCATCAGATGCGCCGAACACATGGTACTCGTCAAGGAACCCGCACGATTGCTAGCCGTAGCAAGAAGGAGCGCGGTCGCCTATTCATTAGGAGGGTTATGCACCCTTACGAAATCGGTGATAGTGTATCAATTGTAATCGATGGTGGTCAGCAGAAAGGAATGCCACATCGCAGATTTCAAGGCAGAACCGGTACAATATCAGGTAAGCAGGGCCGTGCATATGTTGTGTCTGTTAAAGATGGAAATAAAGCAAAGACAGTAGTCAGCCGGCCTGAACATTTGCGTCCAGCTGAGTGAGGTGATAAGATGAGTGATGAACGTAGATACATAGATTATGCCACAGTTAGAGACGCACTAGAGGACGCTCAAAACCGTAGGGGCGAATTATCCTATGAGCAAAATATGGCACTAAACCACGCTACTTGGGCTGCTAGTGAAGCAAGAAACGGTATCGAGACAAGCACTGATGTGTTTAATCAACTTCTAACAGCATTAATGGAAGTTGATAAGTTGGAACCAGTACCAGAGATTGCTGCAAAGATTGCAGAAATTATTCCAGTTCAAGCTCAAGATGTTAAGGCAATTCTCGCATCAAAGAGGGTTGTTATGGATGATAGTGAAGTCGAGCATGTAGTTACCATTGTTCGACAACATGTAGGATACGAGGGATGAAAGCGTTAAGCGCGCCCTTAATTGGTAATGCCTATTTCGACGGGTTGGTAGTATGCAGGGCGGAAGCGACCGAGACAGCCGCGGAGAGGATTTACCGTGGGCAAATGAAACTCACTGCCGAGTTCTTTCACAGGAAGGGAGCGGCGAAGGTGGCGGAGTGATCAATTGCATCACAGAAAATCACCTTCATCTCATAAAAGCAAGAACCAAACCTGGTTGTGGCAATCTTGCTTCAGGGCAGAAATTAGCCTTCCCAGAAGATGAATCAAGTGAAATTGCCATGGTACTTGGTCGTGGAAGGTATCGGGAATTACCAAATACGGCACAATTAGCAATAGTTGATGTGGTTAAGCAAATATTGTCTGACAATCCAAAGCCCAGCCTCACATTTTACAATAGAGCGGGGCCGGTATCTCTCAAATTCCATGCCTTTCAATTATTACCTGGTATTGGTCCTTCAAAAGCTCAAAAGATGATGCAGAGTAGAACTAGCATGGGTTGGTTTTCATTTGAAGAAGTTGATGAAGCCTGCGAAATTGATTCTTTACAATTGATTGCAGAGAGATTGGTTGAAGAACTGGAAGACCCAAAAATGGTACCCAGTTTGCTTCAAAATGTAGTTCGAGTTACGGAAGTCTGAGGATATGTCAGATTTGGTGCCGAATGGCAATGATGTAGTTAGTGAGTTAGTAGACCTTTTACTAGATAGGATTCATATTGACAAAGAACTTGGTCAACATTTTTTGATAAATGAAAAAATCCTACAAAGAGCAGTAGAAATTTCTGGCGCAGGCGCCGATTCTCATATTCTTGAGATTGGCCCCGGCCCTGGTACACTTACACATTTCCTTCTTGCACTTGGTTCAAAGGTTACTGCGATTGAGTTTGATGGAATGGTTGTAGAGCACCTACAAAGAGTACATTCTCAAGCAATTGAAAGTGGCCAACTTTGTTTGGTTAAAGGCGATGCTTTACACGTTGCTTGGCCCAAAGATTTGACACATGTTGTGAGTAACCCTCCATACCAAATTTCAAGCCCTTTATTATCAAAAATTGATAATTGGCAAAATGAAGCAAAACGGCGGGATGATAATGAATTACAATCAGTAGTTTTGTTATTACAAGAGGAATTTGCCAGTCGTTTAACTATGGAATTTGGTATAGCATCTAGGGGCCCTCTTGGTATTAATATGGCCCTTAACTGGCAATGCTCTCTTGATTTGAAAGTCCCACCTCATTCATTTACACCACACCCAGAGGTGCATAGCAGATTGGTATTACTCAAACCTAGAAATTTGATGGATGAACTCGATATAGAGGTGGAACCTCGTTTGGTAAAGAGAATGGTCGATCATGCATTTGCAGAAAGGCGTAGGAAAATGAGAAACCGGCTGAAGGGCACACCTCGAAAAATAGAACGGGTTCCAAATTGGAATAGGAAAATTTGGAGGCAAGTTGCAGACAAATTATTGAGTGGTAAAGAAGACATTAATTTAGGGTCTGGTTGGGAAGATTTCAGGCCAGAAGATTTGGAAGTAAATGAATGGCTGATATTAGCTCAAAAGTTTGAACACATCAATAATGAATTAGTTGAATGAACAATTTGTCAGTTTATCTGTTAAACGGGGGGTTCAAAGCAGACCCCCGGCTCCGGGAACATCGGGGGGATGACGCGTGGCGAAGAAGGACACCTATCTTGCACTCTTGAGAAGAGGGGTTGATGAGGTAACTGCTCAAACACTAGCAGATGCCGGCTTGACTATTGGGAAACTGAAAGATATTACAGAAGAACAGTTAGTTGGTAACTACGGTTTGAAAAAGAAAATCGCAAACTCAGTCATCGAAGTAATCAAATCTGGCCCTACAGGAGCAGGTTCTGAAAAGTTTCTTTCAAAGGTCCTTTCAACTCCTAAGAAGTTGGATCGGATTGACAAACAAAGATTACGCAGACAACAGAAAGATTACCTAGCAGAAATTATAGAGCAGAAAGAAAGAATTAGAGAGGCTAAAGTTGAGGCTTTTCGAAGTAAGAAGTTGGTAATGATTAGGCTTGGTAAAAGTATAGAGTTGATTTGTAAATTAGAGAACAACCTTGAGGAAGAAGGCAAGTCAGAAATGCGTTCAAAAATCAATGATCAACTTGAAACACGTGGCTTGGAAGCAGCCCGTGACCATGAATTATTGAACCTGACTGGAACGCCACAAGATATTGCTGATTTCCGTCGAAAGGTAGTTCCTGTGTTATGTTTGTACGCCTGCCCAGAGTGTGGCGAGGAGACCGATCCAGTTGGAGGGAACTTGAATCAAGATAATCCGGAAGGTTGGAGTTTTATCTGTTGGGATTGTGAAACAGAATTTTCAGCACATATGGTTGATCGAGTAGAAACGTTCCTTAACAACGGAAAGCACATTTCAATCGATGAGAAAAAGGGACCAAGGATTCCGATTGCCGTACGTCCTAAGGAATCCGCTTTACCATCGGTTGATGACATGCTCAGGGCCGATTTGGAACAAACCGGTGCTACTGCAGAGATGCTTGAAGCAGCAGTATCTGAAAGCAAGTTAACTGGTGGGTTGATGGATATCAATGACTGGATAGATCAAACATTGGCTGCTAAGGGATACATCCAAGCTCAAGAAGATCGTGAAGATTTCATTGTAGCTACTGGTGCAGGCGCTACTAAATTCAACAAGTGGATGAAGAAAGCGGGTCTCGTTTTCAATAAGCAAACTGGCCGTTGGACTCGCTGGTCAGATCGCTGAAGAATTTCTAGAATAGGTTGCACAGGGGTGCGTGATTTAGAAAATAAAGGTATGAGTGTTGAAATGGATTCATTACTTGTTGTTTTCATCATATTTGATATCATGATTTTATTTCTAATCTATAGGTTCATGGCTAAGAAACTAGGAAATAAAATTGACTTGGTAGAGAAGAGACAGCGTTCTAGATGGGAAAGGGATGAAGCAAAACTGATTTCAGCATTTGAAAATGAAGAGGAGTGAATAATTTCCTTATCACCGTTGTTTTCCAATATAGCCCTTAACATATAGCCATAACAGCATGGTAAAACCAATGACTGCCATTACACCAAGAATAATTGTCAAATCAATAGGGCCATTTCCAGCGCCAAATGATTCAACGTTCATTCCGAAAATACTTGCAACTGCAGTTATTGGTAGCATTATGGTTGCTATTATGGTCAATAATCTCATTACTTCAGCAGCTTCAGCTTGTGATTCTGCTAATCTCATAGAGGTTTGAGAAATGTAAGTGTCACGAGTAGATGCTGCACCTGAACTGTAATTCTCAACTCGCGTTCCAATAGAATGAGTCAAATCTGCAAGGTCACGATAGTAGAGTTTAGTTTCCTCGGTGATGAAGCCTTCATCAGAACGAAGCATCCTTTGGACTACTTCGTCAAGTGGTGTGGTTGATTTTGCAATCTCACGTAGGTCTCCTTTCATTTCATGCAGATTCTCCAGTAGATTTGGATATACATGATGGGGATCAAAAACCTGGTCTTCTATTTCATCTAGTCGTTCTGATTTACGTATTAGCACTTTAGTCCAATCATCAGCTACAGAATCTAGTAGTTGATAGAGTAGATATTCAGATTTCAATTCCCCACTTTTCTTGAAATCTTTTGATTTAATCCGTTTTCTAAATTCCGCAATACCTGGCATATGTGCATGTCGAACTGTGATTAACCACCCATCTCTGAGAAATGCGCGCAAGTATTCAGTGTCAAGTTCTCTGTCCGCATCTCTAGCTTTGAAGGTTGTAAATTTGTGAGTATCATACACGAAAACACGACTTGCAGGCTCCTCAAAACAATCGTCAACAGCTAAGTGATGAAAATTCATTTGACTATCAAGAAATTCTCTAGTGGATTCTTCTTCAGGTTGGAAAATATCTATCCAGCCACAGGAATTATTAGACATAAATGAAGGGAGATCGGCTAGAGATGTATCTTCCATATCAGCATTGATTTCACCGGTATGTACTCTCACTCGGGTCATAGCACTCCCTCAGTATTCGGGTTTAGCGTTCTTTCTTAACTACAACGGGTCAAGTAATTTCCACTTTTCTTTGACTATTTTGAATATATATTTCAGTTTCATTCATTGATTGAGGAATTCCATCGGTGAATATCTGGTACTTCAACAACTTCGATAAGGACGGAAGATATTTTTTTCTTTTGAAGTAACAAATTTCTAAGATCAATAAAGTCTAGTAGGCAGCAAGGACAGTGTGCCCTTGCGGGCTTTACTCGAAGTTGAACGGAACCATCTTCTCCCACTTGCATTGCTTTTAGGGCTCCACTTTCGTGTAATGTTGTCCCACTATGTGGCTCTTTCCAAGAGGAAAGAACATCAAGCAATTGCCGTTGAGCACCTCGTTGCACTCTACTCGCCATCATACCCCCTAGGGGGTGTTGGCTTTCCGTCTTGCGCTCTCATATGTCAAGACTGAGAATATCTTCAATAGTGATAGAACGAGCACCGTTCGCTTTGGCATTCTCTCCTGCTTGCTTTAGTATTCGATGTAGAAAACCCATTTTTGATAGATCATCCAACTTCTCAAGTGTAGGAATTATTTCTGCAGGGTTCCCTCCAGTAAGAGATTTTTTCAAGCGATGTTGTAATTCTCCGGCTTGATCATAATAGAGTTCTAATAATTCTTCCAAGGCTTCACTTTCTACTTTCATCCCTGCAAAATTTCTGGCCATTTGCCTCATAGTTGCAGGGGTAATTACTCCATTACTTCCTCCAACTAGAGATTCTAATGGGTCATCATGAATTAATGCAGGAGTTTGGAGAACTTCTACTTGTTTGGTTTGATTAACACCAAGATTTGAGAGTGCTTCCTCAAGATGTCGTGGTTTGATTGTCCCCATGCGATGATTAGTACATACAGTTTCACAAGCCCTTAGTAAATTTCTGAGATAAGATTCCAATTCCTCGCAAGCAGCAGTAACTGCAGCAGCACCAACAGAATCAACATGCTCAATTCTTTCTGTCATTAAGCCACGTGTTCGACTATATCCAAGCCTTGTACGAATAGGGTCATCCAAAGTTTTTCGTTCCGCATCTTGAGTCAAAGTTTCTTGCTCCATTCTAGGCACAATTTGATCAAGTTTAGCAACTAGAAGTTCAACAAGTTGAGTTTTTACTGCACCAGAAATTCGCAAATCTGTATAGGCCGAGGCGACGGTTGCAACATGAGATGGTGACCACGGTTTGGCGCACATAACACCGCCTGTGAGTTCTCCCCCAATGAACCCTACGACGGTATAGAGAGGTTAGTTGAAGTGAAACTTAATTTCACCATTCTTGATGTAGTGGAATTAAATCGCCAGCAGTCAAGCATTCCATTCCATCATCTGTTCTAACCCAACTATCCTCTAGTCCAATAGCACCTTCAGGGTAGATTACCTTTGGCTCAATTGCCATAGTT
>MDTE01110464.1_pt1 | contig 15006 bp, 16 predicted proteins | sample 811231 | NCBI WGS metagenome assembly MDTE01 (sample SAMN05326651, study PRJNA326480) | marine metagenome | isolation source: seawater | place: Indian Ocean: Red Sea | collected 2010 | reverse complement strand
TGGAAGCGCAGTAATGCGTGCAGCTGACCAGTACTAATAGCTCAATTGGCTTGATTTATGCACTGAAAAAAATTTTTATTTATAATAATTATTAAATTTTAAGTAATTGTTAATCACCTCAATTAAATGTTATTGTGTTTTTAATTATATTTGTCGATAATATTAAAGTTTAAATTTTCATATTATGAATAAAGTTTTAGTAACAGGAGGGACTGGATTTATTGGTTCACACTTATGTGAGTACCTTTCTAAGAAAAATATTTTTGTTTATTGTCTTGATCTAGAAAAAAAAAAAGAAGAAAGTTGGATAAAAAAAAACACAAAAAAAATAAGAATTATTCATTTAGATATATTAAATAAAAAAAAATTAGAAGATATTGTATTAAATATAAGTTGCATTTTTCATCTTGCAGCAGAAATAAGCATCCCTTTATCATATAAAAGTCCTGAAAAATTCATTAAAACCAATATTTTAGGCACCTTTAATCTTTTAGAATTAGCAAAAAAATTCAATAAAGAAATTATTGTAACATCGACAAGTGAGACTTATGGATCTGGAATAAAATTTCCTATGAGAGAGACACATAGACTACATGCTCAATCTCCGTATGCAGCCTCAAAAATCGCAGCAGACCAAATGGCATTAAGCTTCTTTAATAGTTATAACTCTAAAGTTAAGATAATTAGACCATTTAATTGTTTTGGACCTAGGCAATCGACAAGAGCTGTTATACCAAACATGATAATTCAAATGTTAAAAAATAATGAAAAAATTGAGCTTGGAAATATTAATACTGAGAGAGATTTTACATTTGTCGAAGATTTATGTCAGGCTTATTATATTTTATATAGAAAAAAATTTTATGGTAAAATTTTTAATATTGGTTCTGGAAAAAGTATAAAGATTTTAGATATTTTTAAAAAATTAAAGGAAATCATCAAATATAAAAATGACCTTAAAATTGATAAAAAGAGATTAAGACCTAAAAAAAGTGAAGTATCAAAACTTCTCGCATGTAATAAAAATATTAAGAAAATATCATCTTGGAAACCAAGTAATTTCGATAAAAATTTAATAAAAACAGTTCAGTGGTACAAAAAAAATTCATCATTATTTGATGAAAAAAAATATAATATTTAAATGTTATATATATTTTTTTTTGTTATCCTCTAAATAGTATAAGCTTCTTTTGTTATATGTATAAAAGGATCTAAAGTATTTATTAAATTCTTCCTTACCAAGTTTTTGTGGTAATTTCATCATTTGTAAAAATTTTTTTCTTGTGTATCTGCTTTTTGACCATTTAAGATTTGTAGAAACAACTTTTTTTTTCAAAATTTTATTCCAGTTTTTTTTTAAAAGAAAATTAATAGCTTTATGAGCAAATTTTGTAAAATCATAGTGATCTGATTTTTTTTTCATTCTAAACCTTTTAACATCAAATATTTTACCATTATCAATTTTTTTTGATATCGAATGCATTGTTCCACCAAAAAATGTTTCTCTATTAAAGCAGGCAAAATGACTAACATCTCTTCCTGGGTACTTTGGTAGACCTGGATGAAAATTTATGCGTTGTTTAAACAAAAATTTTTTAATAACTTTTTCTTTGAAAATATAATTATTTGAAAAACTTATAAGATAATTTTTTTTGGATTTATTGATTGAGTTGATTTTTTTTTCAAATTTATAAATATCTTTTTTTTTATTACAATTAAAGTAATGAAAATTTATTTTATTATTTATTTTTATATTTCTTTTTATTTTTGATTTATGATAATTAGATATAAAAAAAATATTTATACTTTTCATTTTTATGATAAAAAAAAAATTAGTTCTCTACACCGGAGTAAATTCAAGTATAATTAAATATTTAAAAAATACAAAACAAATTAAATCAAATTTTGAGTTTTTAGAATTTTCTTCATTTTCATCTCTTAATTTAAAAAATTTTGATAAAAAATTTTTTTTACATTTTAAGTTTAAAACCAAAATTGACAACGAAGATCCTAAAAACTATATAGATAGTCATTTAAAAATTTTAAAAAAAACTATTAATTATTGTAAAAAAAATAATTTAATTTTACTTTATCCAAGTACTGTAGTGTATTTTCCTTCAACAAAGCCTCATAAAGAGGATGACCATCTTTATTTAGATAATTTATATTATTACACAAAATTTTTATCTGAAGAAATTATAAAAAAACAAAAAAATTTAAATTATATTATTTTAAGAATATTTAATATTTATGGTCATGGAAAAAATAAACATTTAGATTACATAAAAAAAAATTTAGGTAAAAAAAAATTTTCCTTAAAAGAAAACATATCTTTAATAAGAGACTACATTCATATAGATGACTTTGTTAATTTGCTACACAAAGTTTTGATATCAAAAAATAAAAAAATATTAAATAAAACTTATAATGTAGGATCGGGTAATAAAACTTCTTTAAAAAAGGTTGAAAATTTACTTAAAATAAATTTCAATGTTAAAATAACTTTTAAAGGTAATTCTCATTTTACACCTGAGAGAAAAGTTTGTTATGCCAACATTAGTAAAGTAAAAAAATTTTTTAATTGGAAACCTCAAATTACAATAAATAAATTTTTTTATGATTAAAAAAGTTATTTTCTTTAGAATTGATTTTATATGTAAAAAAGATATTTCCTTTGGACATTTAATTAGAACATTAAAACTTATTAACTTATTAGATAAAAAAAAATATAATTTTTATATCATAACAAAAAAATATGATTTAAAAAAAATTAAAATTCCAACCTATATAAAAATTTTAATTTTAAATAGAGATAGTTTGATTACTGAAAATCAAAAAGTTATAAAACTTATACCAAATTTTTATTTTATAGATCTTCCATATAATGAAAGGTTACCTCAATTTATTAAATCACAAGCTAAGGTAATCACTATATGTGATGAATTGAATAATTATGAAAGATCTGATTTGATATTATTTTCGGGAAATAAAAATCAAAAAAAAAAAATAAAAGGTCCTTTTTTTGAATTTTTTTCGTTTGCATTAAATAAAACAATTGTAAAATTTAGGAAAAAAAAATTGTAAAAAATAAAAAAAATATTAACGTGTTTGTTAATTTTGGATCATCGGATCCCAAGCAATTTACACATAAAGTTTTAAGATATTTTGAAAACTTAAATTTGTCAAAGCAATTAGATTTTAAGATTCTTCTTGGACCAGGTTTTTCAAAAATCGAAAAAAAAAGGATTAATCATTACCAAAAAAAATATCAAATCTATCATAACTTAAGTAACAGAAATTTAAATTCATTAAGATCAAGCTCTGATTTATCAATAATTTCAGGTGGTAGTTTAATGATTGAAAATATTTTTCTTAATTTACCATCACTTGTGATACCAACATCTAATAGCGAAAAATTGATTTCTAATTATTTTAAAAAAAAGGGTATGGTTATTCAAATTAATAAATTAAATGAAAAAAAATTTAGAAAAAATTTGAATATTGCTTTAAAATTTAAGCACAGAAAAAATATTTTTAAAAATTTAAAAAAAAATAATAAAGATTTCAATAAATCTCTTGCTTATTTAATGAGTTTTTTAAGAAAAAATTAAAAATATGACTTTAAAATAATGTCGTTAACTTTTAGATCTCTATTAATTTTTTTATTTAAGTAATCTAAATAATTTCCAGCGTCTAGTTGATTTCTATTGTATTTAAGAATTCTTTTTAAAATTACATTACTTTCATTGATTTTTTCACCTTTTTTAATAAAAGTTCTTGCAAAAAAATATCTTCTAAATTTTTCTTTTACCTCATCATCGGCTCGAGGTAATTTATTTTCTAATGCTTTTTCAGCTGTTCGAATTTCTTGAATAAATTTTTTCATATTTGCAGGATTAAGAGATAGTTTGTTATCAGCACCAGGAAGATCGTTATTTAAGGTGAAGTGTTTTTCTATTATTTTTGCTCCTAAAACAATTGACATAATACCTGCCAAATTATTAGTTGTATGATCTGAAAATCCAATTTTCCATTTAGATATTATTTTTAAATTATTTAAAAAATTTAAACCAACCTCTTCAGTTTTTGTGGGATATTTAGATATACAATGTAAAAGAAAGACATTTGAGTTTTTTAAAAAGTTGAAAGATTTTTTTATTTCTTCAATTGAGGACATTCCCGTTGAAAGAATAATTGGTTTGTTTAATTTTTTAACCTCATTTAAAATTTGAAAATTATTTAGGTCCATACTTGCTATTTTAATTGCATCAAACCCAATTTTTTTAGAAATTTTTATACTTTTTTTATCAAACGGCGTGGTTAAAAAGTCAATTTTGTGGTTTCTGCATATTGTTTTAATTTTAAAGTATTCATCAATTTTTAAATCACAATTTTTTATTAGTTTAAAATGTGGTGATTTTTTATCAACTAATTCCGTAGGATCAAAAGTTTGAAATTTAACAGCATCAGCTCCGCTTTTGATAGCTGATAAAGTCATCTTTTTAGCTAAATTAAAACTTCCAAGATGATTAAACCCTATTTCTGCTATGATATAAGTTTTTGAAAAGTTGTTTAATTTTTTAATTTTTGACAATTAATTTAACCTTTTCTTAATTTACTTTTCCAATTTTGATCATTAAGACTCCAGTCTTCTTGTAATCTTTTAGCCCCAAATTTTTTAACACCATGACTGCAGTTTCTGCACCCAGGTTCTATTTTAGTTCTATTTCCAGTTTTATGTAGGTTTCTAATTTTGTTTAGCTTTTCTGAGTGCCAAGCTGACTTTACAGTATGAAATTCTAATTTATCTTCTTGGAAAGTTCCATCAACGTGTCTTAATTTTTTTTTAGCTGAACCCTCATATAAGCCTAAAACTAAACCTTGCTCCTCTTTGTGAGCTCCTGTACAAGGTAACATGACTCCGTTAGCTGAAATACTTAACCTTTGAAATGGGTATTGGCACGCCCAGTTTGTATCAATCATTTCTTCGTTTGGTTTTCCATCCCTTAAGTCTAAGAGCTCATTTACAGTAACCATATCAATCCCAAGTTTTTTTAAAGTATTGTAATAATCAGTGGGATTATCGGCAATTGCAGGATAGATTGTATTTGACCTTAGTTGTGGCCTTGATTTTTTTAGTTCTTTTTTTCTTTCAGCCATATAAGTAATATTTTTTGAAACTACACTGAAAGCATCATAGTCTTTGCCTTTGTATTTTGTTGGCGTTCTTATTGCATTATATTTTTCTTTAATTCCATCAAATGAGAAACTAATCCAGCTTGGTTCAGCATCAATAATTTGGTCGGCTAATTTCTTATCAATATTTTGACCGTGTGTTATTGCAGTAATTTCTAAAATTCCTTTTTTTCTTGCATATTTAAATACATCAGCCAGATTAACTTCATTTCCGTTATCATCCTTGTCCCTATATAGAGTTGGCTCCCCTCTCCAACTAAATAACATTGAATAAACTCCTATTTCAGAGCATTCATCAATAATATTTTTAACTATTTTCCATGGCAACATTCTTTGCGCACCAATTACAGTGTTTTGAAACTCTTTGGTAATTGTGTAGCACATACCGCAGGATAAATTACAAGTACTTACTAGTTCTGCGCATACTGCTAAGGGAAATTCGCCTGGATCAAAATTCTTTGCTCTATAATGCCAAAGCCTTCTATATTCTTTATATTTTGCAATTTCTTCATCAGTTGGAAACTGACTATTTAGAAAATTTTCAAGGTTATTTTCTGTGTCAAAGACATATTGTGTTTGATTAGTAGGTATCCTAATTGCTTTTTTGTTAGTATACTTTTCTTCTAATTTAAACTCTTTAAAAAAAATTTTAGGAGTTAGCATTGATATATTTTTGAATTTTTTTGTTTAAATCAATATAATTACATTCTCCAAACATACAATATAAATATCTAATAAGATTAAAGTCATTTATTGTATCCACTGTAAGACTTAAAGGAAAGAATTTAGATTTTTGTTTAATTTTTATTGATCCTTTCAATTTTTTTAAATCAAAAGTAACATGCTCTTTGCCCATAGTACTGAAAAATTTGTAATGATTAATAAAGTACTGCGAAAGTAAAACTTCTGTACCAGTACCAAGAGGAATTGTTTTCTCATCATAATATAAATAATTTAATTTTCGTTTTTTTATCTTTCTTATTAATTTTTCCATTAAAATCATGTCTGTAAAAGGATTGTCGGCAGTAATTCTTATAAAATATTTTGCATTTGAAATCTTTAAGATTTTTATGAATCTACTTGCCACATTTGTATTACTACCAAATATTACTTTTACGTTGTTGTATTTTTCTTTATCTTTAATTTTGAAATTAATTTTTTTACTACCAGTAGCAATATATATTTTATCAATAAATTTACTTGTGGTTAATTTTTTTATTAAAATATCAAGTATATCATTATTTTTATTAATTTTTTTTAAAACTTTATTTGGAAATCTTTTTGAATTAAGTCGTGCTTGGATTATTGCGATAATCATCTAATAATAATTTTTGGACAATAGAAAGCTTCAGCAGCATAACATCCATTCTTGATGCCATCGGATAAATTTTTATTTTTAAAAAAATTCAACCAAATATTATTAGTTCTTTCCATTTCGGACTTATGCTCTTTAATTGCTTTAATCTTAATTTCAAAAAATTTTGAAATATCAATATAAAAATTTTCGACAGAAGAATAATAGGTTTGGTAAAAATTACTTTTATAAAAAAGATTTGTTTCTATTTTTTTTCCGATAGAAATAGATATTTCGGCTAACAATTTATGATCTGGATGAACATCATTCATATCATGGGAAAACATTACATCAAATTTTGTATTTTTAATTATTTTTAAAATTTTCTCTTTTATTTTTTGGAAGTTATTATTCAAGTTATTTGTTTTAAAGTTTAAAAGATGTATTTGTTTTTCTTTTATGCCTAAAGTTTTTAATCCAGCCATTCCTTCAGATTTTGCTGTTTTTGAACTTCTTACGTTTTTTCCATCAATATTTTTGTAACCTGAGTCGCAAACTACGATTACACAGGGTTGGTATCCTGATGCAATTAATTTAGCAACCGAACCACCGCATCCCATTTCGATATCATCATGATGAGCGCTTATAATTAGTATTTTTTTATACTTTTTCTGCATTAAATAAGTAGTCTAAACACGAAATTTTACTATTAAACTTAAAATATTTTTTTTTGTATTCATTAATATTAAATTTAAATATTTTAATCGTAATTCCAGCATTTTTAAAAGAGTTAACGTCAAGATACCTTAAAGAGGGTTCTCCAGTTAAGTAAATTTTTTGACTATTTAATTTTATAATTTCTAATATTCTGTTACTACCATATAAATTAGTTTTTAGTGAGCTTGTTAATTCCATATTGACATTTATTTTTAAAATTTCACATATCTTTTCGATGAAGTCTATATTTAGATCAATTAAATAGTTATAATTTTTATTATATATATCGTTTATAATTTCAAATATAAAAGCAAAATTTTGAGCTTTACCATATGACATTTTAATTGACGAAAGATGCTTTTTTTTCCATTGTATGTCATTGTCTATTTCGATATCTTTTATCAGACTATCATAGTTACCCTTTTTTTTTATTGGTATTGTTATCCATTTCTCAATATTGTTTATGATTAATTTATCTCTGTGCGTCCAACCCCTTCTTGATAGTTGTACATCATCTAGAATATAAAATTTTTTTGACAATCTTATTTTTTCAAAATATCCGACCCAGGGAATAAAATCTGGCTGATGAATACTTATTGGCATAATATATATTTTGCTTAATTAAAGAAGTTTGTATATATATTTTTTACTATGAGATCAATTGAAAGAATAAGCGTAGAATATAATCAAAAGTGGAAAAAAATTTTATCAAATATTAATAAAATTGAGTACAATAAAGAAAATAAAATTGATTATATAAAAAATTTAACTAGAAAATTTATTAATCCAAAAAAACTAACCCATCCTTTTATTGTATTTCAAAATAATGTTTTAAAAGTAGATACTAAAATAAAAGAATTTATTTTTGTAAATTATTTTAGTGATTTAATATATCAAAAAACAAAAAACTTTAAAAATGTAATTGAGCTTGGAAGTGGTTATGGTTTAAGATCTTTAGTTGGATCTAAAAACACAAAGTTTTACTCAGGTGAAATAAATAAGTATGGCAGAATAGCTCAAAAAAAGATTGCAAATAAAATTAATCAAAATGCAGAACCTTTTTATTTTGATTTTAATGACATTAAATCTTTAAAAAATTTTAAAAAAATGAAAAATAAGTGTGTATTGAGCTTTACTTTTTTTGAGCAAATTTCAAAAATAAACGAGTGTGATTTTAAAGAATTAACAAAGATTTTTAAAAATACTCATTTTATCTTTTTTGAGCCTTTAATAATAAATGATAAAAATGAAATTTCTCTTTACAATAAAAAATATTGTAAGTTAAATAGTTACAATAATAATTTATTAAAGTTAACTAAAAAATATAGCAAATTATTTAAGCTTACCAAAAACTTGTTTTGTTATTCTTACTCACCAAAAGATGTTAAAATTGGAACAAATGTAATCTCTTTAGTTGAGGGTAGTTTCAAGTGACCAAAGAATTAAAATCAGATATTTATAATAATACTTATAGTAGACATGCCAATAACGATATTGATGAATATCTGGCAAACATTATTGGAAAAAAATATTCAGAGTATAGAATTAAGTGGAAAGAGGTGCACGAACTTAAATCTCAAAGTGATTTTCCACTTTATATAGCAATAGAGACTCAGAGATCATGTAATTTAAAATGCTCTTTTTGCTCATTTAGAGATGGTGCAAAAAATACTCTTGGTTACTATAGCGAGGTATTAAGCGAACAGCTATTTGATAAAATTTTAACAGAAGTAAAAGAAAACTACTGTCCTTCAATGGGTTTTAATGTTTTGAATGAACCTTTGTTAGACAAAAGAATTTATAAATTTATCAAAAAAGCACATTATGCTGGGATAATTGATAGCAGAATAAACACTAATGGTACTGCTCTTAATGACGAAAATATTAATAAAATTTTAGACTCTGGATTAGTTAAAATAAATATCAGCATAGATGCATTTAAAAAAGATACATATGAAGCAAATAGAATTGGTTCAAATTATATCAAATTAATGAAAAATATAGAAAATTTTTTAAACATAAGAGAAAAAAGAAATTATAAATTACCAATTTTGATTGTTTCATTTATTAAAATGAAAGCAAATATCGATGAACTGGATGACTTTTTTAATTTTTGGAGAGATAGAGCAGATCTAATTAATTTTCAAAACTTTCACTCACCATTTATTTTTAAACCAGAAGATAAAAAAGCATATCGAGTAAATAATAATGAGTCTTTTTCTTGTCCTCAGCCAAATGAAAGATTTGTTATTATGGGAAATGGTGACGTGGCTCCCTGCTGCTCTCAATCTAATTCATATTTAATAATGGGTAATTTGAAAGAAAAAAGTATCAAAGATATATGGAAATCAAAAAAGTATAATGACTTAAAAACTATGATGTTTGAAAAAAGTTGGCAATCAAATAGTATTTGTAAAACTTGTATTGAGGAGTCAATTTTAAATTAAGCATGTTTATATTTGACTCAAAAAAATACAACAAAATCTCGCTTTTAAATAAAAATGAATTTGTTAAAAATACACCATTTCCACATATATTTTTAAAAAATTTTTTACCTAAAAAGGAAGCAGAAAAAATTTATAAAAGTTTTCCAAAATTTAATAATCAAAAAGCCTGGGATATAGACAAAAGTAAAAAAATAAATTTTACAAAAAAAAAAAGAGTTCAATATGATGAAAGTAAATTCCCAATAATTATAAGAAATTTTTTTAGAGAAATATCATCAAGACATTTTTTATTATTCCTGGAATCTTTAACTGGTATAAATGGATTGGTGCCAGACCCATATTTCATCGGTGGTGGTATCCATCTTTATAATGGTTCTGGCAATTTAAAATCACACACTGACTTTAGATGGAATGCAAAATTAAAAATGGAAAGAGTTTTAAATGTACTTTTTTATTTTAACAAAAACTATAATTATAAAAATGGAGGCTTATTTGAGCTTTTTGATAAAAAAAATAAAAAAAAAATTAAATCCTACAAACCACTTTTTAACAGTTGTCTAATATTTAATACATGCGAACATTCTTTTCATGGTGTCTCACCTATTACAAATACAAGAAAAAAAAGATTAAGTTTGCAAGCATATTATTATAGAGTAACTTTAGATCCGTTGAAAATCAATAATCCAAATGCAGCGATATATAAGCCTAAATCTAGGCCATCAAAGATAAGTGATTTTTCTTTAAAAAAATCAAGTTATTATTCGCAGAATTCTAAAAATTACAACAAAATGTGATTTTAAAGTAATTTAGAAATTTCATCAATATACTCTGATGAAGAATTTTTATTAAAAGATTTAAAATTATATTTTTTATTAAGTGATTTAATATTTTCTTTATAGCTTTTTCTTTGATCTAAAATTTTTCTTGGATTTAATAAAAAATTTTCAAAATCAATCTTATTTTTACAATTAAAAAGAATTGTGTAAAACTCTTTTAGAATTAGGTTATTCTTAAATAATTCAATTTCCTTTAATTTTGAGTAATCAAGTGAGAGTATTATTGGTTTTTCTAAAAATAATAAGTCAAGCATTACGCTTGACCAGTCAGTAACAAAGTAATCAAAATGTATTAAAGTTGGATAAATATCAGAATAGCCATCAACAATAATTATATTATTATAATTATTATTTTTTTTAGAATTGCTATCATAAAAGATAGCATGGTGTTTAATATAAACTTCAACATTTTTTCCATCTAAAGATTTATCCAACTTGTCTAAATCTAAATGGTTTAAATAAGCATCAATTTTTATATTATTTAAATATCCGGCATCAAAGTAATGTAATTCTGGATTGGTATGAATAGAAATTGGAGAACTAGGTATTATTAATATCTTAACTTTTTGAGATTTTTTTAACCTATTTAAAACTTTAGTATCAACATTCATTAATTCCATATCTGTATGATCAAATTTAACTAAATCAAGTTTTGGATTACCAAGATTTTTTATATGTTTGAACTCGAAGCCCAAATCAATTAAATTTTTTGCTTCATTTTCTAACATTGGTGACATTAAGTAGTCATATGATTTTCTTTGGAGATATCTAGAAAATTCTCTATTGTTAGAAACAAATTTCTCATTGAGATTTTCTTTTAAGAAACTAAATCCTCCCCAAACTCTACCATGCCAACATTGTACCTTCAATGCACCATATAATAAAGAATACAAAATTTTACAGGTTTCAGCCTCAGAATGATCAAATTCTGATACAACAACTTTTGCTTGAAGTAAAATATCCATATCACTTTTTTTGAAAGAATTTGGTGACCAAAATATACAGGGAATATTTTTACTTTTTATAAAATCATAAATTTCTAAATTTTCGGTTAAATAATAAAATTTAAAATCATTGTTTTTGAGTAAACTAATTGCTAGCATTTTTGATAAACCAGAGAAATAAAATTGATGACTATAACCGTTAATTATTAAAATTTTTTTTTTATTAATTTTTTTAGATACATTTTTAATTTCGTTAAGATTATAATTCTTGTCTGTTACACTTTTTAAAAATTTAGAAATTTTATCTTTTATGTTGTTAACAAAAAGCATTATTTTAATTAATTAATTTTTGTGTTTTATATATTGTAATACTCTATATTAATAAAAAACTAAATTGATTTATGAAAAAATATTTAATCTCAAAAAATTCAACAATCACATCAGGAATTAGAAAGTTAAATAAATTAAAAATTAAAACCTTAATTATTCATGATAAATACAAGTTACTAGGTACCTTAATGGACTCTGATATTAGAAGAGCGTTTTCTAAAAATTTATATAATCCAAAAGATCCAATTTATAAAATATGTAATAAAAAACCAAAATTTTTAGATCATAAAAATAAGAGCTCAGATAATATTAATAAAATAATAAAATTGATACCTGTTTTAAATAAAAGAGGAAAGATTATTAGGATTATAGAAAGAGATAAAAATGAAAAGAATGATGACAAATTAAAAAGTTGTGATTTCTATTTGTTAGCAGGGGGTAAAGGAGAGAGGATGAAAAAGAAAACTAATAAAACTCCAAAACCTTTATTAAAATATAAAAAAAAAAGAATAATCTTCTATTTGTTAGATTATCTTATGAAATACCGGTTTAAAAATGTTTTTGTAGTAACATGTTACTTAAAAAATAAAATGCAGAAAATATTAAGTAAAAAATATAAAAAAATAAAATTCATAAAAGAAAGTAGTCCTTTGGGTACAGCAGGTTTTTTAAAATTATTAAACTTTCGTTCAGTATCTGAAAATTTTTTTGTAAGTAATTCAGATATCATAGTTAAAATAGATTATAATAGCTTGTACCAATATCACAGGAATAATAAAGCTGATTTAACTATCTGTTGTTTTACAAAAGAATTTAATATTCCTTATGGAGTAATCGAAAATATTAATAAAAAAATATTTTCGTTAAATGAAAAACCAAAATTATACTATTCAGTAAATTCTGGGATTTATTTGTTCAATAAAAAAGTTTTAAAAGTAATAAAATCAATTAGTAAAAGTAAAATAGAAATTAATGATTTAATAAATTTTTTAATCAAAAAAAATATGAAAGTAAAACAATTTCCTATTTATGAAAAATATTTACATTTTACATACCCTGAGGATTTATTAAATTCATGAATTTCAACATATGTTATCGAAACCATCATCCGAGTGGAAAAAAATCAATTTTTGATTTTATTTCTTGGCTTTATTTTGCTTTAAAAGAGTTGGATTATAAAGTGACACTTTCAAACAGGTTATGTAAAAACTCAACTAATTTGATATTTGATAATTTTTATTTTGACACTGGATATCTTTTACGGAAAAATAAAATAAAATATGGCGTTTTATGTACTGAAACTCCAACTGGAAATACATTTAATAATTACAAGGATGCATACTGGTTAAATAGAAGAAAAAATTTTGATAAATTGATTAAAGGTGCTGAGTTTGTATGGACGACATGGGGAGTTTGTGAAGAATTAAAGGCTCTTCATAAAAACTATGGATATTTAGAATTATCTTTCTGCAGACTATACAAAGAAAAATATAAAAAAAATATAAATAAAAAGTTTGACTTTGCTTTTTCTGGTCAAATAAATGACTTTAGGAAAAATATTTTAAAAACCTTTGAAAAAATTGGAAAATTAAAAATTAATAAAGAATTCAAATCAAAAAAATTTTATTCATCTATTATTGAACAATCAAATTTTTCATTATCTTTTCAGCAAAGTTTAAATTGGCAATGCATGCCAACAACAAAAATTATGAATTCTTTACATCTAGGCACGATACCAATTATTTTTAAACCAGACTATGAAGACTCCTCAAATTTATCTAAATTTTGTTTGAAAATTGACGGAAAAATCAACGATATAAGATTTAATTTTAAAGATTATGAAATATATATAAATCAGTATGAAAAAAGAAAATCAATACATACTCTAAAAGAGCTAATTACTAAAACAGTTCCAAAGAATTTTTCTGATAATTTAAATTTTATCGAAAGCAACTTTATGGGTCAGACTTGCATACATCTATCAAAAAAATTTTACTTTATTAGAAATTTTATTTTTTATAATAAAAATGAAAAAAATTTTCAATTAAATGATGACTTCAGTAATTTAGGAATTGTAATTTACAATAAGCTATTAATTAAAATAATTAAGTTTTATTTTGTAACTTTTAATAAGTTAATAAATAAACTTTCCAATTCATAGTTTTAAGTATTCACCTCGAAACTTTGATTTTTTTCCAGGTTTGCTTTTAGCCCATCCAAGAATTAAATAGTGGCTACTTTCAACATATTTTGGGACTTGGGTTACATAATGAAGAAGAGGTTTTTTCTCATTCCTTATTAAAAGAATGTTGTCTTCTGGAAAAAAAGCTTCAGGTTTTAAATTTTTGTCTAAAAAATGAAGAATTCCTCCATAGTCCCATTTCCAATCAGTAGAAAAGAATAGTGTATAACCAACTGTACCAGCAAACTGATCATAATGACATCGAAAAAAATCACCAGCCTTAATTTTGTAAATATTAGGATAAAGAAAATATTTAATTTTATTTTTTGATCTTTTTTTAATTTCTTTTACAATATGATTGTAAAAAATTTCATCTACAAATTTTCTTTTTTTTTCATCATTAATTGCAACTCCAAATCGTGCAGACCATTTTTCTTTTTTTGATGGCCATTTTGAGTCATTAAACTTAAAGACATGACTGAAATGTTTCTTTCTCTCTTGATAAACTGTCTTGAATTTAAGTTTAGGAAGAATCTTTTTTATTTTTTTTAAAGATTTTTCATCTAAAAACTTATTTATTTTTATAATTGGATTTTTTCTAAACATTGCAATCGCTCATATATTATTATTTATAATGATACAAATAAATTATTTTTTAAATTAAAATTAATGTACATATAAAGAAAAAAAAATATACTTGTAAGAAATTTAAAACTTTTTAACTCAGTATAAAATCATGGAAAAAGGTATTATTTTTACTGGAAATCATTTAGGAGGAGGTATCACAGCTTATACAAATATTTTTAAAAACATTCTTCAAAATAAAAAAATACAAGTATCCAAAAAATTAAAAAAAAATTCTTTAAACATTATAATTGAAAATTTTAGTAAAAAAAATTTTGATCATTTTAAAAATTTCGCAAAAAGTAATAAAGGAAAAACGTGTCTTGTTTTAACAGAATTTTATAATGAAAAAGCTAATACATTTAATAGTTTTGAGTACAACAGTTATCTATCAAGGTATTTGATATTTTTTTTTAGATTTATAAATTTAAGATAT
>MDTE01007545.1_pt1 | contig 15007 bp, 15 predicted proteins | sample 811231 | NCBI WGS metagenome assembly MDTE01 (sample SAMN05326651, study PRJNA326480) | marine metagenome | isolation source: seawater | place: Indian Ocean: Red Sea | collected 2010 | reverse complement strand
CTGTTTTCAATAGCCGAGTCCAAGCTTTTAGCTACAGATTCCGCAACATGACCAAAGCCATAAATAACCTCTGGACTCACTAGCCCTTGTTTATGGAATTGTTCTAAAACATCAACATCAAAACCAGCCCTCATAGCAAACCCCATGCCTTTAGTAGCCCACTCTTTAGTGGTTTCTTTAGGACGTGTTGATATTTTGTTCATCAAATCATTGGCATAAGCCATGCGATCATCTAGTGTTTCCAGCTTCATCATATTTTCTTGAATGTCTACACCATCTCCAATCGCATTTCTAATAGTTTGGTCTTTTTTCAATTCAAAAACTAATGTGCCAACTGGCTTAGGTTTACCAGTAGCCTCATCAATAGCCTGCCTTGCTTGTTTTGGAATGTCATCCACAGCCTGCATAACATCATCATCCCCTAGCTGTAGAATTTTTGTACTCTTGCTACCAGCAACATCTTTAGTGCCAGCAACACCATTTTTTGTGGCGGCCTTAAATGCGAGGGATTGCTTGTGCAAATCTAAGGTATCAATAAACCAATCACTCACAGGTTTAACAGCGTGTTTTGTAGTACCAGCGATCCCTTTAGCTAAAGGCGTAAGAGCCTTGACTGTTACATCTCCGAACCCTGCTAAACCACCCTCAACCATCGCATTTCTTAATCTATTTTTCCAATCAGGATCATTAGGGTCAGTAGCTAATGCCCTAGATACCGCCCCTGCTAAATGATTATCGACTACAGCTAAATCATTGGCTAAGTTTTCATGGTTAGGAGAATACGCTGTACCGCCTGCTAGCGTAGAAGCTAAAATATTTGCAGGCATACCTTTAGACATTTTCTGTCCTATAGAACCAAGTTTCTGTGCGGAAGCTAAAAGTTTTACGGCACGTAAAGCTGGAAACCCCCCTGTTAAGAACTGTCCTACGGCCTGACCAGCCATGCCTGCTGTATCACCCTTTAAATTTGTTCGTTCCGACACCATATCCATATACTGTGAAATATATCGTCCAGTATATTCATCGGCATCATCCATAATAGAATCTGGAATAAGCGTGTTTAAAAGTTTACTGGCAGAAACAGCTAATTCATCCACACCATAACCAACGCCAGTAGCCATTCCTAAAGTAAAATCAGAAATTGCCTCAACACCTTGCCCAATCAAACCTTGCTCCTCAGCTTCATCAGGTGTGGGCATTTTGCGTTTCTGCTTGTCGGCTGTACGCATATTAGGGTGATCGCCTTTACCCTGAGCAAAATAAATACCTTCCTCTATAGCCTTATTAGTTGAATCCAATTTAAGATTACTAAACTCAGTAGTAGTTGCTTCTGGCTCCATTTCAGTTACAGGCTGGCGTGATATATCGGGAAGTTTATCTTCCCATTTTTGCAGTAAAGCCCTACGTTCTTCTAAAGTTAAATATGACATAGTATCTTTAAATTATTGGTTTAGTCCATTTACCCGTTTGCCCCTCACCCCAATATTCATCAGTAAAGTTCCCTTCCTTGTCTCTAGGAATATATTGATTAGGAAATGGTGTGTAATAGATAGGAAATCTTGGTTTCATAGTAGCATCTTTAGACTGCATTTTTGGCTTTCTTAATTCCAATTTGTAATGCTCCAACACTTCTCTAAAACCTTGCATCTGACCCTTATGTCTGTCCTTATCTAATTTTTGATTAGATGGTTTCGCTGGTGGAACCGTTACACGTTTTGTGCTTTTTTTAAATCTTTCTAACTCATTTGCCGATTGCCAATCCACAAAACTTTTTAAGCGGTCTTGCTTGGCTTTCAACATATCAGTATGTTCTGTTTTAGATATGGCAGAAATTTCATCTAATAGCTTTTTTTTGTAAGCTTTTTGCCCTTCAAGATCATCTGCTCTGATTCCACTCATTATATATCCCCTAAGATATTATCAATATAACTAATTACATCTTCTGTGGGAGGCTCTGTTGCCATAAAATGTATAGCCATAACAGCATCCATAACTCTTTTAGGGCTTTGTACCAACCACTTGCTAGGTTTGTTGCTTTTTTCGTTAGCGTGCATAATATGGTATATAGCCTGCTCCCAACCTGTTTTATTCTTAAACATTGGGGTAGTGCCCTTCTTCTCACCCTTTTGGAAGCCTGCCCAAGCAGACGGAAATTTCTTAACCCACCCTGCACCTAATTGAAAATTCATTAGGGTGAGAGTGTCTTTAAAGGCTGGCGAATAATTACGTCCAGCAATTTGTTTCTCTGCACTCTTTCGAGCTTTGGCAATATCCTCATTTAACCATTCTCTAGCTTGGGCTTTCCTACCTTCCGTATCTAGTGTACTCCACAATTCTTTATCAGACTCGGTAGCTGTATGCCCATAACCCACGCCATCAGGATCAATTCCGCTACCAACATCAGCGATAGCCTCTGCTGTCGTAGCCTCCCTACTCATTATATGTTCTTCTATGGAAGTTGGATTAACAGGTTGTTGTTGGGGTGGAGGCGCACTTGGCTCTGTAGGTGTAGAAGCTTGCGGAGTCTGACCAAGGCTAGACGGTAAAGCTATTTGCTCACCAATTTGCAATACCCGTTCCCTACCAAGAGTTTGTGGGTTTAATTGTTGTAGTTCTTCTACTGTTACACCATACTGGTCGGCTAACATAGATAAGTTATCCCCTTCGCTTAATGTATGTTTTGGTAGCCTGTTCCAGACTTCTTGAGGGATTTGCTCCGCAAACTCATTGTCTGCGGTTAAAAATCTATTACCGGGATTCAAATTATCAGGAGTATCTTGTGAAATAGAAGCGGCACTAGCTTCGCTAGGAGACAATAAAGAGCCTACAGATGAAACAATATTAGAGAGTGTGTCACTTACTTGTTCTGGTTGCGCTAAAGCATCGGGCGTATCTATCCTGTCTCTTTTTTCGTCAGTTATAGCTGTAGGTTTGTAACTTTCTATCCCTAATTCTATACGTCTAGCGGATTCATTAACAAAATCTTCAACAAGGGATTCATATTGTTGCTCTTTTGTAGGCTGATAATCGCCAGTAAAAGGAACCGTATGCCACATATCACTTAAAAAATCACCAATATGCCCTAAAGGGCCATGCTGTTGGGCCTCAATATATTTTGTGGCAATCTTATTGATTGCAACATTCTCGCCTGCCAGTTCTTCTGGTGTTAAAGGTCTGCCAATATCCTTTTCTATCTGCTTACGCATACCTTTATTAACTAAAGCGGTGGTGTAACCAACGCTGAAACTATCGTACAGAGATTCTTTTACTCCACCCCAGTCTACAGGGCCAACATCGGGAATTAACTTTCGGTCTATAAAGTCTACCCATTTTGGCGGTTCACTAATATCAGGTATATTACGTGGCCTGATTCTACGCTTTTTAAATTGTTCGTGAATCATTTTAGCGTGTTCTGATTGCTTGTTGATTTTAACTTGCTGTGCCTGCTTTGCCTCAGCTTCGCTTTTAGCCTTCATTTCAGCATTTCTTAGCCCTATAGATTTGGTAAACTCCTCCATTAATTTAGTTTCTAATGCAGTACGGAATGTGTCGTACCGCTCATTAAATGGTCGATCCATATTCTCTGGACTAAAAGGGCCACTTTTATTCGCAACCTGTGTGTCTTTCCACATTTGTACTGCCTGCCAAGCCTGTCCAAATACAGGCGATTGATTTACCACATCTTTCCACCCTATAGCTTCTGCGCCTGTAGCAGTCATAGCTTTAAAAAATTTATCTTTTGTATCAGGGTCTTGTTGCATAGCCAAAGTAATCGGATGATCTGGATTTTGTCTAACAAATTTACTCATAATGCCTTTAGAAATTGATTCTCCTTGCTTTCCTAAATCTTTAGTGACTGCTATATTTGCGTTTTCAAAAAACTTAATAATATCTGATTTAGTCTTAATATTTAGACCATCATAACCAAGTTTGCCAGATTCTTCTTCTAAACCAGATTGAATCGCTTTTAAGTCATAGTAACCGTCTGTTTTGTCTGTATCTGGATTATCAGCAAGCTTACGCAACACCTCACCACCTTGCCCAGTTGTCCAGTAATCCACGTAACTTTTAACAGGGGCACCATATTTAGCCTGAGTAATAATTTGTTCAATCTGAGCATATGTTCCAGCCTTAACATTATTGTATGCTTTGGCTTTCTCTAAGTAAGATTTGATATTTTCTTCCGACAATAAACCATCTGCGGCATCTTGTATGACTGAATTTTTAAACTCTCCATATTCCTCTTGCACAGAGTTCCACGCATATGTTTCTTCGGCATTTTCTTGCGTATTTGCCACAGCTAATTCTTTATAGTAGGTATCTAATGTTGTTTCATCTAACAGACGTACCTGTTCATCTGTGAGTTTTAAGCCTATTAAATTATTAAAATGCTCTTGCACTTGTGACCTTGAGAGTGGGGGTGTGCCATTAGCTATCTGCTGTCTCGCTAAATCTTTAGCAAACAATGTTCCTCTACCTATAACCATCTTGTTAGTAGCAACATCCAAATCAAATACCGCACGTTCTGGTGTAGTACCACCAATCTTAACCTTTTGTTCTAAACTCTCTTTAATTGTATTCATTAAAGAAATAGGGTCAGCATTTTTATTAGTTGTTGCATCTTTAAGTGCGGTTGCAACCCGTAAATCCAACATGGAATTTGTACGCTTATTGATGTTAGCCGCCATTGTAGTGTGCATCTTACTAAACATATTCTGAGACTGAGTTCGTAGAGAACTTAAATCTCTTTGTGCTTGTACGCTATCGCTAGTAGGCAGACCTAACCCACCACCTTTACGGTAGTTGTCTGTACGACTTTGTATGCTTTCATCAAAACGGGTAATAACCTCTTGTTGTTCTTCGGGAGTCATAGCTTTAGAAAACTGTAGTCTAAAGTCATTATCAACCTTATTCCAATCCTCCATTAAATTTAATCTAGCGTATTGCTGTTTAGTCTGGTCAATATACATCTTGGCTTTAACGCCAGCATCTACCATATTGACTAATTCTTTTGTTACAGCAAAAGAGGACATAGCATTGTTCATGCCGATGCTATAATCTGCCATAGCAATCTTTTGCACAGGCACATTAGAACTTAACTGCTGTGTCTGAGCAGACAAGACAGGTTGAGCAACCCCTTTTCTCTCGCTAACTAATAACGGTTTTCCTATTGCCATAATTTATCCTTAAATTGTTACATCTCCAACCATATCACCCATAGAATCAAACATACCTGATGTTCCACCACCGCTACCAAACTGCCAAATATCATCGCCTAAGCCTACATCTTTAGGCGCAAATCCACCAGCCGTGCCATAAGCTTTAACACCAGATGTAATAGCATTTGTAAAACCTGACACAAGTGCCGCATTAGCGGCATTTCTAGCTTGATATGCTTTAGACATACCAGCGTACATATTCATATTACCCTCATTAATAATATTGGCTCGTTGTATATCGGAAGCGTATTGCTGTAGAAGTGCTTGTTGCATGGTAGCGTTATAATCAGCATGGCCTTTATAGCGTGTCATAGCGGCAGTCTGATCTATCTGGCCTGCGGCCTGTGCCCCTCTTAACTCTATATTAGCCAAGTTTACTGCGGCCGCATGAGCATCAGCAAAAGCAACCACGGCAGGGCTACCTTGCATAGTGACACCAGAAGTACCCCACTTGGCACGTTTTTCTGCTGTAAATATATCGTACTGGCGTTCTGCAATCTGCATATCAAATGAAGCTTGTTCCTCTACTTCATCTGCCTGTCGTTCAAGTAAAAACGCATCATATGAGGCACGATCAGCTATAACCTCAGCATTACGCTCTGTAATGGTACGTGTAATACGACCACGTTCTTGCTCCATTTGAGCATTAATATCCGCAATCTGCTTGTTATACATGGCAGTTGCCATAGCAGACTTAGCAGACGATTGCCCTGCCTTATAACCAGAAACACCTTTAGTTATCTCTGCCCCACCAGATAATAATGCGGCAGTTGTAGCTGGCTCCATACTTTACTCCCAAATAGCGTACATACAGTTATCTAAATCACCACCACAGTAGTTGTGTAGTGTCCCTTCGTATTTAAAGCCTAGTTTTTCTGCAAATCGTTTCAACATATCGTAATCCGCTACAATCTGCGCCTGTACTCGCTTTAATTTATATTTTTCTCTAAAATACTTCAAGTAGAACTTAATAGACCTTACATAAGAAAATTTATATTTTGGCACCGTAGGAGAGCCAATTACCCAAACTTCCCCTACTCCCGGCCACAGTATATTTAAACCACCAATAGCAAAAATATCACCATCTATGTACCCTGTGTAGGCTTCTACAGCTTCTTTACCGATAGCATTAGCCCACTCTGTATCAGATAACTTCACAGCCCTTTTTATCGTTTCCTCATGCGGTCTGACTACCAGCCGTTTGAAATGCGAAAACTGATAAGGTCTAATTGTAATTTTTCCAGAACGCTCTAAAGGAGCGTTTCTAGTCATTAACACTCAGTTCTCCTGTTAGAGAGATCAAAGTCATACCTAATGGTTGTTCCTGTGTAATAGTGATGGAAGCATCTGACTCCTTCCACCCAAGGTTGGTAATGTCAAATTGCCCTGTAAATGACGGGGGTGCCGAGTCCATAGGGTCACCACCAGTTCTAAAAACTAACTGCTTGCCATTTACAGCAATACCTAAAGTTTCATATAGGTTTAAAATAATACGGTTCCAAGATTTCTTTTTACCAAAACTAGCCCCATCTGCTTGCGGTAACTCAGGGGGTAAAGTAACTAATTCAGTTGTATATTTCAAGCCTACAGAGGCACTTGTAACACTTTCAGATAAAGCAATAGAACCACTACTAACTACTGCATCTGGCATCACGGCACCATCTCCTAATACTTGTACTGTTTCCCCTTCTAAATGAGTTAATCCAGAAAGAGTAGAGGTGGCTCCACCAGAATAAGTTAAGCCTGAATCTACATTAATCGTAGAATCTAAATATTCTATATACCTTACAGTAGCACTATTAATTGTTCGTTTTACACTAATCCATAATTCATCAGATTTACCATCGGCAGAAGGAATTACAGCAACGCTTTCGACTTCCGTATCAGTACCACCGACAGGATGTTGATGCCAAGCAACAACTTGTTGATCTCTTTGGTAGGTCAAGCCCAACAACACACCATCCTCTCTGACCGCCCAAACGATAGAATCTGGCTCTTGTTGGTAAGCCATATGGGTCAAGCCACCCCCTGTAATATCTTCGGCTAAAATCGTCAAATCAGGGGCTACAAAGCCTTCGACATTTAGATCAAAAATCATCTGCCTGATTTTCTTGGTTGCACGTTGGTTAAATAGAACTGCACGACCAGAAGTAATAGGTGTAACGGTACTAGAACCATACTTAGTTTCTTGTACTACACGTACATTAGAAGGGGTAACTGGATTACCGCTACCATGTAATTTAAACTCTCCACCTACCGTCCCTACCAGTAGAACATCAGAAGCTTTCATCCATCTGATAACATTCACATCATCAGTAGCTAATGTGAAAGCTAGTGATTCATCGTCTAAACCAGTACCCTGATTCATATTCAAGAAATCACCAGATTTACTTGCCCATATTGTTTGAGGTTTATTATTTGTACCAGCCCAATACAGCCGTTCTTCAAAGAAGGTAACACAGCGTGGGTAGTCACCAGCACCACCAGCGAAGTCAGCCGGGGCAGAGGTGAAGGTGAGAGTTGCTAACGTCCAGCTTATATCGCTGGCACGTGTCAACTTACGTGGGGCATGGCTAGGGTGTGCGATATAAAGGGTATCGGCAGATTGGGCAAAGTACAAATCAAATAATTCAGCTTCTAAAAAAGGAGTAGCTATCTCTACGGCAGAGCCACTAGATTGAATCTGTCCGTTATCTTTATAGAATCTGAGGTATTGATCTCCAAACTCTATAATGTATGCCTGAGTAACACTAAACTCGAAACGTACTAAACGAACTTTCTTGGAATTTGTTTTTACACCAGCAACATGACGAAATCCACCTCTACGAATTACACCACCATGCGGTAGGCTATAGGCATTTTTTTGGGTCTTTAGGCCGTTGTTGTACTTATTAACATCAACTCGCCCATGCAACCTAGCCGATAGCTGGCCTGCTGTAAAATTTGTCTGTATAGGCCATACTTTCGCCATTTAGCGTAACCTTAAATCAGTCAATGTCTCTGTTTCAATAGTCTCTGGTGTGCCTTCTTGTGAATCGACTGCCCTAGCATCCCTCACAATAGCATCGTATAACTGTGCCATTTGTTGCATAACTGTATTAGAGCGTGTCACAGGAAACGCTAGTTTCCAAGCCATCCTAAAAACAAGTGCTTGGTAGAGTAGAGAATCGTAAAGCATGGTATCCTCTAGTCTTTGAATATATGTAATATCTATAGCAGATTCTTCTGTGAGTAATTCCCTGCCTTGTATAGCAAAATCTAATTTAATATCCCCTGTAACAGTTCTCACATCTAACACACGTAAACAGTAAGGGTCGGTAGGTAATGTGAATTTAAACTCCCAATCTATAATAGGTGTATCAGCTAATGAAGCTAGGTTAGCGGTTGTTACAGCACAGTTCCACCTATGGCTACGCAAAAGGGCATCTCTTTCGCTGTCGTAAAAACGATTAACCAGTACGGCATTAGAATCATTATCTGTAAAACTTGTTATTGTGTTAGCACCAAGAAGTAATAAAGCTTCGTTAGCTAAATCTACTTTTGAACCCATAGGTTACTCCGCAAACTTCAATCGTTTAACAACTCTTATCATGCCAATCGGCACTTTAATTCTTTCTCCAACTACAGTACCCGGAGGCACATCACTCTGTAGAATAAATATCTTAGCCTTCTTATCGCTTTTAACAAACCACCCCATAAACCGTACTCTAGGGGAGTCCTCTAAAAACTCACTCGTATCATCCTCAGACCAATCGTTGCGAATTAGTGTATCGTCCCACTCCACATAGTACATTTCGCCTTTTTTTAGTCTCATATATGTAAAAGAAGTAGGGTGGCACCCCCGGAAGATACCACCCTACGATCTTAGTTAGGATCAGCGTACATTACATGAAAATCGAATGTGTCTGCGGATACAGATGTGCCTGCGCCTAAAGCAAAGGTCAACACCAGTTCACCAGTAGTCACATAACCCGTATCATGGGTTCCACTTTCATGGAAGTTAGTAACAGTCCTAGCGGAATCTGCGGCAACAGCACTAATGAACGCATCAGCATCCACAGCGACAGCAGAACCATCGCTTTGTGTAGTGTGTGCGGCATATCCCACATTAACCGTAGCCGATGCTTCAAGATCACTGATAATGACCATTGACTGCGGTAGTATGCGTACACCAGAAGGTATCGTCATAACTTGCACTACGTCAGATGAAGTAAGGGCTTGCCCCGTAAATCTAGCATAGCGATAAGTTACACCATTCCAAGTGGTAGGCGCATTTTTCGTACCCGTACCGTCCGTAGCGGAAGTGTACTCTGTACTTTTATATGTAGCCATAATACACCTCCCTTAAGAATCAGTACAAGCAATCTCTACGACCTTTTCATCTTCGATGCGAACTGCACCAAGACACATTTGGGCATAGACTTGCGTACTATAGTTTTTATCTGAACGCTCAGAAATTTCAGTCTTAACGTCCATACCTAGACTCAAGCCAATTCCATCGTGAATCCATGCAATGCATTGGGTATCACCATTAGAATCGCTTGTTAAACGCTCAGAGCGAATGAATTTGAATCCCATAAAGGTATCAATTTCACCAGCTACTAAGGCTTTTACTGTATTGTAGTCTGAACTCTGAATTTCAGTATCTCCGAGGAGATCATAAAATTGGTTAGATTTCATAACAATACAACGTGGTAGATCAGGGTCAACATCAGAAGAATCTAAGATTTGTTTTGCTTCTCTTAGCTTATTGATGTTCATATCTGTAGTGCCTGATACAGCAATTTTCTGTGAGGCAGGCAAAGCTACGTTACTTGAGGCATCGTTTTCATCCACACTTACAGCGTTGCCCAACATCGCAGAGATAAGTACATCATCCATTGTTCTACCCATAGCCCATACACCAGCTTTCATATATTCGCTAGTAGGATCGGCCAACATCCGAACTTTATCAGCCTTATCGACTAAATCAGCCCAGTTGTAATCTTCCATAGAAACTCGCCTACGGGAGTGTGGGGTAGAGATCAAAGGTGTATCACTATGCCGACTCGTAATCTTTTGAGCAGATGTACTACCCAAGCGGTCAAAGTGATCGTACTTGCCTTGTACGTCCGTATTTACACGAACATACTCACGCAAACGTGAACCTTTTTGCTGTACCAAGTGAATAAAACTGTCCCGAAACTTTTGGGCAAATGCTTTATTGACTTCGATACTCATAATAGACCTCTTATAAATAAAGAGATTAAAAAAGGAGAGTTATCTGCACCATGCAGGCTCTTATTTGCGTGAAGATATGGTTGTCTTTTTCAAGGCCGTTTCTTCACAATACTGGGCTTCTCTATGTGAACATCTATAGGGGAAGCACCAAGGCAGACTGCATAGAAAGAATCGGCAGATGTCTGCCGTTTAAATTCTTTACAGTAGCCATATTGCTCTGGTGTGGCTTTGCCTTCGATACGTCTATCGTGGTACTCAAAGTTTTCACACTCAGAACAAAAAATGTTATCCATTTATTCCTCGGTATAAATCATATCATACAAATGATCTCTGTAGGAAATAGCTTCCATATGTTTTGGATGCGTATTATCGAATAAAGCCTCATTGTACTTATGTTTCTTATCCTTCATCATAGCCTCAATCTCTAGCTTGGCAGAATCAGGATCAATAGAACCTGTAGTTTTACCAGAACCCTCTAAGACAGGCTCGTTAAATGCGGAACCAATACGATGAAGAAACTTAATCATCGCAACATTATTGGTTACACCGCTTTCATTTACAAACTGTTTTAAATCATCATCTGCAAAACGATTAAATGCTCTCCTAGAGATTGCTAAATTCTTAGCGTACTCTGTCGGCCCCCATTCTTTTTTTAGTGCGGTTTCAGCATCCAGCCTAGCTTGTTGCATAGCGGCCTCTGCATTAACCTGTGTATCAGTTTCTAAAGAATGATAAAAGTCTAAAGCATCTTGGGCTTGTTTATTTGTTAAACCTGATGCGTGCGCCTTTTTTAAAAACTCGTCTATTTTTTCCTGACGATATTCTGTATCAGGAAGATTAATTTCATACTTATCTGGTGCCTCTGGCCTCCCTAACTGATTATAAAAAGAATTAATATCTTCTTCGGAAGCATCTTCGGCAGGGACTTTAATCCTAGAACCCACCATTTTCTGTAACTCTAAGTAAGAATTACCTAATGCTCCTACATCTTTAAACTTGGAGAAGGTTTCATTATCCCGTAAATCCTCTGGCAAATGCTGTGATTGCCAAGTTTCTGCTACCTCTGGCTCAGTATTAATGAGGTTATCGCTTGCAACGGCCTCGTCTGACATTTGTTACTCCTTTCACGCTTTATAACTCTCAGGTTTTGAAGCAGGGTTTTTGTATAATGCTATTTGCGCTTTAATCCCTAACACTAAACCTCTACCCCCTTCGTTAAAGTAGGTTGTATATGGGTCATTCGGTTCAGCCGAAATCTGGTTCATATACATATCCTCTAAAAATTGTAATACTTTTTCTCCGTAAGTACCCGAAAATGTTTTAACTATTGCTTCTCTAATTTCATCCAGTTCACTGTACTGGGAACGCATTAGCACCTCCTAGTGCTGTTACCATTGGTGCCGCTTTGCCTGCTCCCTCTGCAACCTGTGAAGCCTGAGCAAGTTGTTCTTGCATCGCCATTTGTTCCTGACGTTGTGCCCTGATTTGCTCTATTTCTTCCTGTGACCTCATTACCGCAGACGGTACAGCCATCCTTTCACCAATAATTTGTAAAGCTTCATCCACATTAATATTATCAAGCACCTCTGGTGCAAAGCCAGCCATATTAGCCGCAACCCCAAGCCACCTCTGTATCGCTGTGACATCTTGTATCTTTTGGTTTTTAGCCAGTTGACCAACATAAGACACCTCTATTTCGTCTAACTCTGCTAATTCTTGGGGTGCTGGCGGTAAAGCACCAGCCCTGTTGAGTAGGCCAAAGCTACGCAAAATAAGAGGTGTTAAAACCTCACTTTCAAATCTAGCTACAGTAGGCCCAAGTAATTTCTGGATTTGTTCTCTTACAGTAGCAACTTCTTCTGCCGTCATATTAAGTTTTTCTGGCAGTACAAGTTGATCTGCAAGGAAAATTCCACGAATTGATTTCTTTAATTCGTCAGCTTTTAGAGAGGATAAGTCAAACCTACCTTCAAATCTGAGGAATTTAAATCGTTCTGGTTCCCTAGAGTAGTTAATTGCAGAAGGTGTCATTCTGAATGTACCGATAATACCCTGATCTGGTGCGATCAGAGGTGGATGAACGGCAGTAGACAGTCCCTTTAGTTCGAGTTCTCGAATTTTATTGAGCGTCTTTATATCTGGCATGGCGATGTCGGCAGGACTTCTGCCCCACAATTCACCAGATGCCTTCTCAAATCTACCGATTACATAAGGTAATTCATCAAATCCACTTCTTCTTACAATTTTCTTTGTATCATAATGTATGTCTACAGTAGCATACTTCTTTTTCATAGCATCTACTGAGTTCATTTCATAATCTTCGCTAGGCATAACAACACGCACAAAAGTAAACTTTGTGTCTGGTGCTTCCTTACAGGCTTTCTTTACAGAATCAGGTAATTTTTTGTTACCGAATAATTGCTTCGCCTGTCTAGCGGTAAACATATACTCCCAAAATACGGTATCGGGTTTACCCCATCTGTCCTCTGAGAAAACAAACTGCCCAGTTGGTATTGAGGTAAAGACTAGGCCACCAAAGCCATCACGTAATGCTTGGTTTTCTTCCAGTAGGATGTTTATTGTTCCGAATGATGTGAAATCTAAAAAGGCCTCCCCTATGGTTGTGTAAAAGTTGCTTTCGTGCATACTGAAAAACATCTTTTGTGTTACATCGTGAAACCAACGCTTTACACTAGGTTCTTCATTTAATGGGGAGAGTGGGTGTCCAGAAGGTATAGAGAGGCCAAACCAAACAACGGATTGCGGAACTAAGGCGTTCTGCATAGACATAGCCATAATACGGCTTGCCTCTGGTGCGGAGGAATCAAACATTTTATTAGTATGGCGTTCCGCACTAATATGTTGTGAACTGTCTACTTGCTGTTTACGGGGTCTAATGTAATCACGTACATCACGGAAGAATGGCTCCCACAATATACGGTCATTTTTTAAAACCTCGTAGCGTTTTAATAAATCGGTTGCTACAGGCATACTAGGCTCCTAGTAAAGTTTTCTTATCTTGTTCACCTGATCCCAGTAAACCAGTCTGTGCAGACTTATCAGGTAATTTACCAAACTTAATACGTCCCGGCTGTATACTAGGCTGGCCTGTCTTTCTATCGAAATATTTACTAGGGTCTTTCTTAATAGCATCAACATTAATTGATTTGTCTGTCTGGTAGTTCTCTAATGCTTTACCCGGAGTAGCACCGGGGCTAACACCTTTAAAGTATCTACCAGTAGAAGCTTGGTACGTCATAGTCTTAGGACTGTCTGACATATAATCTATGTAGTCAGTAATCCCTTTAACACGATACTTTTCATCTTCTATAGCCTGCAATCTTTGTCTTTCCTGTTCCTGTTGCCTAGCAATAGCGGCATAATCTACTCTAGGAGGACTTGGACGACCACCCATAACTTATCTCCTTATGAACTTAATAGTCCTTTAGTGGAACTTTTACCAATAGTCTTAGGCGTAACAAACAGACCTAGACGTTGTATCTCTTGATCTTCTGTCGTACCATCCCCTAAAGCACCACCGATATTTGTAATATTAGATTCTCTAGTATCTGTCTGTGCAAGCCGTTGCATCTTTCTACGTTTTTCTTCGTCCAGTTTAGCTTGTGTAACCTGTGGGATTTCTGGCAACTCAGACTTAGCTGGCAAGTAATCATCTTGCTCTGGTGCTCTCTGTATAACAGGTGCAGGCATAGCTGGCATAGCACCCTTACTTCCCATACCCATAGTTTATCTCCTAATTAAAAACATCATACTCAGCAACGGCATTGTCCTGTAATACCTTAACACTTAAATAGCCAGCTTCAAACCCTAAAGCGGCTGTAGAAAGTGCATCAAATCCATGAGAAGCCCAATTATGTAGAGGACGGTTCTTGTAACAACCATTCTTATCGTCCCATTCTTTACGGTAATTCTTTAAACAAGTCAAGCCTCTACCGCATTTAGACTCATCAAAATAAAATTGAGGAAATAAGTTTCTTACACTCTCAATCTTATCCATTACGTCATGGGGTCTAGGTACAGTCTCAAAAATTAAGCCTTGCTCTCTGGCAAACTCTTTCCTAGTCTTGCCAATCGTAAAATCTCTAACCTCAATATCATGCGGAGCAAGGTGTTTGCCGTATCTATAATCCCTCTGTTTGAGTAGATTAATGTAGTGGGTCAAACCCTCATCCGCATTTTCGTAATAATCTATAAAACGAATACAATCTTGGTGTATCTGGAAAAACCAAATACAAGTTGTATCATTTATTCCTAAATCCCATCCAGTATGTACTGGCAGTCTCCTGATATAAGGTAGATTTTCTACCCTGCCATCAATATACGCTGATTGCAGATGTCTTGCAAGGTAAGCACCCTCAATACTCTGCTCAAATGCTTCTTTTGCCGTTGTAGGATATTCTCTTTTTACATCATCCCCTAACTCAGACAGCTTTTTAGCATACCACGACTTCTGTGCTTTATTAAATTTAATATTTAAATCGGATTCTTGTTTTTCAAAGTAGGTTTCTACATCAGGTGGGACAGGAGTGCTGGTTTCAAGCTTATAG
>MDTE01094759.1_pt1 | contig 15008 bp, 15 predicted proteins | sample 811231 | NCBI WGS metagenome assembly MDTE01 (sample SAMN05326651, study PRJNA326480) | marine metagenome | isolation source: seawater | place: Indian Ocean: Red Sea | collected 2010 | reverse complement strand
CAGCAAATATGTTTTTGAAATGTGATGTTACAAACATTGAGGAAGTTATCAATGCTGCAAAAAAAATTATGAAAATAGACAGTTTGATTTATGCTGCTGGATTAAATTATGATGCAAAAGTAATTGATACAAATTGGAATGAATACCGAAAACTAATGTCAGTAAACCTTGATGGGGCATTTCATATTGGTTCGGTATTTGGTAAAAAAATGGCTCAACAAAAATCAGGCTCTTTCATATTTTTATCCTCTTTTGCTGGGCTAAGGGGAGAGGCAGGAGCTTCTGTCTACTCAGCCACTAAATTTGGTCTTATTGGTTTTATGGAGTCTTTTGCTGCTGAAATGACTTCTTTCAATGTAAGAGTAAATGCTATTTGTCCGGGCAATGTTGATAGTCCAATGCTGAAACAAGTCGCTAAAGATATTGCCAAAAGAAACAATTTATCGGCACAGAATATTTATAATGAAATGAAAAATTCTGGAGCAGCCAGACGATTTGTTAATCCTAATGAAGTTGCAGATTTAGCAGTATTCCTATCTTCTAATCAATCAACTGGAATAACTGGAAGTGTAATAAAAATAGACTGTGGAGCAGGAGTTGATGGTTAAATGATAATTAATGTCTCATAAAAAATCTAATGGAAATCATCACATGGTTTCAGGAGGGATGAGAAGTTTCAATTCTCCTGTCCCAAATATTTTTCCTCCACCAGAATCCATGCGCCCCACTTTACTGGGACAAAATTATATGGTTACAGCAGGCCATCCACTAGTTGCAAAAGTTGCATCTGAGGTTCTTGAATCCAATGGAAATGCAATAGACGCTGGTGTGGCTGCTGGTTTAGCTAGCAATGTAATTCAATCCGACATGTGTAACTTGGGCGGAGTAGCTCCTATCATGATTCGTCAAGCAAATTCCAAAAAAGTTTGGGCAATTAGCGGAGTTGGAACATGGAGCAATTCAGTTACAATAGATAAATATTTAAAAAAACATAAGTCTGACATACCTATAGGTGCCCCTTCTTGTGTTATACCTGCTGCTTTTGATGCGTGGATATCAGCCCTTTCAAAATTTGGAACAAAAAGTTTTTCTGAGATAAGTCAATATGCAATATTTTACGCAGAAAAAGGATACCCCCTTGATTTAAGAACTGCCAACTCCTTTAAACTAATGGGTGAAAGTTTCAAATCTTGGGAATCTTCAAAAAAAATTTACTGGCCTGATGGCAGACCTCCTAAAACAGGTGAAATTTTAAAGCAGGCAGATTTAGCAAAATTGTTGAAATTTTTGAGGTCTTCAGAGACTGGCAAAAGTAGAAAAGTCGCACTTGAAAAAACCAGAAAAGCTTTTTACTCAGGGAAAGTAGCAAAAAAAATTGTCAATTGGGTAAAAAGTGGTGGGGGTTGGATGACCATTGAAGATCTAGAAAATTTCAGAAATGAAGTTTATTTAGCTCCAAGTTATAAGTTTGAAGGATGGGATGTTTATACTGGAGATATTTATTGTCAGGGCCCCGTAATTCTTCAAAGTTTGTCTATATTGAAGGGATTTGATTTAAAATCTCTAGATCACAATTCTCCTGATTATATTCATTTGGTTACGGAAGCCATGAAACTTGCTTTCTCTGATCGAGAAAAATATTATGGTGATAATATAGTAGACAAATGTCAACTCAGAGATCTTTTAAGTCAAAAGCATGTTAAAAATTTAAGATCAATGATAAATCCTCAAGCTTCTTTAGAGGATCTGCCAACTTTAAAAAATCCTCCTATTAGAAAAAAAGACACAACCTACTTTTCTATTATTGATAAATATGGCAATGCCTTCAGTTGTTCTCCAAGTGACACCATTGATGGCAACCCAATTGTTGATGGTCTTGGAATAATAGTATCTCCAAGAGGAGTTCAATCTAGACTTGACCCCAAGCATCCCGCTTGCATAGGCCCAAACAGGAGACCCAGACTGACCCCCTCTCCTTCTATAGCTCTCAAAACTAATTCTGACAAGGAACCAAAAATTATGACACTAGGATCTTCTGGAGGTGACGTTATACCTCAGGGAATGCTCCAATCATTTTTGAATTATGTAGTTTTCAAAATGACCCCTCAGCAATCTGTTGAGGCCCCACGTTTCACAAGTCTATCCTTTCCAGATAGCTTTTATCCCAACTTCCATGATAATGGCAGACTAAGTATTGAAAGCCGTATTGATAAAAAAACAATCAATACATTATCAAAAATGGGACATAAAATTCATTTATGGCCAGACTATGAGTTTGACTCTTCCGGTGTTGCTATGTCTGTAGATATTCAATGGCCAAAAAAGAATAAAAGAATTATTGCTAGTGGAGTTGACGTAAGACGCTCTCAGTATGCATGGGGGCACTAATCATTTAATTAGATTTCTGTGGGAGTGTATTTATTCGTGATAATATTTTCTATATTTTTTTTACGCTCGTATAGACCAAGTAGATTACCCTTCATTCTGACTAATCCAGCAACTTTATCAAGATTTGGTGTTAGAATTTTAAATTTTCTTGCCAACTCTAAAATCGAACAAATAATTGGATCAAGCTCTAAAGTTCTATTACTTTCAATGTCTTGTCTAGTAGAAGGTTTATGACCTATAATTCCTGTAGCTGCGTCAATTCTTTTTTCAACATTAATATTAAACTTAGCCCCAACCGACAAGCCCACTTCCCTACATTCAAGCATCATGTCTCTTACTAAGGCTCGGCAAGAAGGATCCATTCCAATCTGATCTAAAGTTGCTCCAGTAATAGCTGAAACAAGATTAAATGAACAGTTCCCTAACATTTTAATCCATATTTCATCTCTCAGTCGACTTTTTATTGGAGCGCGAATTCCTCCTTCAATAAGAAGTTTTGATAGATTTTGAACACGCTCACTTGTTTCAGAGTTTGGTTCACCCAGGCTAAACCTATTACCTTCTAAATGTCTTACTGTGCCTGGCTCTATAATCTCACATGAAGGATAAACCACGCATCCTATCGCTCTTTCAGGCCTAAAGTATTTCCACTGTCTGCCTTCTGGGTCAACGGTTTCAATCCATTTATTATCTACACCTGAACCTAAACTTGTTTTATAAAAATACCACCAAGGCAAACCATTTACTGCAGAAACAATTGAAGTGTTAGGACCTAACAATGGAGAAAATTTTTCAACAATAGAAGGTACCGAATGAGCTTTAAGAGTGATAAATACATAATCTTGTATGTCAAAATTTTTTGGATTATCGGATGCCTCAAAATTATATGTTTCTTTCAACCCATCCTTGATAAATGTCAGTCCATTTTTTTGTATTTCTTCTAAATGTTTTCCCCTAGCAATCAATTTTACTTCAGAACCTGATTTATGAAGAGCATGGGCTAAATATGCCCCTATCGAACCGGCTCCAAAAATACAGATTTTAGTTTTACTCATTTTCAAGTCCTAATTGTTTGGCCAAGCCTATTCTTTGCACTTTACCTGTTGATCCTTTTGGTATCTGATCACGCACAAGTATTTGTCTAGGAATTTTATAACTAGATAGTTTTTTTGATGCAAATTCTCTGATTTGATTAATGTCAATTTCTGAGCCTTCTTTAGCTACCAAAACTGCAGCTATATCCTCACCAAGGCTCTTGTGAGGAATTGAAAATGTCACAGCTTGATCAACAAAAGGGTGGCCCATTAAAACTTCATCAACTTCTCTAGGAGATATTTTTTCTCCTCCTCGATTTATAATCTCTTTTAATCTGCCCGTTATAAATAAGAACCCATTTTCATCAAACTTTCCCTGGTCACCTGTCCTAAACCAAATTTTCTTACTCTCCTGATCTGAAATAAATGCTTCCTTATTGGCTTTATCATTTGATTCATAACCTGCGAAAACATTGTCACCATTAATAACTATCTCTCCTAGCATGTTTGGTTTAGAGGTTAATTTTCCATTCAACAACACTCTAACTTTGGGTCCAGCTTCAACACCAACTGAACCAGGAACTTGGGCACCTCTAATAATTGAATTACTAGACATTTGATGTGATGCTTCAGTCATCCCATAAGCTTCCACTACTGGGCAATGAAATGTACTTTCTAAATCACTCATAATATTCGGTGGCAGAGAAGAAGATGAAGATCGAATAAACCTTAAATTCGAACTATTAATAATTTTTGAGTTTTTTGGAGCTCTGCTTAATATCGCCTGATGCATTGTAGGAACAGCAGAAAACCATGAAGGTTTAGATTCTTCAAGCCACATGAAAAACTTTAATGCATTAAATCCAGGAGTAAAGTAAACGCTAGCACCAGAGTATAAAGATGACAAAACAACCGCAATTAAGCCATGGATATGAAATAAGGGCATAATATTGATACAGACATCATCACTTGAAAGTTTTAGAGTTTGAGAAATATTATGTGCCGAAGACATTATATTCTTATTGGTCAGAGGAACAATTTTAGGTCTAGACGTAGTTCCTGAAGTATGCAAAACCAATGTCTCGTCATTTTGATTACTTTTTTCAATTTCAGTTTCAAAATAATTTGAATTTTCTATATTAAAGATACCAGCAGAGTCTATATTATTGATTTGTATAAAGGCGACAGTGATATTTAATTTTTTTGCTGCAGAAACGGCATCTTTTTCAGTATCTAAGCAAATTAATAATTTTACATCAAGGTCACGCATGTAAAATTCAAACTCTTCATTTGTATAATTTGGATTAAGTGGAGCAGAGACTGCACAATTTGAAACGCATAGAAATGCAGAGGCTGCTATTGAGCCATTGGGTAAAACTATCGCCACCCTATCATTATTATTGATTTCTAAATTCCTAATAATCTTACTAATTTTTTTTACATGTATTAACAAATCTTGATAAGTTAATGATTCCTTTCCTAACTCTTTAAAGGCGATGTTTTCTTGATTTTGAAAAGAAATCATCTCTTCTATATTTTGAGGACTATTATTCATAAAACTCACTAATTAAATATTTAAGATAGATTAGTTAAAATCTAATAAGTTTCTTAATTATTACTATACCTATTTATTTGTTTTTCAAAAACCAAGAAATTTGAGACATGATTTCAAAGGCGATTGAACCTGCTACCATTGACGTAATATTATTTGGATTATCTTTTGTTGGCATGAGACATACCACATCTCCTCCAACCACATTTAGGCCTTTTAATGATTGAATTAAGCTAATAGCTTCATCAATTAAAAAACCATTACAGCCTGGTTCAAGATTTGACACTGCCGGAGCTATGCTAGGGTCCAATGCATCTAAGTCAAACGTAATATAAACAGGTTCATTTCCTAAAATAGATTTAATTTCTTCAATAGTATTTTTTAATCCTTTCTTGTCATAATCTTCTTTCGTGATGACATTATAACCTAAATCGTAACTTGGCTTAAGCCAGTCTAATGTCCTAGTGTTGCCCCTCAATCCTAGTTGAATGGATTTTTTAGCATTAATATGTCCTTCTTTAACACAAAAGCTTGCCCAATGTGCTGCACTATCTTTTGCGCCAAGAAAGTGATCTAGACCATCAAATGTATCTGTGTGAGCATCAATTTGAAGCAAGGCGACGGGTACACCATTAGTTAAATTAGAATTTTTCCCTGAAATTCCCCTTAAAATACCTCCCGTAATTGAGTGGTCTCCACCTATAGAAACAGGCCGACTCTGAGAAAAGTCAATATCTTTATAAAACTTCGTAATATCGCGAATGCAAGCCTCATTATTATTGGCTTCAGGCAATGGAACATCTCCTATATCTGAAATTTTCAAATTTTCCCATGGAGAAAAATTATATCTCATGTGTGATCTTCGCAAACTACCAGAAACATTTCTTACAGCTCTTGGACCAAGATGTTGATCTCTTTCCGTCGTGCCATTGCCAGTTGAGTGAGGCACTCCAACAAAAACAATATCAGAATTATAAGATATATCTTTGATAGGGCATTTATAAAAAGAAGGTATCCCCCACCAATACATAGTGTCCATCATTAAATCATGTTTGATTTTTTTTTCTTCATCCATTCCCTGGTCTCCATTCTTTTTTTGCTAATTCAAATGAGTCAAATAAAAAGGCAGGTGTAACAATACAACTAACTAAAACCCATGATTTAGAAGCTTTTGCTGATTGCCATAATCCTTTATTGACCACTGCTTGTAAAGTCTCCCCTAAATTCAAGTTTGGGCCCAGTTTAATATTTTCAATCTCTTTATTTTGATGAGCAATAGAAAGCTCTAAAGACCCACCCAAATGCCAATTCCAAATTTCATCTGCGTCCTTAACTCTATGCCAATGAGACGTTTCTCCTTTTTTTAACAAATAATAAATCATTGAAGAAATTGACCTGTTTTTTATTTTTATTTTTGATAAAAATGTTTCTTTATACCACCCTCCTTCTGGATGCTTTTCCAATCCTAATTTCTCAATTATTTGCTCTTCGTTCATCATTTTGCCTAATTATGAAAAGTTAATTTTGATAAAGTTCTCCAAAATGTGAGAATTTTTTATTAATTCCTGACAAACGCATGCAGTGCCAAGCCATGGCATGATTGGAAGTTGTCACAGGTATACCTAAAATTTTTTCAACTTCAGAAACATAATCCATGAATTTTATGCTTGTACATGAAATAAAAACCATGTCTACTTCATTGCCTTTTATGGTTTCTTTTATTCCATTAATAATACTTTGCTTGTCTATACATGATACAATTGGATCCCTTTCTTCATTGAAGGATCCAAATGAACTTATATGAAAGCCAGATTTTTTAAAGTATCTGATCAAATTTTCATTAACATCTTGCCTATATGGCGTTATCACTGCCAATTTTTTTGCATGAAATTTTTGAAATGCTTCAAACGCTGCTGTTATTGGCGTTGTGCATAATGCTTGAGGGTGAACTGCCCTGATAAATTCAAATATTTTTTTCTCCCCTAATACCGCGGTAGCTGAAGTACACCCATAGCCAACAACGTCAAGCCTATCTCCAGGCAAAATTAACCTGAGGGTAGAGGAAATCTTATCTCCCATTTCATACAAAGTTTCAGGAGTTATATTTGGTGAGTTCTGAATTCTAGTTTGAAAATAATCAATATTTTCCAAAGGAAATATTTTTCTAAATTCATGATCTATAGTATAATCTGAAGCTAAAACAATTAGACCTATTCTCTTATCCCCACGAACACCCTTATCAGTTTTAAAAGTTAAATTTTTTATCATTTACAACCCATAAATATTTAGAATTAAATTTTTTATACACTTTAGAATTTCTATCTGATATTTGTTTACTAATAAATATCTATTTTATTTGGAGGGTGTAATGACTAATTTTACGGGTGGATGTTTATGCGGAAAAATTAAGTACGTATCAACTTCAGAACCAAAACTTGCAATGAATTGTCATTGTAAAGATTGCAGGAAAGCCTCTGGTGGACCCTATTTAGCAAATGTATTCATAATGGAAGAATTTTTTTCCTTGGAAGGGAAACCAAAAAAATTTGTCCATCACTCAGACAGGGGTAGCACAATGACTAAATATTTTTGTGGTAACTGTGGATCACAGATATATGGAACAAATAGTGCAAGGCCTGGAAGTGTTACTATTAGAGCTGGAAGTATTAATGAAACAGACGTCATTCAACCCTCAGTAAATCTTTTTATAAAAAATAAAATTCAGTCCACACCAATAAATAAAGAATTAAAAACTTTTGATGGAATGCCAACTTGATTTTTTTGAGGTTAAATTATGAAGAATATTTGCGTTTTTGCAGGCTCATCTATCGGAATAAATCCGAACCACGCCTCAGCAGCTCGTTTGTTAGGAAAATTCATTGCTGAAAAAAAATTTAATCTAATTTACGGAGGAGCAAAAATTGGCTTAATGGGTGAAGTTGCTTCAGCATGTTTAAAATCAGGTGGCAAGGTTATAGGAGTTATTCCAAAGTTTTTGAGTAATATAGAAGTTGCCCATGACAATTTGACAAAACTGATAACCACAGAAACCATGCATGAGAGAAAAGCATACATGTATTCGGATGCTGAAATGTTTTTTATTCTTCCAGGAGGTATTGGAACTTTAGAAGAAGCCATGGAAGTTTTAACATGGAAACAGCTGGGTTTAATAAATAAAAACATTTATTTAATTAATATAGATCAGTATTGGGACCAGTTAGTTGATCAATTATCAAATATAGTAAAAAATAATTTCATGAAGCCTGACAATATAAATAATTTTATAGAAATAAAAAATGAAAATGAACTTCACTCGATTTTTAATGAAAAGTAGATTTATATATCTTAACTATAAACTAATTTTATTTTTTTAGGGAAATTTCAATGTCTGAACTTGTAAATCCTCACGGAAGTAAAAATCTTAAACCGCTTCTAGTCTATGGGATAGAAAGAAGAGAATTATTAAATAAAGCCAAACAACTTAAAAAAATCAAAATGTCGTCAAGAGAAATTTCTGATTTATTAATGTTAGGCATGGGCGCTTACACCCCTCTAGATGGATTTATGAATGAAGAAGACTGGAAAAGCTGTTGCTTGAATATGAAGCTATCTAATGATCTTTTTTGGCCTATTCCCATAACGCTGTCATCGTCTTCTGAAGAGGCAAGAAATATAAAAATAGGTGATGAGGTTGGTTTGGTTGATGAAAACAATAAAATTTTTGGAGTTATTTTAGTTAAAGACAAGTATTCAATTGATAAAGATTTAGAGTGTAAAAATGTTTTTAAAACTAATAGTCATGATCATCCTGGGGTTCAAAAAGTTTTAAATCAAGGCGAAGTTAACTTAGGAGGCTCAGTGAAAGTGTTAGACGAAGATCACTATCCAGAAACTTATAAAGGTCTTTATTTTAAGCCTGAAGAAACGCGATCCTTATTCAGGGAAAAAGGATGGTCAACTGTTGCAGCCTTTCAAACTCGCAATCCAATGCATAGAAGTCATGAATACCTAGCGAAAATAGCAATAGAAATTTGTGATGGATTACTGATTCATCAAGTTTTAGGAGCTCTTAAGCCAGGAGATATTCCAGCTGAAATAAGAGTTAAGGCAATTGATAGCATGGTATCCAATTACTTTGTGAAAGGAACTGCAATTCAGGCAGGCTATCCTATAGAGATGCGTTATGGTGGACCTAGAGAAGCCTTGCTACATGCTCTATTTCGTCAAAACTTTGGCTGTTCACATCTTGTCGTGGGCAGAGATCACGCTGGCATAGGTAGTTATTATGGTCCATTTGATGCGCATCATATCTTTGATGAAATTCCCAAGGGAAGTCTAGAAACTCAAGCACTTAAAATTGATATTACATTTTATTGCTTTAAATGTCATGGAATGGCCACAGGCAAAACTTGTCCTCATGGAGAAGACCAAAGGCTGAATGTCTCTGGAACTCGTTTTAGAGAAATGTTAGTTAATAACGAAGAAGTTCCTAAAGAATTTAGCCGGCCTGAAGTCTTAGAAATTCTTAAAGATTTTTATCAGAAGCAAAATTAATTTTTACTCATTGACATTTAATATAAAACAATTATTTACATATTATAATTTATCAAAGGTTAAAAATGCTATCTATAAATCCCTTTTCAATATTATCTAATTCCATTCCAATTCAAGCAATGCAGGGTTTCGTTTTATTAATGATACTTTTAGTGGCAGGTGGAACTATCTATGACATGATAGAAAAGCAAAATGCTACTTATTTTTTTAGAAATTGGAAAAAGGCTAAATTAAGTAAAACTCGTGATATATCATTCAGTCAAATTTTGGTTATCATTTTCAAAACCATTACAGTTGATGTTTTCTCGGCAGCTGAATTTTGTAGTTTTAATAGAAGATTAGCGCATTTATTAACCTTTTATGGGTTCATAGGGTATGTAATTTCTACAATAGTAATGGTTTTTGTATATCTTCCAGAACAAACCATAACTCCAGTTATTTGGCCATTGATTTGGTACTTGAGTGCTTTACTTATATGTATTGGCTGTTACTGGTTCTGGTTTTTTATCAGAGTTGACGTTGCCGCAGAAGGCAATTCTAGATTTAGGTTAGTTCAAGCGGATATTTTTGTTTTATCCTTAGCCATTAGCTCAACCTTTGCTATTCTATGGGCATATTTTCAAACGTCAAATCCAATTTTATCAAATGTTTTTTTGATGTTTTATTTGTTATCCAATTTAATTCTTTTTGGTTCAATTCCCTGGTCAAAATTTGCACATATGTTTTATAAACCAGGTGCAGCCTTACAAAAGAGAGTAGCAGACGCTGATGGATCTAGGCGTAATCTTCCAGAGCCTGCAGATAAACCAGCTATTTATGGTAGTGCTAGACGCCTTCCAAGAAACTATTAATTTAATATTTATGGAGATTTAATTTAATGCCAACTTTTGTATATATGACAAGCTGCGATGGATGTGGACATTGTGTTGATATTTGCCCTTCTGACATAATGCATATCGATCCTAATACAAGACGTGCTTATAATATTGAACCTAACTTCTGCTGGGAATGTTATTCATGTGTGAAAGCATGCCCTCAAAATGCAATAGACGCTAGGGGGTATGCCGATTTTGCACCAATGGGCCACAGCGTTAGGGTTTTGAGAGAAGAAGAAAAAGGAACTATATCTTGGAAATTAAAATTTCGTGATGGCAGGGAAAAGAATTTTGTTTCCCCAATAAGAACAACACCTTGGGGATCAATAAAAGGCCCTTCTGAATATGAAAATCCTAACTCTGAGGAATATGACTCTCAAAGACTTGCCCATGAACCCGAAGCGTTAAAAGTGGAAAATTTGCCAACCATTTCTTCCAGTCAATTTAAAGAAGGTCCAATATAATGGCTTCAAGGAAAACTATTCATGTAGACTCCGATGTCCTCATCATAGGTGGAGGATTTGGAGGGTGCGGCGCAACATATGAATCTCGATTTTGGGGAAGAGATAAAAAAATTGTCGTTGTCGAAAAGGCAAATATTGAGAGAAGCGGTGCAGTAGCCCAAGGCCTTTATGCAATTAATTGTTACATGGGCATGCATTGGAATGAGAACCAGCCAGAAGATCATGTCCGTTATGCACGTAACGATCTTATGGGTCTTGTCAGAGAAGATTTAGGATATGACATCGCTAGACACGTAGATTCCACAGTACATAAGTTTGAAGAATGGGGCCTCCCAATAATGCGTGATCCAGAAACTGGCCGTTATCAGCGTGAGGGGAAATGGCAGATCATGATCCATGGAGAAAGTTATAAGCCTATTGTTGCTGAAGCTGCAAGAAAAGCTGCCACTGAAGTTTATAACCGTATAATGGTCACTCACTTATTGAAAGATAAAAATAAACCCAACAGAGTTTCTGGCGCTGTAGGTTTTAATGTTAGAACTGGAGACTATTATGTTTTCCGCTCTAAAGCTGTAGTTGTTTCAGCTGGTGGGGCCTCACATATTTTCAAACCGCATGCAGTTGGCGAAGGCATGGGGAGAACTTGGTATGCCCCTTGGAGTAGTGCGTCTGCTTATGCGCTTCCAATTCGCGTTGGAGCAAAAATGACGCAAATGGAAAATAGAATTGTTTTGACAAGGTTCAAAGATGGTTACGGTCCTGTTGGCGCTTATTTCTTACACCTTAAAACCACAACTGAAAATGGTTATGGTAAGAGTTATGAAGAAACATGGTATGATTCAATTAAGAAAATGGTTGGTGACTACGTTGACCGACACCCTGTTCCGACCTGTCTAAGAAATCATGCTTTCTTGCAGGAAATTCAGGCTGGTCGTGGACCTATCAGAATGGTTACTAAAGAAGCCTTTAAAGACCCACATAAAGAGACAGTTGGCTGGGAAAATTTTTTAGGCATGACCATAGGTCAGGCAGTTGTTTGGGCTTCTCAAAATATTGATCCCAAAGAAATCAATCCAGAATTAGTTATGTCTGAACCATATGTAATGGGATCTCATGCTACATGCTCTGGTGCATGGGCTAGTGGACCAAGTGACTATGCCCCAGATGAATATCAATGGGGATACAATAGAATGATGACTGTGGACGGTCTCTTTGGTGCAGGGGATACAATTGGTGGAACAGCTCATAAATTTTCTTCTGGTTCTTTTACTGAAGGTAGAATTGCTGGAAAGTCAGCTATAAAATATATCGATGATTTGGGTAATGACCAGCCTGAAGTTAGTGAAGAAGAATACAATAGCTTGAAAGAAATTATTTACAAACCTCTAGAAACCTACACTGTGGGTAGAAATGAAATCGTCGAAGGAACTGTTTCTCCTAGTTATATACTTCCAATTCAAGGTTTGCAGAGGCTTGAAAAAATCATGGATGAATATGCTGGTGGTATTAATACAAAATATTTAACCAATGAGCCAATGCTCAACAGGGGAATTGAATTATTACAAATGCTAAAAGAAGACCTTGATTACCTTGGGGCAGATAGTTTGCATCAACTCCAACGAGCTTGGGAGTTACATCACAGAGTTCTTGCCTCAGAGTGTGTGACGCAGCATACCTTATACAGAAAAGAAACAAGATGGCCAGGATATTACTATCGTGGAGATTACCCAAAACTGGATGATAAAGATTGGCATTGCTTTACCATTTCTCAGTATGATGAAGAAACCAATAATTGGGAAATGAGTAAGGCACCAGTCCACCATATTATTGATTAGTTTTTGATTTAATCATTTTATTCTTTAGTTCAAATTATTGATAAATAATTTATAATATGAATAACTTAGAAGATATTAAATTTAAACATTACACTGATAAAAATGGGAATTTTGTTACACAGTGCTTTACTGAAAATAATGAAGAAAATATTTTGGCAGTTATGGTTGAAAATATATCAACAAATTTCGAAGAGCCTCTCTTTTTAGAAAAGAGTTTAGTTGTTTCAATTCCTGAACCTGACGAAAATAATCGAACTGAAGTTTCAATTTGGTTTTCAACTAATGAAGAAAAAGATAGGATGTCCTCCATAATCCAAAAATTCTTTGATTGGAGGTTTCCTCAATTAGGTTTTGAAAAAAACACTACCATGAGAGTTGAAGAACCAGGCAAGCTGACTATAAATTTAAACTGAATAATTTTAAATGCCAATCAATTCAAAAGTTTTTGGAAAATTCTTAGACAAAGACATAGTTCTAACACAACTTTCAAGTGAAAATAAGTTTTTCATTTCTGTAATGAACTGGGGTGCAGCAATTCAAGATTGGAAAATCTTAAATAATGATAATAAACCAACAAATATAGTTTTGGGTTTTGAAAAGTTTGATTTTTACCCAGCCCACAGCCCATTCTTTGGAGCTATCATCGGTAGAGTTATAAACAGAATTTCAAAGGGCGAATTTAATTTAAATCGTTCTAAATTTAACCTTCCTGTAAACAGACCTCCCAATCACCTCCATGGAGGACCTGAAGGATTTGGAACATCCATATGGGATATGGAAATAAATAAAGTTCAAAATTCAGTCACTTTTTATATTAGTAGTAAGGATGGTCATCAAGGCTACCCAGGGAATGTCGATGCGTCAGTCAAATATACTTTATCTGGAGATTGTCTATCAATTGAAATGCTTGCAAATACTGATAGGCCGACACCCATCAATATGGGCCAGCATAATTATTTTAATTTGTCCTCAATAAATGGGATTAATTCTGATTATAATATTTGCAATCATCAATTATATATTAACTCATCATCATATACTGAAACAAACAAGGATTTAATCCCAACAGGTAATTTCATCAAAACAAAAAATTCATCAATGGACTTTTCAAAATTCAAAAAAATTAATAAAATTAAATTAGATGATAATTTTGTTCTGAATGAGAATTTTGAAAATGAGACAGCCGCTGAATTATATAACCCTCAAAACGGTCTCCAATTAAAGCTTTGGACAAACCAACCAGGACTGCAAGTGTTTAATGCTCCTATGATGAATATCAAGCCTCCAGGCTTAAATAATTTGAAATATTCAAGTTTTGCAGGCATTTGCTTAGAAGCTCAAAAATTTCCTGATAGTGTTAACCAGCATCATTTTCCTTCTATCATTATTGAACCAAATCAATCATACTATCAGAAGACTGAAATAAGTGTAAATTTTACTTGAGAGAACAACATGAAAAAAATTTTCTTTTTGATTTTATTAGTTGCTATACCAGCTATTGCATCCAATGAGGTAGAAATCAGAACTAAACGATTCCAAGAAAATAAAGATAACATGAAATTAATTTTTGAATCTATAAACTTTGATGATTTTCCTGCTATAGTTGAGGGAGCTTCTGCTATTTCGTTATGGGCAAATGAAATGTCAAATTTTTTTCCTGAAGGAAGCGAGTCTAGAGGCGCAAGCATTGACATTTGGTCAAATTTTGAAGACTTCAAGCTTTTAGCATCAAACAATAAAAGTGCAGCAGACAAATTAATTCTTCATGCTAAAAATAACAACATGGAAGACGCAAAAAAAGCATTTAAAGAATTAAGTTCTACATGTAAATCGTGTCATAGAAAATTTAAAAACTAATTTAGCATTATGAATGGAATCAATTGTCCTATGATAATTAATCCTAACATAATAAGAATTCCAAATGCTGACTTAAAATAAGTATTATTATCTTTTATTGTTATTTTATGCTTAATAAATTCATTTCTTCCAGTCATCATTGGTTTAGTTAGATGAATTCCTTTAATTTTATATAAAATTATTGCAAGGAAATGTATAATAACTACTGCAAAAACAAGATAAGATAAAATGCGATGAATGTAAGTAGCAGTATTTGTAAATTTTGGGAAAAGTTTAGCCATTGGTCCATCAAAAAATACATCGTCAGAAGAAAACAATCCTAAAAACCCTTGCAATAATAATACACTTAACAAAACAACAACCGCTATAGACCCTAAAGGGCTATGCCCAAGATGGTATTTTAATCCATTAGTAGCAACATCTTGAAAATAAATTTTTATTTTAACAAT
>MDTE01067302.1_pt1 | contig 15008 bp, 6 predicted proteins | sample 811231 | NCBI WGS metagenome assembly MDTE01 (sample SAMN05326651, study PRJNA326480) | marine metagenome | isolation source: seawater | place: Indian Ocean: Red Sea | collected 2010 | reverse complement strand
CGTGGAATATTCCTTTTGATTCATACCATTCTGCTAGAGGAGATGTTTGATCGTGGTATGCATTTAATCTGCTCATTACCGTATCAGCATTATCATCAGCTCTTCGCTTAAATTCGTTCGAGCCACACGAATCACACACACCATCAACTGAAGTTGGGTTGAATGTGTCGTGGAATACAGAACCACAATTTGCACAAGTGAACCTCCCACAAATACGCTCAACGATTCTTTCATCTGGAACATCGATTGCAATAACATGGGATACTTCGGTTATAGATGCAAGCGCTTCAGCTTGTGGAACAGTTCTAGGAAATCCGTCAAACATTACCCCGTTTTTCGCATCATCTTCCTTTATGCGGTCTTCTATTAGGGCAATAATTACATCATCGGGCACAAGTTTTCCAGCGTCCATGTATCTCTTTGCCTCAATTCCAGTTTTGGTTCCAGCAGAAACAGCAGCACGCAACATATCGCCTGTACTCACTTGAGGTAGACCTGTAGAATTAGTAATTCGTTGGGCTTGTGTGCCCTTTCCAGCACCCGGAGGGCCAAACAGTACAATACTCTCCATGAGCGTGGCGTAGGCCGCACCTGTTTTCACTGTTGGCCTTGTTGCTCAAGCCATTTCTGGCCATAGAATTTCCATTGCTCCATCGTCCAACCAACTGGTAAGCCACTGGGAGGCAGAGGGGGTCCAGTTGGCATTGCTGGAGCAGGAGGCGGTGGACTAGATTGGGGTACAGGAGCAGGAGGTCTACCCGGAGGAATCGCACTAGGAGGCCTTCCAGCAGGAACCGCGCTAGGAGGTCTGCCTTGAGGAACGATAGCAGGAGCAGGCAGGGTAGGCAAAGTAGGAATTGATTGGGCCAGAGCACTTGCGATTTCTTCAGCTGAAACACCGCCGGTAGCCAGAGACTCTTCGCCAACTACCGAATCCATCACTGCTTGCATTCTTTCTCCTTCATCTGGTATCGAATGGGCATCTGGCGCCACTAATTCTTCGCCAGACAAATCTTTTGGTGCCGACCTCTTTATTCTTGCAGACAAAATCCCGATCCCCAAAGTGATAGCTATCAATATCGCATATCCGATTGTGGGGGATACTACTCCAAATAGACCACCTTGAGATTTTGTGCTTTCAACACTCACTTCTAACTTGATTTCTGATTTCTGACATGTTATGATCAATTCCTCAATACCAGTAGTTGTATCTTCGTTTGTTGAGACGGTAACATCTACCTCAACCTTCTCACCAGGGGCTATATTTGACAAGTCGACTTCAGATAGTTCGACATCCCAGTCATCTGCATCTAAATTTGCTTCAAGTTGCGCATCCACCGGGATATTTCCTAAATTGGTAATGATGATTTCTTGAGTTGCTTTACCGTCTCTTTCAACACCCAAAAGTGGACGTGTAGATTCATCGTATTGAATAGAACAAAATGAACTAGGTAAGACATTAACTGGATAATTTATACTCACATCTAATGTTTCAAACCCGTTATTGACTTTAGCATAAATACCCAATTCAAACGCCTCGGTTACAACTGGTTCGTTTACTGGTGGCTTGATTAATACTTCAAGGTTCGATGTTTCTCTTGGTCCTAAATAAGTTGGAGGTGCTGCAAAACCAACTTCCCAACCATCGGGTGCTAGGGAATTAGTCCATTCTATGCTCACCTGTGAATTACCAATATTTTCAATCGATAATGACACAGGAGAAAACTCACCATTTGGATATACATCAAACGAACCGCTTTCAGGCCCTAATATCTCTAATCCAATCTCATCTTTAACTACCAATTTCGTTTCATTGATAATGAAATTCGATATGTCTTGACTTGTTTTGATTACTAACTTGTTCTCATCATTTCTTTCTGCTACTTGTGGTACAAGTATTGTGATAGAAACTTGGTCTGATTGACCTGGCTGAATTTCCAAATTCACTTCTCTATTACCAAAGTCTGAATCATGGCTAACTTGTATAGCCCAAGTAGTTTGTTGGGGGCTCACTCTTACAGTCAAATCCAAAGGAGCATTACCCGTATTCTCGATTGAGAGATTCAAATATACTGTTTCTCCAGTATCCACATTTACATCCCTTGCATACGACGCAGGTCCAACATCAATTCCTTCATTATCGAGCAAAATTGTCTCAAATGATTCAAGAGTTTTTACTGTTAACGTTACTGTTTCACTAAAATTCAAAGAAGGATCGGCTTCACTTGTAACAGTACAAGTAACGGAATCAGTACTTCCTGCTAAAGGTAGACCATCAGCAACCGGAGGAACATATAATCTAATCTGCATCGGGAGGAATTCCAAAATGTCTAATGGCTCAAAAGAATATGAAGATGAATTTGATTGCCCGAGTTCAACAGGCCAGCGATTTTCGCTATTACAATCCAAATCAAAAATTGCAGGGGAATTACCCGTATTTTTGACAGATATCGAAAATGCTGTGCTTCCTCCAGGTACTGCTTCTAAGCCGTTTGTTCCAGCCGCTGCAACCTGAACATCCTTAATTTCCTCAACCACAAGGCGCAGTCTGATTGTATGCTTTACACTTGGATTGCTGGAATATTTTGCGGTAACATCCATCACATATGTACCAGTCATCGCATAACGGTCCTCCATCCCAGATAGGTCAGCATCTTCATTATTCATGGTGATATTCAGATAAATTGAATCGCCAGTTTGGCCCATTGGATTTAGAGTAAATGGGCCAGAGAAATCCGAACTTCTTGACCAATCATCTTCGGTAGGTAATAGAAGATCGCTTCTTATTGGACTTGGAGTTTGGACTTGAGATATTTGTAATTTAACTGCCTCTTGTCCAGTTCCTTCGTGCTTTAGAATAACCGGCCAAGTATAACCTTCTGCTGTTCTTGGATCGAGGGTTTGGTTTACCATATTTTTATCCTCATTTCCATTTGAATCCAATGCAACTAGCCTAACACCAAGTGCAGAAACTGTAATTGTCATCTCTTCGACATTGTTGTTAACACCGTTTATCTCATCGTTAACCTCTTCTATATCAGAATCAACATCAACTGTTAACCTCATTTGGTGATCACCTGTTGATGAAAATGAATGATACAAGGTTAGTGAGTCCGTTACTCCAGAATTTAGAGAGGATCTCATCCCGTCAAACAAAGTCGTTCCTTCTGTTAAATCTTCAAGTGTAACTCGGAATTGACCAGCATCAGCGGTACCTTGATTCAACCAAGATATTCTAATTGTTATCAAATCGTTAACTAAAGGAGATTCAGATGAGGGGAATATCGAACCATCAAATGCTAACAAATCCGCTTTCGGGTCTATGGATGCATCCGCTGTGACAACCACAGCATATGCTTGGTCAAGACCGCCTGAATGGCTGATGGTCATTTGCCACTTGCCAGAAGGCAAAGCAGAATTTGGTGCTATTTTTATTCTCTCAATGTTGTTAATACTGTCATGGACTCCGTTTGGTACAGAAAAACCATTCGCGAATACATTTCCTTTGTAGATAGTACCATCTGGTGCAATTAATTCTAGATCCAAGTCATTGACTAGTCTGGATTGAGTCTGAACCACATTTGCACTTCCCGCTACATCGGACCAAGCCAATGTGATATCAATTCCAGAGCTAGGATCTAAATCAAACTGATAAAGAGCTGAAAATCCAGCAGAAATTGTTCTAGAATTATCATGGAATGTTGATAATTGGTTACCATTGTAAGTTGGCATCACTGAATTGGCCACTGAGATTTGTCCCCAGCCTTCTTTTGAATTTGGTATGTCTGAAGTACCAATGTCTATCGCACCATTAATAGATGCCGCTTTTAGCAAAGCCGCTGATGGTGAACTAATCCCTACATCTTCACGAATAAATTCTCGAATAAGAGATACCGAGCCTCCTGCAACAGCTGTTGCTTGGCTAGAGCCCGATAGAGTCATGTACATATTTACTCCATTTGAATGAGTCCCAGATGCACACGAGAACCCCATTGGAGCTGATGCTTCAAATCCCCTACCCGAACAAATTGAAACGCCAGGAGCGACTAAATCTGGCTTTACTCGGCTATCCAATGAGGGGCCGTTTGCAGAAAAATTCGCAGTCATTCCGCTTGGATTTGTAGTTGATGCCCCCACTGAAAGTACATTCTTTGCAGTAGAAGGTGACAATACCATCGACGAGTTTTGACCTGAATCATCTCCTGCTGAGAAAATTGGCAAGAAGCCGGGATTATCTTTCACAAACACGTCAACTGACCGTGCATCTGCAGTGTAAGCACCACGGTTACCATTCAATCCCCATGCATTAACAGCAACTCTGGAACCCTCTTGTTCGGCGTGATTTAGCATATCGTAAATCGATCCAATTCGACCAAAGATACCCGTAGGATTGTGCTCCAAAGCGTATGCTACAATATATGATTCTGGGGCGATGCCGGTTGCTGATGAATCCCCAGTACCGTCGCCTGAAATTGTCAATGCAACATGAGTTCCGTGTCCGGTATTTGTATCATTAGATACCGGGTCCAAACCAAATTGTGTGTAAACCCCAGCGATTCTACCATTCAAATCGGGATGTGTTTGATCTATTCCTGTATCTGTAAATGATATCTTTTCACCAGATCCATCAAGTCCTAAGGATGAGTTAATCAGTTCTGGAACTCCAACAATTGCTCCTGCAACGGCGTTAGTCAATTTTAATTCGAATGCTCTTTCGGACCAAATAATTCTACCATCTCTGGCAAGAGATTCGAGATTGATGTCACCTTTTAGTTCACACAAATGCTTTCCGCACCATGCTTCATCGGCCCCCATCTTAACCAAATCAACAGAAAGAATCTCGAGCGCTTCTGTCTTCAAATCAGCAGCAGGAATTGCTGAAATGTAATCTGTGTAGGAATCTATGTTTTCGGAAACCCTCCAGCCAGGCATCATTGAACCTGCCCATCTAACAGAGTCATCGTTTTGTAATTCCATCAAATCACTGGGATTGGATAACCTGATCAACCAAGTCGAATAACCCAAGTTGTCCAAAACGAAGACGCCGTGATTTTCAACTAGATTGTACAGAGCATCTCCAGTGTGGTGCCATAATTGTACCACTGCCATACCGGTTTGCCTGTAATCCAGTGAATCGTCAAGTCTCGATTCTGGCATTTCATCCTCCAAAGGATCAAATGAACCAATTGGTAGGTGGATTTCATAATTTAATGATTTAAGTGGTGAAATAGATGTCTCACTTGGTTCGATTGAGTGCCAACTAGTTGCAGCAATATCTCTAATATCGCTTTCAACAATATCAGGGTTATCAACTGCGCCGACAAATGGTGCGAAAAGCAACACTGAAAGTATGAGAAGTGTCTTTTGCCGGTCCATCATCATTTTGCGGAGAGCCATTGTGTACTTGAATTCAAGCCTCTTATGAGCCCTTTAGGGCTCAATCAAAAAGAGCCGCGATTGCTGCGTCAGTTTTAGCAACAGAAACTCTCCAATCTGTTTCTGTACCCATCAATGCTCTTATTGCATCGATATTCTCAGGAATGACATCTGATTCTTGATGGATCGCTTGGAAATAATACAAATTGTTTCCAACTAATTTCACCCCATCTTCCCAAACAAAAATTTCGTGAAGATCGCCCCATGTCCTACCCATATCTCTAGCAAATTCCATGACCTCCGCAGTAGTTGTTATTCCGGTCTCTGCCCCATTCATTATCACAACTCTGGGACATTTTGACCACATTGCCAAGACGCTTTCAGTGGTCAATCCGTGACCTTCAGGCAATGTTGCAACGATTGAATGGACATGCATGATTGTAGTTGGGACAGCAACTGCAAGGGAATTAATTTTGATCTCTGGTTTAACCGTCATCACATCAGGACCATGATGACTTGGGACCTTCAACACAGGCTTGATTGCATTTATTGGGCCTTTTTTCGAATCGCCAGGGTCTGCTGCCCTACGTATCATTGTACACTCTACAGACAACTCACCACAATACTCGTAAAGTGGTACTAAAGTCCTTGAAAGACCTGTTGTATTACAAGAAACTACTCTGGTTCCTTCTACATTCAAATTTGACTCATGATTAGCACAGGAGGTATATGACATTCCTGTCATCTCATGCTTTTCGCCACCTTGGAAAATCCATTTTACACCTGCAGCTTGGTATTTTGCTTTATTTTCTGCTCCCAATTTTCCGGGCGAACAGTCAATCACAATATCTGCAACTGCCAAAAGATCGCTTAGACCTCCCAAACACTCATATCCCGCTGTTGCAAAAGCAGCGATTTTGGATTCATCGTCAAATGTGCAGTAGAGAGGATATCCTTTTCTGACAGCCAAGTCACAACCAAAAGCAGGTCTTGTTTTCGTTACTCCGATGATTTCCATATCATCTTGACATGCGACAGCGTCCGCAACCCGCTTTCCTATAGTCCCGTATCCGTTGATTGCAACCTTGATGCTCATATGGCTCCCAGTTGGGGTGCCTTCGCGCCCCACCCATGAACCTTACTTCGCGTTAATTTGGTAACTTACAGGCAAACTGTTGATGAGAGAGAACATATCCGGAGGGGTGATGGCAAGTATTGAAGAGGTCGTTGCAAGTTCAATGAACATCAACTCAAGACTACCTGCTCAATTAGAAAAGGCGCTTGAAAGAAACATCGTTCTGCGCATAGGTTGGACTACTAATGGTGACCCTGTTCCTAAAGATGGGGAACTAGGACTTTGTCCAAATTTACCTGATGGATCAAAGGTTAGAAGCTTAGGGAATTTAGGCCCATTTACTGCAGCCTTCGGCAAAGGAGGAACTTATACTCATCAAGGCGAAGTTGGATCTTACTTAGGCGCAGGAAATGATGGAAACAAAATCACTTGTGAAAGAAGTGCTGGGCCTTGTGCTGGATTTGGCCAACGTAGTGGAAGAATTACAATCCTTGATGGTGCAGGAGACGACGCAGGCGCGAAAATGACTGGTGGGCTATTAGTCATTAGAGGAGATGCCGGAATTAGAATCGGCGGAGGTATGAGCGGAGGCGACATTGTAGTTCACGGCGATGTTGGAGGCGATCCAGGTGCAGGAATGACGGGTGGTAGAATTATCATCAACGGACGATGCCCTACGCCCCCACCGGGAGTAACACTTCGAACACTTGAGAAAAATGAGGTCAAAGAAATCAACAAATTGCTTTCAGATGAAGAAATGCACATTCCTGCTGATGCGGTTTGCTTAGCGCCAGATGGTGACCTCATCGAAGGCATTATGGCAGAATGCCGTGAAGACCTTTCTGGCATTTCTTTAATTCCAATGACTACTAACCATAATCCTAGTTACTCAACATGTGATACTGTTGTATTGTTGGGCGAAGAAGATTCACTTGCATTACCAATCCCACTACTTCCATTTGTTCCAAAAGGGGTGCAGGATGATTTATTCCATCCATGTTTGGTAAGAGAAAATCCTAGGGATTGTGATATTGTAATTATTGATTCAGACAATATTGCTAGCGCAGGAACCTTAGTTCAAGCGGCAGCAGGTTTTGCAATCGACATGGATTCCTTGCCCCGTCTAGACGGAGCTTCTATCGATGGAATTTTGGTCGCTCTGAGATGTGTTGCAGGACCTCAAGCCAAAGTTATGCTGATCAGAGGTGTTAGCCAATCAGCATCCCTACATACAGATTCTCAGCATCATGGTGTTGATGCTGCGATAAGTTTGCTCAATGATGGCAGTGGAATAAGCGCACCAGCATCGCTTCCAATGGTAGGACGTTCTGCATCTACCAATCTAGAGGAAAACTGCTTGGCTGCAATGTGGCTTCCATGGTCAGCAACAAGTGAGGACATCGCAATCTTATCTGCTTCTAGCGTTTCGTTCGTAGTATGTCCTGCACCAGATGAAAATATCGGGGGCTGGATTTCACAAGTTACATCAGGACTTTCAGCCCATTTAAACAGATTGGGTCTCGCATCAATTGATTCGCTTACAAGGGCCAACTTAAGGGCCAACGAACAAGACACCGCTGCGGTCAGTGGCCTACGCCTTGCTGGTTATGACAGACCAATGCCTCATTGGTTTGCAAGGTGATATCGATGCCAACAATCAGTGTTGAGCAATCTCTTCTGAAAGACTTGGTCGAGTCGAAGGGTAGAGTTCACGACGTAGAGGATTTAGCATTCCGTTTACCCCTCATGGGTACGGACATTGACAAATGCGATTCGGAAGTATTGGATATCGAAATTTTCCCAGATCGCCCAGACCTACTATCTGCAGAAACTTTGTTTCACAGCATGATGCCATTCATGCACAACTCCCCAGCAAATCCAAGATTGTTGGTTAATGCAGGAACAGTTTCAATGAAAGTTTCTCAGAATTTAGCCGACATACGCCCAGTTATTTTGGGAGCGATAGTTCGTGGTGTAAATGTCGATGACGCTGTGATTAAGAGATTGATGGAACATCAAGAGAAATTACATTTCGCTCTAGGGCGAGGAAGAAAACGGGCCTCAATCGGCGTGCATGACCTTTCCAAAATATCACCGCCATTCCGTGTTGAAGCGGTTAGCAGAGACCATTCGTTTATTCCTCTCGCAATGGACGAAGAAATGACTATTCAAGAAATCCTTGAAAATCATCCAAAAGGAGTTGATTATGCACACCTCCTAGATGGAATGGAGAAAGTTCCAATCATCCTAGACTCTGATAATGCTGTACTTTCCTTCCCACCGATAATCAACGGCGACCACACAACAGTCACAACTGAAACCCGAGACATTTTCATTGACGTAACAGGATTAGATGTAAGAGCATGTGAATCAGCATTGATGTTAGTTTGTTTACAACTTTCAGTTCTTGGAGGAAGAATCGAATCAGTTAGAGTTACAACCTGTGAAGGAAAAGAGTGGACATTGAATGGTGAACCTGTAGAACACAAGGTAGAACGCTCAATGGTTGAAGGTATACTCGGAAACACATTCACAGATGAGGAAATCGGTAATGCAATTCATAGAATGGGGGGTATTTTCAACGGAGATTATTCAGGAATTCTCTCAATCTCCATGCCAAGGTGGAGATTTGACATTCTCCATCCAATAGATCTTGTTGAAGAAGTCGCAATAGGCCACGGCTACGATGATTTATCCCATGACGTGCCGAAGGCCCCATTAACAGCCATACCGAGGCCAGATGGACATCTGCGTAGAAGAATACGAGAAGCACTTCAAGGTCTTGGCTTAATCCAAATACAGTCTTTGACCTTGTCAAATGATGAAGACCAATTCAACACTGTCCGATGGAAACCTGATGGGGAAATTACCCGTATGACTAACCCAATAACTACGGAGCACACAATTCTTAGACAGAATATTCTTCCTGGTTTGTTGCGATTGTTAGCTGCAAATCGACATCATGATTTGCCACAAGGAGTATACGAGTTAGGTAGTGTTGTCATCGACCATTCTAACCGAGAGAGATTTGCATTCTTAGTCGCTGAAAAGTCCGGAGGCTTCGCAACACTTAGAGGAAGAATTCAGGCGCTAATGCGTGATTTGGGTTGCAATGAATGGGAGTTGAAGGATTGCGACAAAGGCCCATGGTTGAAAGGTCGTGGCGCAGAAATTCAAGTACAAGGAAAAGTCATTGGCGAATGTGGAGAAATTGACCCACACGTTTCGGAAATATTCGAACTCAATGTTCCAATGAGCGGGGCACAAATCGACATCGAATCCCTATCGGAAGTGATTGCAGATCCTGTTCATTGACCGATTTCAAATTCCGAAGTATCAATTTCAACCGATATTGTTTCGTAAAGTATTTCCAATTTGATCTCACATATTCCGTCACAGAAATTTACACCATTCTCATGCAATGAAATTGTTTCATTAGCATTCCAGTAATCCAAATCCAAATCTTCTGTACTAATTTTGCATGGAGAAGGTATCACTAAATCAGGATTGTTTAGAGCAGGGAATTCCGATTCACCGATTGATGAAATCAGCATTGTAGGGTACCTACTCTCATCATCAGAGTTGTAGTATGTCAAGAATTTAATTTTGAACGACATATTGTCCTTCTGAATCACATACACTCCGTCATTGGGGTTTACTCTATGAACAGACATATCATATTCGTACCATTCAAGGCGATCATCTGTATCATTAGACATATCGTTGGGTATCGAAGTTACATCTGACATATCGGCATCGTCAACGTACTTCCAAGAAACACCACTTGCTAGATAGATGTCAGTGGATGAAAATTTCATCCAATATGATGAGGAATTAGACTCCATTTGCTCAGATACGTCAAGATAAGTGTATGATTCCGAATCTGTTGCATCAACTTGAGTCGTGAACGTTTTTCCATCTGCACCCAAATTTGCCGTAACCATGTCAGAATCTTGCCCATCAACTGATTGTGACCCAAATGAACAACCATAAGTTGTACCATCCACATCGAGATTAATTTCTATCGAAGACCATGAAATATCTTCAGCACCGGATTCAAAACTCAAATCGACTATATGGTTCTGCGTAGATTCATCTGAAGTGGATTCATCTAGATCAATTTGAACCACATTTGATGTCCCTAGATCTGATTCATATGACACCACTAGATAAGTCCAAATAACCGCTGTGACAATGACTAAAATTAGCCCAATGGTCAATGTCACAGCGATTATTCTTCTAGTTTTCATTTTCAATCACAGCTCGTCGTTTTGACGCTTCCTTGCGACCAAGACTGCGCCCAGTGTAGCAAGGATGACTGTCACTCCTAAGAAGCCAGGTGTATTATTCTCTTCCTTATCATCGTCATCATCAGTGGCTGCAGGTTCTTGCATACCACCATCTCCGACGATAACCTTTCCAAACATTTCAACAGAGATGTGTGGCTCACATGCGTAGTAGAAGGTTGTGTCTTCAGTAAAAGTGTAGTGGAAATCAACTGTTACCGCTGCAGGTCCAGAGTATACGCCGTTCTCCACATATGTTGTAGACTTGAATCCATCAACTTCCTTAACATTGTGAGCATGTTCAGCATCAGTCCACTTCCAGCATACTGTTTCTCCAACTGCAATGGTTGTGGATACTGGAGTAAATCCGTATCCATCAGATGTGATACCGATAGTTACTGCACAGACAACTTCTGGTTCTTCAGGTTCAGTTGTCTCATTTCCATCTGTTTCATTGTTGTCGACTACATCTGCTGGTGGCATGATCACTTTGTCGATTACATGGATTACGCCGTTGCTGGCTGGAACATCAGCAAGCACAACATTTGCCATTTCTGTTCCAACCATAACGCCTGCTGAGGTAACATGGATCATAAGATCGTCACCGTTTGCAGCCGCAACAGTACTCATACCTTCGGACAAATCTGTTGACATCACGGTTCCTGCGACGACGTGGTACAGCAGGATATCTGCAAGTGCTGCAATTTCATCATCTGTGTTGTAGTCTGCTAGGTTGATTCCTGCTGCTGCGAATGCTTCGTCTGTTGGTGCGAAGACTGTGTATTCCTCAGACCCAGATAGAGTGTCTACCAAGTTTGCGACGCCTAATGCAGCTACCAAGGAAGAGTGGATTGTTGTTGCTGCTGCTGTCATTGCAATGTTCACGGCTGCTGTCCACATGTATGCACCACACACTGCCTCGCTGACATTGGAGATTTGGTGTGTTACAGTGTTGTAACATCCTGTGTAGGTTTGACCATTCATCTCTGTGTTGTTGAGGTACATGTAACCCTCACATGTTGCTTGGTCAGCACCCGGAACAATTGTATGAGTTGCCATGTTGTAGCAAATTTCCCCTTCCGATGCTGATTCTGGCATCAAAACCTTATCGATTACATGTATTACTCCGTTCGAAGCAATGACATCTGGTGCAGTCACGTTAGCATCATTGATCCTCACGCCATACGGGCTTACAGCTACAGAAACTTCGCCCTGGTTGAGCATGGTTACTGACATTCCGTTTGAGAGGTCGGATGACTGGACAGCACCCATAGTGACGTGATACGCTAACACATTTGCTAGGGCAGCAGCGCCATCTTCACCAGAGAAATCAGCAAGGTCAATCCCTGCATCAATAAACGCTTGGTCGGTAGGTGCGAATACAGTGTATGGCCCTTCTTGCTGAAGGGTTTCTAGTAGGTTAGCTTGGATGATTGCATCAACCAAGATTGAGTGAGAACCTGTGCCAGCAGCAACTGTTGGTATGTCATTTACTTGGTCGGCAGGAGGCATTAGAACTTTGTCGATAACATGGATTACGCCGTTGCTTGCCATTACGTCTGGCGTAGTAACATTTGCATCGTTGACCATTACCGATCCATTCTCGACGGTGAATGTGACGTTGTCTCCGTTGAACATCTCTACGGAGAGACCGTCTGTGACAGCGCTAGATTCTACAGAACCAACGAATACGTGGTATGTTAGGATATCTGTCAGTGTAGCGTTTAGTTCATCTGTGTTGAAATCGGCCAGGTTAATTCCCGCATCTGCAAACGCTTGGTCGGTAGGAGCGAAGACTGTAAACGGTCCATCGCCTTCTAGGGTGGATACTAAATCTGCGTGCACCAAGGCTGCAACCAAAGAATCATGGATCCCAGTTCCTGCTGCATTTGTTGGTATATTTTCTGTCTCATCGGCTGTTACAACTGTTGGTAGTGCCGAGAGCAATAGTAGGCTCACGAATGCTGTTACGAGTTTTCTCTGCATTGCGGCGCAACGACAAGCACGAGTATATACCATTTTGTTTGGCCACGCATTGAGTAATCGAGACACTGAGCAAATACTCCGTACTTTTCTTATGTATGATACCTTAGAGGGTTTATGCGCCGATTGTTTGCGATTCTAATCGTGGCATTGGTTATTCCCGCATTACCTGTAAGTGCTTCAGAAACTCCATTTAATTTCTACATAGATGAAGAGGTTGTAATCCACCCTGCAGAAACCATCCAATTTCGAATTGCGTGGCACAATATAGTAGGGTTTGAAAGACATTTCGCTATTCAACTAAACGAAACTCATTCCAACTTGTCTGTAGATGATTTACCAATCAACTGGACGAGAGTAGGTTCTGGAAAGTTGGGAGAAACTACCATCAATGTATCAGTTCTTCCAAACTCAAATTTCGAAACTATTTCTTTCAGCCTTGACATAACTTGCCAAGAAGTACCTGAGTGGAAGTATACACATTCAGTTGATGTTCTAGTATCCAGATGGTCCAATCTGGCATTCGGAGCAAATGATGGATCCTCGTTTTTCGTCCAGCAAAACGTCAATACAAGTATCGCAGTTAACATATCAAATAATGCTGGCTATGATGATTTGGTGACCATTGATTTCGACACGGATTCCGATTGGGACTACGGTTTTGTTGAGGATGTTAACAACGAAAAGCAAGTATTGCTCAATTTATCAGATGGTGAAGATATTTCCATTAGTTTCTGGATAATCACTCCGTCAATCGTCGACGGCTCGCCCCTTGCAGGAGAGGGGCCCACGTTTACATTGCAGGCACAATCGAGTCTGGATCAAAGATTTGCAAGTTGGACATTTAGCCTAGAAATGCAAACTTATCATAACATGACTATTGATTATGTTGGTGAAAATCTAAGTTTAGAGCCAGGTGATGACAAATTGGTCGAGGTTACCGTAAGAAATAATGGCAACGTGGATACGTATCTTGATGCTACGCTGAAATTTGGAAACATTGAAGCAGATCGTATCGAGTACGAGGGGTGGACTGCTGCGATATTCGGAGCCTTTGAATTCAATGCATTAGAGCCTAATGAATCCAGAACAATAGATATTGGTTTTGATTCACCAAATGTAAATGTTGGTTCATTTGAAGTCGAGTTGATTGTTAAAACACAATCGTTTAACTCTCGCTCAAGAAGCGTCCTCATTTCTTCAAGTATTGATTGGAATAGAGGTGGTCAAATTTCCCTGATAGGAGAGACCTGTAAATCAGTGAAATGGAATCAAACATGCCAACAAATGATAACGATTGAAAACACTGGAAATTACTTGGAAGAATATTCATTATTCATTGTTGATGAGGAAGGCATGAATTTTGAAATTACGGGAGATACCTTCAGCCTCAGTAGGGGCAAAACTAGCAATTTGATCCCGATTAACCTGACAACTTTCAGTGGGGCTGAAGGTTTAGATCCTGCATCTGCGAAAGTAGAACTTCGATTATCGAGCGGAGAAATCCTCGATTCCGTTGAAATTCAATCATCAACCGCTCCAAGGGTAAATTGGGTATGGGAAAATTCGGCAGATTCGGTAAACAATGGACGTTTGGAAATTGTTGTAACGATGCGAAATGACGGCAATATAGCTGATGGACTTATTGTGAAAATGACTTCTTCATACTTCACAGAAATGAGTTTTATCCCACCGGATAATGCCATAGTAGAGGATGGCTCAGAATTAATACGATCTTTTGAAATGGTAAATATCGATAAAGGCTCGAATTTTACATTCAGAGCATGGGCGGAAATTCCTGACGACCAAATCTCTGAAGATGATTTCTTCCTTAACATTACAGCAAATAGTAGACTTGATGAAGAGAATCCATTCAAATTCTCAGTAAATACCACATTTGATGCTGCAAAGCAAACAGAGGACAGTGGTAATTCTGTAGTTAGCGATTTAACTGACCTTGCCTCCAATATTTTTGCTATAATTTGGGCTTGGAAATGGATAGTTTTGGCTACAGTAATTAGTGGATTAATGATAAACAAATCATTGCGAGATAGAATGGCTAGAATTGCTGATTCAAATTTGCTAAATCAGCAAAACACTGTAGATGAGCAACCCGAAGATTGGATGGCAGAATTTGCAAAGAAAAAACAATCTGCTCCTGAAATCGTTGAATCACCTCAGATTCCTTCCGAAGTATTCACCGGCATGTTCCAAGCCGTTGGAGGGGAGAGAAAACCAACAGCAGCACCGGTTGATTCAAGACTCGTTGGTGCCGCATCAACGGTTTT
>MDTE01176060.1_pt1 | contig 15010 bp, 26 predicted proteins | sample 811231 | NCBI WGS metagenome assembly MDTE01 (sample SAMN05326651, study PRJNA326480) | marine metagenome | isolation source: seawater | place: Indian Ocean: Red Sea | collected 2010 | reverse complement strand
TTTCTTTTATGATTTAAGAATCTATGATGACAGCATTCCTACAAAGAGTCCAAGAAAACTTAATAGATATTATGAATTCACTGTAAGTGTCACTGATGGTGATACTATTTCAAAAAGAGATTTTAAAATTTATCTTGTAGGTGATGATTATCTAAGAGCAGATAATACAATTATGCAGGTAGCAAATGGATTGTTTACTGCTGACAACACATACATCAGAACTCCAATTTGGTTAACACCTGCGAACTTAGGTTTCAGAAGAGCAAACAACTTCCTTACAATTTATTTAGATACTTTAGATCCTTCTAATGTTGCAGGAGCGATTGTTTATAAATTAGAAGCACTAAATGATGATGGTAGTGCAAGTACACTTCCACCTGGTTTAGTTTTAGATACTTCAACAGGGGAAATTGCAGGTAGAGTACCTTATCAACCTGCCGTAACAAAGGAATATAAATTTACAATTAGAGCACAAAGATTAGATTCGCAAAGCAAATTAGAATCTTTCAAAGATAAAACTTTTACCGTAAGTTTATTAGGAGAAATAGAATCTACAATTACTTGGACAACTGCAAGTGATCTAGGAACAATAAATGCAAATCTTATTAGTACATTCTTTGTTAATGCAACTACAAACATTCCAAATGGCAAGGTTGTATATACTTTAAAAAGTGGTAAATTGCCGCCAGGATTAAATTTAAGTTTATCAGGTGAAATAATAGGTAAAGTAAGACAGTTTGGTGATGGTACATTACCAGGACTTACTACGTTTGATAAATCAACAACAGAAACAACCTTTGATAATAATGGTACAACAATAGATAAAGTTTACACGTTTACTGTAAATGCAGAAGATAGATTTAAATTCAGTCAGACAACAAGAGAATTTAAAATTACAATTTTAGATCCTGATGATAATTTGTATAGTAATTTGTATGTCAAACCTTTTATTAAACAAACAACAAGGAATGTCTTTAATACTTTCGTAAGTGATCCAAACATCTTTGTACCTGAATACATTTATAGAAGTGGTGATCCAGAATTTGGTGTACAAAAAGATTTGAAGATGTTAGCATACGCAGGTATCATTACAAAAGATGTAAAAAATTATGTTGCCGCGGCGGCAAAACATCATAAAAGAAGAACTTATACTTTAGGCGAAGTTAAAACTGCTAAAGCAGTTAAGCAAGGAACAAACACAACTTTATATGAAGTAGTATATGTTGAAGTGATAGATCCTGCAATGCCTACAAAAGGTAACATACGTCCTACAATAAATGTTGGTAATGCAAGGAAACTAACAGTTGATAGTGTTGCATTTGAATCCAAAGATGATAAAACAAACTTAGGTAGTGGGGAAAGTATCATTACACTATCAGGACAAGGACAGACTGCAATACAGGTTACAAGCAATGGAACAAATTTAGAAATCGTTACTAGAGGAGGTGTAGTGGTAATACCTACTGCTGGCACGGTTAGAGTTACTTTATCAGATGGAACAGAGGTTGCTTCATCGCAGAAGTTTACAACTAACTTGGCAGATCCATATAGATTTAGACCAAGCGATCCTAACACTGTAAAAGTAAGTAGTGCAAATGTTAAAATTAGTGAAACAAACAATCCAAGAAAACATATTGTAAACACAGATACAATGAGAGGTCAAATAGCATCTTTAGGACTTACTGAAAGAGACTTTTTACCACTTTGGATGAGATCTGCCCAAGAGGCATCTGTGCAAGAATTAGGGTATGTAACTGCATTACCACTATGCTATTGTAAACCAGGATATTCAGACGATATCCTATTAAGGATCCAAAATAGCAAATTCAACTTTAAACAAATAAATTTTGATATTGATAGATACATTATAGATAGTACAACGGGCAACAGTAACGAACAATATATCCTGTTTCCTAATTACGAATATAATGTGTAGACGTGGATAAATACATAGAGAGGATAAATTATGGCAAGTAATATAGACAGTGCTAGTATTAATGCTTTATACCCAGTAGCAGGACAAGATAATGACTCACAGGGTTTCAGAGATAATTTCAGCACAATAAAAAGCAATTTTACTGCGGCAAAGGCTGAAATTGAAACACTTCAGACTAATACTGCAAAGAAAAATGAAGCAAACAATTTTTTAGGGAATGATATAAGTGGTGCTAACTTTGTTAACAACACTAAAAAATTACACCCTTCTGCAGGTACAGTAGTTAATCCTCAAAACGTAAACTTTACTAACGGACATTACCAAGAATTTACAATTGGCGGAAATGTTACGTTAACACTAACTGAATGGCCTACTACAGGTAAGGTTGCTGAAGTTAGATTACTTTTAAAAAATGACGGTTCCACACGTGAAGTTACTTGGGCAACTGATGTTGGAAACACTATAAAATATGACAACGACTTTCCACACAAATCATCTAACAGTGCAGACAAAGGTATTGTAAATATTACTAACGATCAAAACCCAATGGTATTTGATTTCTTTACTGTTGATGGCGGTGCAACTGTTTACGCGAAATACGTTGGAATATTTTCATAATGCTACATCCACTTGAAGACGATCTATCCATCTACAACAATCAACAACTAGAACAAAAGATTGGTGAATTGACTAAAAAGTATTTTAGGCAACGTAATCCTCAAGTAAAACAACAAATGCAACAACTATTGGATATGTACAAAATTGAATTAAGAGAACGTATCCAAAAAGAACAACGCCAAAAACTCAATTTAGATCTTGACAAATTAATCAATATCGAGTAAAATAGTATTATGAAGTTAGATAATCTAGGTTTGCCACGGTTCGCTGATCGCGATATTATAGACTTAATCTATAAAGGCAATAAAAATAAAATTGGTCAGATATTCGCTGAGTCAAGTGCAGACGTGAAACTTTTTAATAAGATCATGGAAGACTTACGTGGTGGTATTCAAATTAATGAATATCAACCAATGAATATTGAACAAGAAGAATTTGATGGCATATTACAAAAAGAATGGTTTATGCCTGCCAAGTATAAAAATTTAAACATAGAAGAATATCTAAGCACAATAGTTTCTGTGAAATCCCCTGAATGGAAAGTAGTGTCAGAAGAACTTGCTGAATTTAAAAAACGTAATATGTATCCATTATTACAGTTTTTGGTTTATCTAGTTGACTTCATGCGTGAAAACAAGATAGTTTGGGGTGTTGGCAGAGGATCTAGTGTGGCTAGTTATGTGCTATATGCGATTGGAATACATAAAATTAATCCAATTCAATATGGACTAGACTGGCGTGAGTTCCTTAGATAAATACGTACATAATAGGAGAAACGTTATGGCAGTAAGACAGACTGGTAGAAAAGTTTACAAATCAATGCAAGGCAAAGCCGTTGACATGGATTTATTACGTCAAAAGAATGAACTAACTCCGGCAGTAGGAAATGCTCGTGTAAATGCACGTGGTGATGAACTAGGGCCAGGTGGTAAGATTGTTCGTAAAAGAGAAGATGTATTAGAAGACTACTACCGTGATACACCTAACCAAGTACCAGATGAGGCACCAGTGGCCGCAGGGGAATCAGAAGTTGAACACAAAGCAGATGCAGTTGAAGAAGAAATTGCAGAAGCAGTTCAAGAAGAAAAAGATGACGCTGATTGGGTCGAAGATGATGATGGTAACTTTGTTAAAAAAGGTGAATAGAAATGTACAATACAGTTCCAACGATTAAAGGTAAAGTAAAACCTTTACACGATAGAATCATAGTAGCCGAAATGGAATTCGGTGAAGTTACCACCGCAGGTGGTATAATACTTCCAAGCGATGATGGAAAGTCAGAAGGTATCAAACCTAGATGGGCAAAAGTCATCGTGAAAGGTCATGAGAACAATGACGAGTATGACGTTAATGATTGGGTGCTAGTTACCCATGGACGTTGGAGTAGAGGTTTCAAAGTTCAAGAAACAGATGACAGTGATCCTGTTATTCTAAGAACTGTAGAAGCGGAAGGTGTGTTAGGTTGGAGTAAAGATGCTCCAAGTGATTTAGCATACTACAACAATGAAGCCGGTGTAAATCTAGAAAATACGATTACGGCAAAAGACTTTGCGAAAGAGGAATAATTGGAAAAAGTAGATTTAAACAAATACAAGGACTTTGTAGAAAAGGTAACATCAATACAAAGTAACGAAACAGGCGCATTATCAGTACAATTAGAAAAACTAGAACATGATAGTGGTGTTAACATGGCACTACTATTAACAGGTGCAATTGGTATTGCATCAGAAGGTGGAGAATATGCAGAAATTGTTAAAAAATGTATCTTCCAAGGTAAACCAATGGACGATGAAACTATATTTCATATTAAACGAGAACTTGGTGATATTGCTTGGTATTGGATTAATAGTTGTCGTGCCCTTAATCTTGACCCTAATGAAGTCTTAGCCGAAAATGTAAACAAACTCAAAAGCAGATATCCAGGCGGAGAGTTTGATGTCCATTATTCGGAAAACAGGCAAAAAGGCGATTTATAAAACTTGACATCAGCATCCATCGATGCTATACTTACAGTAATAATATAGGTGTGTAAGTGAACGAAGATCTTAAAAAATATATGGAAGAAAACAAGAAAGTCTTCTTAGCCGAAATGTCTAAGGTGCATAAGCGCCTTGATGAAATTGAAGCAAAAGTTTCCAATTTAGATTCAACTTTACAGAAACATATAGACTTTATAGATAAAACATATGAAGGACTTAAAAATCCAATCAATGCGGCAAGGAGGTGGTTAGGCAGATGAAAGAACTTTGGGTAGAAAAATATCGTCCAAAAACAGTTGATGGTTATGTATTTAGAGATGAACATCAAAAGTCACAAGTAAAACAATGGATCAAAGAAGGCACTATTCCACATTTGTTGTTTAGTGGTAATGCAGGTATTGGTAAGACAACACTTGCAAAAATTTTATTTAATGAACTTGAAATAAATGATCTTGATGTTCTAGAAATTAATGCTAGTAGAACAAACTCTGTAGAAGACGTAAGAGATAAGATTGTAAACTTTGTACAGATGATTCCATTTGGTGCATTTAAGGTCGTGTTATTAGATGAGGCAGATTATCTAAGTCCAAATGCACAGGCGGCACTACGTGGTGTGATGGAAGAGTATCATACAACAAGCAGATTTATATTGACTTGTAACTATCCTAATAGAATTATTCCTGCATTACATTCAAGATGTCAAGGCTTTCACATTGAACGTATTGATCAAACAGAATTTACTGCAAGGGTGGCACAGATATTAATTGATGAAGGTATCACTCCAGATCTTGATGTACTAGACACTTATGTAAAAGCAACATATCCTGACTTACGTAAATGTATTAATATGGTACAAATGAATAGTGTAGATGGCAAACTTGTAGAGCCACAAAAAAGTGATACAGGTGATGCTGACTATAAACTTGAAATGGTTGAACTATTTAAAAAAGGTGAAATAAGCAAAGCAAGAAAACTTGTTTGCAGTCAAGCAAGGCCAGATGAAATAGAAGATATTTACAAATGGTTATATGATAACATTGATTTGTTTGGTGATGAAGAAAAACAAGAAAGTGCTATATTGATTATTAAACAAGGACTTGTAGATCATACGTTGGTTGCTGATCCTGAAATAAACTTGGCGGCAACACTAATTAGACTTTCTCGAATGTAATGACATATCTAGTTAACGACAACTGTATTAAATGCAAACATACTGATTGCGTGGAAGTATGTCCTGTTGATTGTTTTTATGAGGGTGAGAATATGCTTGTTATTAATCCTGATGAATGTATTGACTGCGGTGTTTGTGTTCCTGAATGTCCAGTAGATGCTATTATTAGTGAGTCAGAAGATCCAGAACAAAAATGGTATCACGTAAATTTAGAATATAGTAACAAGTGGCCAGTAATAACTGAAAAGAAAGATCCTTTACCAGAAGCAGAAGAGTATGCTAATATCACAGATAAGTATGATAAACACTTCAGTGATAAATCTGGTGGAGATTAATGGAACCTAAAAAATTTAGAGCAAGTCATATACTTTTAAATCATGCAGAAGCAACATGGACTACTAACCATAGAGCCAAACCTCTTGCTGAAAAAGAAGCATACAACGTAATCCAAGATATAGCAGAAGGCTTATTAACATTTTCACAAGCCGCGAAAGAACATAGTGCTTGTAGAGTAACTGCAAAAAATGGTGGCGACTTAGGTTGGTTTGATTTTCCAGGGGAGATGGAATATCCGTTGGCTCATGCAGTAAGCATGATGGAAAAAGACACAATGCTAGGTGTACCAATCGAAACTGAATACGGATATCACATAATTTTAAGGACAGGCTGATGTATGATGCTACTGAAATAATATCAACAGACTATCATAACATTTTAGAATCAGTTTATCCTGACTTTAAAAATATTAATAAAGACTTAAAACAGATCATCTTAGATAAAGGTGACGAAATGCAACGTGTAACAAACGTAAAAGCAGACATGACTAATTACAAGATGTTGCGTAATCCTACTTTTAAAATTATTGTCAAATTTGTAGAAGAAATAATTTATCAAAGATTAATGGATGAACGAATGACATTAGAAGCACTTAAAGTTCTACAAGTTAAGCATATAGATTGTTGGGGAATGAGATACAAGAAAGGCGACCATTGTGTTCCACACGCACATTGGCCAGCAACCTTTAGTTGGATTTACTACGTTGAAGGTTGTGATAATTGTGCTGAACTTATATTTGATAGAACAAATCATTCAATTAAACCTGCACCAGGTAAACTAGTAATATGGCCAGGACATTTAAGCCATACAGTACCAGAGCAAACTTGTGATCATGACAGGATTGCTATATCAGGTAATTTACAAGTAGTAGTAAAGGAAAAACAATGAAAGTAAAATTAGTATCATTTAGCCAAGCACCAGAAGGTTGGGACGGATATGATTGTCAGGAACTAATTGCCTATTGTGCCAGAGTAAGTAATCCTAGTAATCAAATGAATAAGGAAACTAGTGAAAAGTTAATCAAGTATCTGATAAAACACAAACACTGGTCACCATTAGAAATGGTAAATGTATGTTTAGAAATAGAAACTACCAGAGATATTGCACATCAAATTGTAAGGCATAGAAGTTTTAGTTTTCAAGAGTTCAGTCAACGATATGCAAATCCACAAGATATGCAAGAAGCATTTACATATAGAGAACCTAGATTACAAGATACTAAAAACAGACAAAATTCAATCGAAGTGCAAGACACACAATTAGAAATGGATTGGGGTCGTTGGCAGAAGAAAGTAATTGAAACTTCTAAACAAGCATATGACTGGGCAATACGAGAAGGTATCGCCAAAGAACAGGCTCGTGTTGTATTACCTGAAGGACTTACAAAAACAAGATTATATATGAACGGAACATTAAGGTCATGGGTACATTACATCGAATTACGTGGAGAAAATGGTACACAAAAAGAACACATGGAAATTGCTCATGAATGTGCCAAGGTAATATCAGAAGTATTTCCACTTGTTAAAACCATAGTATAAGTATCATTATGTTCAACTTTATAAAAAAGATTTTTGGAAAAGACGAACCTGTAATTAATTTTGCTTGTAGAAGTTGGGGTGTAAGAAAGTATGCTCCAATACAACCTGCTGGTAAATTTTTTCCGGAAAAATTTAAAAAGATGAGTCCTTATTTTGAAGATGGTAAGGCAGAACATAATATAGATAATCATAAGACAGTTAGAGCCTGTCCTGGCATCACAGATTATATGAGCATGGGATTTGTTATTCCTGCTTGGTGTGATATTACTATTGAACCTACGCCGGACGGAAAACACATAATCACAAGATACAGTGATGAACAATATAATGACGCATTTCACCCTGATGGACAGTTAGGGCAGTTTATGGAAGGCAAGTTTAAAGTCCGTGGAGCAGTAAAATTAGATAATCCTTGGTTTACTTGGAACAAACCTGGTTGGAGTACTTTATATTTGCCAATGTATTATCATGAACGTAACTGGGAAGCAGTACCAGGACTTATGGATCATGACTTAGGTGCTCCACAAAGTCCTATTAACATAATGTTAAAGAAAATAGAAAAAACTGAGATTAAGATGGGTGAGCCTATTGTACAGGCAATACCTTTCAAACGTACACCTATGGTAGCACGTACTATGGAACTTGACGAAACCGCTTGGAAACGTCAATTAGCCATATCCAGCCTACACAAGATGAGTTATGCAGGCTGGCTCAAATGGGTCAAAGCAAAGAAGTTATATTCAGTTGACGCTCGGGATACAAACTTACCCGGCGACTAAACATCACCATAAATTTCTAATACTTCTCTTACCGCTCTATGTCTTTCGATATCAACATGACTGAATGAAGTCATTGCTAATCTACTTGATCCGCTATGCGTACTATAACATTGTATAAAGTCTAATAATCCATTATCCTTTATTCTGTCTGTCTGTGCTAGGTCACCTGTAACTGCCATAAAGGAACCTGTACCTAATCTAGTCAAAAGCATCTTCATTTGATTAGCAGTTGTATTTTGCATTTCATCTGCTAATATAAATGCACGTTTGAAAGTTCTACCACGCATATATGCTAATGGTGATATTTCAATAATGCCTTCTTCTATCATACCACTGATTTCTTTGCTAGTAAAGTATTCACGTAAGACATCAAAAATAGGTCTTGTCCAAGGCGCCATTTTTTCTTCTAGCGACCCTGGTAAAAATCCTAAATCTTCATCTACACTTACTACTGGTCTTGTTACTATGATTTTATCTACCACTTTTTCCTTGAACAATTTTATAGCCACCTGTACCGCTATTAGCGTCTTACCGGTTCCTGCTGGACCAACCCCGAAGACTATGTCTTTCTTAAGGTCTAGTAGTTTTAGCATATAATCTTCTTGATTTTTGTTTCTTGGAATTATCTTAACGTCTTTTTGTTTGTTTGGTAGGAATTGTTGAAATTGTACCACGTTTCCGTGGTGTCTGCTCTTTCGAGCACTTCTTTTTGCACCCATAGAGTCCTCCTTTATGTGTGTACCTTTATGAAGTTTATACGTCCTCTTCATAAAAATATTTACCGGTTTAGCGGTCCAAGTTATCATAGTTTATATCTCTAATACTAGATAAATAAGTATGTAAATATGGAATCACTGTTATGCAAGACATTTTAGACGTAATTAAGAACGTAGAAAACATATATGATAGCGATACTTCTTTCACTGTTTTAAAGGACTTTGAAAGAGTATTAGACGAATTAGACTTATATGTGTACAAAAACTGGGAAGATGGCGAACTAGTATCTGGTCCTAACATTAAAAGACATTGGATTATATGCTCTTTTATGTGGCCAAGAGAAAAGATGCCAGATCCTATGGGCGGTAAGAGATTACTAGATTACGACTGCAAAGTAACGTACAAAAAAGACAGCATAATTAAGCCACGTAAAATACGCACTCCAGACGATATTAGACCTGGTACTAAAAAAGGAAGACTAGATAGAGAACCTATTTGGATAGTTGAAATTATGATGCCTAAAAAATTAGTAGCAGACATTTACAGTGGTTATAATCAAATGATGGACAATACAGTTGATCCAGCAGTACAACAACCAAACCCAACTCCAGAGGCACAACCGGCAGATGAATTAGCGGCGGCGGCACCAGCAGAACCAGAAGCAGGAGCAGTTTAATGGGATTACGAGATAAAGATTTAGAACATTGTGTTGAGAACATCTTTGAAATTGATGCATACAAATCAAAGATGGGAGAAGACAAAGATATTTGTGTATTAAGTTTTTCAACAATCAATGAACAAAGTGCAAAAGACTTAGAAAACTTTTTTGAAAAAGGTTATCCATTTGTTTTAGATGCAGACAGCACATCAGGAGAACAAAGCGATGGCACATACAAAGTATTTGTTGAGATAGAAAGAGGCAGAAAAACACCAGAGAATATAGTAGAACTTTTAGACGGTGTTGCTAAACTTACAGATCAAGAGTACAAATTTAGATATTACAAAGGCTTCAGAAGTATGCCAGCAAATTTAGAAACATTTGCTGAAGCGATTCCATTAGACGCTGACTCATATGGTATTAAGGTCAACGAAAATAATATGGATAATTATAAAAATTTCTTCAATAGAAGTTATGCAGAATCGATCGAGATGAAGGAAGATATTTTGACTGTAAAGAACAAATATGCTGATCCTGTTTCGTTCAATGTGATTGACTTTGGTAAAGTTGATAGTATAAATATCAATGAGGCGTTGAATGTCAATGATTTTGCAGAAGTAATTTGGTTAACAAAGTATTTAGGTGATTACAATGTAACCAAGTACGGAACAAAAATTGTTCTGGAAAATAACGGACATCAATTAGTATTAACAAGGAGATAAAGATGGCAACAGGAAACTTTAAACCTTCGTTAAAAATTGTGCTCGAAAATGAGAGTGGATTTGTAGATAATGCAGACCATCAGAAGTGTTCCAACTTAGGTATCACTAAACAGGAATACGAAGATCACATGAATAAAGTGATTACTAAAGACAAAGTAAAAGCATTTACCGAGAACGATGTAGCGAGTGTTTACAAAATGTATTGGGAATTAATGAAGTGTAATGACCTTCCTAAGGGAATGGATTTATGCGTATTTGATTTTGCAGTATATAGAGAACCAAAAATTGCACAAAGAGAACTACAATATGTTCTTGGTGCAAAAAGAGACACATGGATTGGTCCTATTACAATAGGATTATTAGAAAACATGGTAGCAGAAAAAGGAATCAGTGCAACTATTGATACATACCAAGATCATAGAAAAGCATGGATTGATAAATTAACATCTGCAACTGAATCCGAAAAGAATACTTTTAAGGCACGTGTAGATACAATCACTGCCGCGGCAAAAGGAATGGTATAATGGCAAATAATTTCAAACACTGTTTGGAAATAATTTTACATCATGAAGGTGGTTATGTTAATCACCCTAAAGACCCAGGTGGAATGACAAACTTGGGTGTTACAAAAAGAGTTTACGAATCATGGGTAGGCAAGGAAGTTGATGAGAGTGATATGAGAGCATTGACTCCCGAAGATGTTGCCCCTATCTATGAGAAGAACTATTGGAAATCAATTAGAGGCGATGACCTTCCAGGAGGTTTAGACCTTTGCATTTTCGACTTTGGCGTTAATGCTGGTCCAGGTAGAGCCGCAAAGTATTTGCAGACTATGATTGGAACAGTAGCAGACGGTGGAATAGGTCCTAACACACTTAAGGCGTTGGCGAACTATGAAGAAGAAGTCGGCGGTGTTGCTGAAGTAATCAAAGAATATCAAAAACGTAGACAAGCATACTACGAAGGACTGAGTACATTTGCAACGTTTGGCAAAGGTTGGACACGTAGAACCACAGAGACCACTGAAGAAGCATTGAAACTAGTATGATAAAAACTTGCCAGAATTGTGGTAGGGCTCATGAAGGTAGATTAATCGAAGAGTTTAAGGACGGTGATAACAAACCCATAGAGATAGTGGTTTGTGACCACCCACGTTACAAAGAAGAGGAAAAAGAAAGTGTTTAGTTCTATAAAAATTGCATTGGTATTAGTAATGTTAGCAGGTGCTGGAGGAGGATTTATGTATGTAAAGAATCTAAAAGCAGACTTGGCAACCTCAGAAGCCAATAATGCCAAACTAGAACAAAGTGTTGAAAGTCAAAAAGCAGTCATCGAACAAATGAAAGCAGACTTTGAAGCAATAACTAAAATAAAAGCAGAAATAGAAAAACAAAACAAAATTCTTAAAGCCGAATATGCGGCTTTGGATCAAAAATTCAATAAAATAAATGGAAAAGGCGAGATACGTGATATGGGTAAACTCGCAACTGAGAAAGCCAAATTAATTGAGAAGATAATTAATAAAGGAAGTGCCAATGCAAAACGATGTGTTGAGATTGCAATGGGCAGTCCGTTAACGGAGAAAGAGAAAAATGCTACTAAGAAGTCACAGATCAATTCTGAGTGTCCTAGTATTGCTAATCCTAACTACGTTCCTTACTAGTTGTGGAACAGCAGTTAAACAATTAGAGATCTTCACGAAAGAAGAGCCTAGACAACCTCTCAATCTCCCAGAACCACTTACTCCTAAACTTGAAGAAATTAAGTGGACAATAATTACATCTGATAATGCTGACGAAGTGTTTGCTAAACTTAAAGCAGGTAACATAGACCCTGTATTGTTTGGCTTAACAGATGAAGGCTATGAAGCATTGAGCAAAAACTTTGCACAGATACGTGCTTATATGCTACAACAAGACGAAATAATCAAATCGTATAAAGAATATTACGAATCAGAAAACGGTCCAAAAAACAAATCTAACAAATAATAATGTATAAGACTGTGGTCATAGCAGTTTTATTAGTGCTTACTGGTTGTGCTGGTAAAACAGAATGTCGCCTAGATCCAAGTGTTGATCTAAAAGTATCATCTGATCAAACGATACCTAAAACCGCTGATATAGAGTTCAATCCCAAAGCAAATCTATCCTGTAATTTTTAATCTGCCCAGATAAATACACATATAACAAAGGATATTATATGTGGTTTTTCTTAATTAAATCAATAGTAGGCGCAATACTAGGACAGGCTACAAATGCCTGGTTCAAAAAGACAGCAATGGGTAAATGGTTCTATGGCAAAATGGAATCATGGTACAACTGGGCGGCTGAAAGATATGATCTTAAAATATTAACTGCTGAAGAAAAGACAATGCAGAAATTTCCAGCATTAAAGAAAAAGTTAGATGCTATGGAATCGAGAATTAAAAAGTTAGAAAAGAAGAAGTAAAATGTTTGACCAGTTAGGATTAGATCTAGCAGATGTACTAGCACCATGGATAGCAATTTTAATATCGCTATCAGCAGTCTTTTGGTTTAAAGACTTTGCCGTAAATTTAATGAGTGGATTAAAATTTAAATTTAATCCTGCGTTTAATGAAGGCGATCATATTATACTAGATAATGAAGATGCAATAATAGTTAGAATAGGATTTAGAGAAACTGTATTTGGTGTGTATAGTGAGAAGGGTTATGTTTGGAGATATATTTCAAACGATAGATTAAAATTACACAAACTAGAAAAAATTATCAATAAAGATTTACACCTTGACAGCGATGCTGAAAAAGGACGTAGAATGCAGGCAATGATTGATAAGGCACAAAACGATAAAATTAATAGCAACAAACAAGAAATAGAAAAAATAAAAAATGGAAAAAAGTAAAGTCATAAAAGAAGATAAGTTATTAACCAAAGAAGGGGGCAAGCCAGTGGCAGATGTCAAAAAGAAAGTAAATGTAGAATTAGAAGTTGACACTTCTGTAAAAGATTTAGGTCCTAATCCATATGCAAAATTAATACATCTTGCAAAAGCAGTAGACAGTTGGAGAATATTTCCAAGAATATTCATTACAACTTATATCTATTTGTTATACAAGGTAGTAATTTGGTATATGGCTATACCGCAACCAACAATGGAACAATCAGGTTTGGTATCAATAGTAGTTGGTGCAGGCGCGGCATGGTTTGGTTTATATACTGGATCAAGTAAAAAGTCAGACAAATAATTGTTGACATACGCCTAGAATAAGTATATACTATTACTATGGATTATTACGACCTTTTAGGCGTTTCACGAAACGCATCAGAAACTGATATAAAGAAAGCATACAAAAAACAAAGTATGCAACACCATCCTGATCGCACAGGTGGCGATGACACCAAATTCAAAGAAATAAACGAAGCATACCAAGTATTAAGTAATCCAGAAAAGAAACAGATGTATGATCAGTTTGGAACTGCTGATCCGCAACAGGCAGGATTTAATCCAAACATGGGCGGACAACAATTTCATTTTAATATGGGTAATGGTCAAGGATTTGAAGATGTATTTGCATCTTTTTTTGGAGGCAATTCTCCATTCCAAAGACAAAGACAAGTAAAGAACAGAGATATCACTATCGCTTGTGATATAGACTTACAAGATGTTTACAAAGGCAAAGGTGTTATTGCTACATTTAGGACACACACAGGTAAAGAACAAACTGTCAATATAGATATACCCGTTGGTGCAAAGGCAGGTGATAATATTAGATTTGGTGGACTAGGTGATGATTCAATATCGCAACTTCCACGAGGGGATTTAATAGTTAGAGTAAGATATAGAAGACATCCAGAGTTTGATGTACATGGTTTAAATTTAGAGACTACCAAAAATTTAAACATATTTGATTTAATGTGCGGAACAACCGTATCTTTAAGTACTCCTGAAGGAAGAGAGTTAAATATTAATGTACCGGCGGGCACACAACCTGGAACAACAATGAGTTTATCAGGTGCAGGACTTCCTGACTATCGTACTGGTGCGAAAGGCAATATATTCTTAAGGCTCAACGGAGTAGTTCCAAAAAATTTAACAGAACCACAGAAAGAAATATTACAGAAGATTAAAAATGAAACTGATTTATCATCCTAATAAATGGTTAGAGAAAAAGGTTAAACCTTTTGATTTTACTACACATGATCCTCATTTAGTAAGCAAAGAAATGATTGGCATCATGGAAAAAAGTAACGGTGTTGGTTTAGCCGCCAATCAAGTTGAACTTGATGCACAAATCTTTATTATAAAGCCAACTGGTTTAAAAGATCACGAAGACGAAAAACCAATAGCACTTATCAATCCAAAGATAGAAGCAGTTACTGAAGACATGGAACTAGGAGTTGAAGGTTGTTTAAGTTACCCTGGACTATACTTAAAGGTAAACAGACCCAAGGGTTTGGTAGTAGAGTATCTTGACTTAGACAAAAAAGAATGTAAAATAGAGTTATTAGGTTGGAATGCTAGAATCTTTGGTCATGAATATGATCACTTGTATGGTATTAACTTTACCGACAGA
>MDTE01093141.1_pt1 | contig 15010 bp, 14 predicted proteins | sample 811231 | NCBI WGS metagenome assembly MDTE01 (sample SAMN05326651, study PRJNA326480) | marine metagenome | isolation source: seawater | place: Indian Ocean: Red Sea | collected 2010 | reverse complement strand
TACTCCTCAGAGAATGTAACACTCACCCAAGAAACGCTGTCTGCGCTCCTAGCCCCTCACATATCTGAAATAACTAACGATGATCAGTTGCCAGATTTATCATCGTAAGTTGTACACATTTATGAGCCCAATTAAATAACTTTGACTGAAGTCGGCATATAGAGAATCATTACTGCTACGGAGAGCCTCGCAATGCAAATCTACGGTTGGGGACGTTACCCTCGAGCTGAGGCAAAAGTTCAATCCCCGTCTTCCGTAGACGACTGCGTACAAACAATCCTCGGTCACGAGAATATCATTCCACGAGGTCTCGCACGAAGTTACGGGGACAGTAGCTTAGCTAGTCACGTACTAAGCATGATAGATGTGAAAGTACCTGATGAGTTCAATAGTGAAACCGGCACCTTGACATGTACTGCAGGCACCACATTCGATGAAATACTCCATCGTTACGTTCCGCTAGGCTGGTTTCTCCCGGTAACGCCGGGCACACGATTCATCACTGTTGGTGGTGCAATAGCCAGTGATGTTCACGGAAAAAACCATCACGTACAGGGGGCCTTCAGCGACCACGTTCGCGAAATTGAACTGCTTTTAGGGAACGGGGATATTGTAAAAACATCCCCTGTTTTGCGATCTGATCTATTTCGTGCAACTTGTGGCGGAATGGGATTAACTGGAGTAATTCTAGCTGCCACTTTTGATCTGATCCCGATTACTTCAAGCAAAATCGTCCAAACCACAACAAAACTACCTAATCTGGAAGCTACCCTAGATGCGTTTGAAGAGTACTCTAGTCTCCCATATTCAGTTGCTTGGATAGATTCACTTGCTACTGGCAAACATAACGGGAAGTCCATTATGTTCCTAGGGAGCCACGCGAAAGATGACATACTCTCCCCCATCAGAGGGCAGGCCATCAATATACCAATTGACCTACCCGCCGCAACCCTTAACCCAGTAACGGTGAAGCTGTTTAACCAGCTCTACTACAAAAAAGCTAGGTCGAATGAAACCAAATTAGTTCCCTTGGAAAGTTTTTTTTATCCTCTTGATTCCATCGGGAATTGGAATCGCCTATATGGCAAACGTGGACTGTTACAATATCAGTGCGTGATTCCCAAATCAGTGGGTAGACTAGGGATTAAACAACTTTTATCTCTTGTCGCCGAATCGGGGCAAATGTCCTTCCTGGCAGTATTAAAGCTTTTTGGTAAAGGCAACGAAAATTATTTGTCTTTCCCATGTGAAGGATATACGCTGTCACTTGATTTTAAAGTGCAACCACAATCATTACGACTGCTTGATACACTAGATCAACTAGTATTGGAACTTGGCGGAAAGCTGTACCTCGCCAAGGATGCCCGAATGCCTGAATCGATATTCAAGTCAACATACCCCATGTGGGAAAAGTTTGAACAGGTCCGAGAAAATTATTACGCTGTCGGCAGATTTTCGTCATTACAATCAATGCGATTAGGACTGAGATGAAGAAAATTCTTATTATTGGAGCTACATCCGCCATTGCCTCGGCAACAGGGCGTATCTGGGCGTCAGAAGGGCATAGTTTCTATCTCGTAGGCAGAAATGAATTCCGACTTTCTGCCATTGGCGACGAACTCCGGAAACTCGGAGCTGCTCAGGTCCTAACCCACGTCGCTGATCTCGCAAACCTGAACGACCACGATAGCATGATAACGACAGCGTTCACGGCATTAGGCGAAGTCGACATAGCACTGTTAGCACATGGGGTTCTCGGAGACCAAAAGGCGAGTGAAATTAATTTTTCACTCGCCTTTCAAGAAATAAACATAAACTTACTCAGCACCATGTCATTAATCACAAACATCGCCAACCACTTTCAACAACAAGAATACGGAACCATCGCTGCAATCAGCTCCGTGGCAGGTGACCGAGGTCGCAAATCAAATTACATATACGGCACTGCCAAGGGGTCGCTCAATATTTTCTTAGAAGGATTGCGACATAGACTGCATAAACACAATATCAACGTCTTAACTATCAAACCTGGTTTGGTAGATACCCCAATGACCCATGAGTTCAAAAAGGGCTTCCTTTGGACCAGCGACAGCCGAATAGCTAGTGATATCGCAAGGGCTGTAAGAAAGCGTAAAGACGAAATATACACTCCATGGTTCTGGAGATTTGTTATGTTTGCTATTACCCTGTTACCCCGTAGCATTTACAAAAGAACCAGTTTATGAGCATTTGTTGACGTTATCGCCCGCGGAAGCTTCATTTCCTGTCCATACCTTAAAGCCTGCTTGTGAGGCAAAGCACAGAAGTGTTACAATCGCCTGTGAACAAATTACAGAACAATAGAATCAGGATTAATGGTAGAACAAAATTTCGACGAAGAATCTAGCCTCGACCTACGCCAATACGTAGACGCTCTGATACGGTGGTCATGGGTCGCGATCATAGTGGCAGTCCTTGCAGGTGCAGCGGCATACTTCTACACCCAAAGCCGTACTCCGGTTTATCAAGCTTCCTCTCTGGTACAGATACAACAAACTCAGGGATCTGCACTGCCGACCTTCTCTGACTTGCAACTGAGTAGAGCCCTTGCCTCAACATACAAAGAACTAATAACAACAACCGACATCCTTAGCGCAGTTACCAAGGAGCTCGGACTATCTGCTAGCACGGGTGGACTCAGAAAAAATATTTCCGTGTCCATTCTGCGAGACACATCAATTCTCCGCATACTTGCGATGAATGAAGACCCTGCTCTGGCCGCTTCAATTGCGAATGCCGTTGCGCAGCAATTTCAATCTCAAACAAGAGAAAAACATCTTGCAGATATTGCAGAATTCATGGGAGTTGCTCAGTCTCAAGGCATACGAATCCAAGATGATTTACTAGTATCCCAGATGAGCTCCCTGAGCAGCGTCTCAATCGTTGAGCCCGCCATAGTTCCTACCGCACCTATATACCCACGTGTCCGATTTACTGTACTAGTGGCAACTTTCCTAGCCACTGTTTCGACAATTCTGGCCATAATAGTCGTCGAATTCTTTAACGATAAAGCTAAGTCATCAGAGGAAATTGAGCGCAGAACCGGATTAACCCGAATAGCGACAATACTCCGATGGACACCTAAAGAAATTGGCGCTAAGGAAGTGACCCTACTGTCGCAGCCCCGAAGCTCTCATGCTGAAGCGTTCCGGCAGGCAAAAGTTAACGTACAGTTTTTAAGCCTTAGCCCCCCACCAAAACGGTATCTGGTAACCAGCCCAGGCCCAGGCGTCGGGAAAACAACATTCTCCGTTCACCTGGCTACAGCTATAGCTCAAGAAGGGAAGAACGTAATTCTCATCGACTCAGATTTTCGACGGCCCGGGGTACCCCCATATTTCTCGCTATCCAACCAGATGGGGCTAAGCTCGCTGCTCGCAAACCCAGAACTGCAACTTGCGGATCTCCTGCAGTCAACTGAGATACCAACGCTCAAAGTTCTCACAGCTGGACCAAATCCTCCCAACTCAGTGGAACTCCTCGGTTCCAGCAGAATGGAGGCAATCATGGATGAGGTCGCCGCTCGGGGCGACATACTCGTCATAGATTCTGCCCCCATTATGGCCGTGACCGATAGTTCAATCCTCGCGTCCAAGCAAATAGAGACTGTTCTGTTGGTAGATCCCAACACTCGCATGGGATGGCTAAAAGATTGCATTGGAGCCCTGAGGAAAGCGGATGCCACGGTACTAGGGTACATTCACAACAGAATAAATGCTCGTAGGTTTGGTTATGGATACACCTACTACAACTACTATAATTACTACAAGAGTTATAATGAGGGTGGATCAGATGATGCCCGAGCACCGAGTTTCATAGGAAGGATTCGTAACAAATTATTTAGCTCCTGAGCCCTTGACCCAAGTTAGTGCAGTAAAATATAATCGTTGCTCAGCATAGTTGATAATTGTGCACAACCAAGACTGCGACAACGTAAAGGAGGACTGCTATGGCAAATCAGGCAGGCAAACGATACAAGTGTGACCAATGTAATTCAGAATTCATCGTAACTAAAGGTGGAGAAGGCTCGATGAATTGCTGTAATCAGCCAATGGGTCAGAAGTAAACAAACCTCCGTAAGCAACTTAGCAAAGTTGCTTAACCGTATATCAACAATTCAAAATCTGAAGAGGTGAATTCATGGCAAGCCAATTAGGTAAGCGATACGAATGTGAATCATGCGGAACCAACATACTGTGCACAAAAGCAGGAGACGGAGAGCCGAACTGCTGTGATCAGTCAATGGTACTTCAGCAACCCAAGAAACTCCCGTCATCTGACTAGGAACAAACTCATAGGCGCATGATATACTATGCGCTTCAAACCCTAGCGCAGTGACCGAACAACACCGACTACAACACCTTGAATCTCAACGTTATCGGCAGATTCAATGATGGGCTCCATCTGCTCATTTGCAGGTTGGAGCCTTACCTTCTCCCCTTCGAGAAACCAATGTTTAAGCGTCGCTTCCTGTTGCCGTAGCAACCAGGCTGCCACCATATCTCCATTCTTGATCGTAGATCTCCTCTCTAAGACCACCACATCACCCTCTTGTATAAAAGCATCAATCATTGATGATCCGCGAACCCGAACCGCGAATGCTTTCCCTTGCTCTATCCCAATCATGCCTGGTACTTCAATATAATCTCCAGAATCATAATCTGCCTGACTAATATCTTGCACAACTGGAATAGGTTCCCCTGCAGCTATCGTGCCAACGATGGGAACAGTATTTTCAGATATTGGAGGTTGCACTAACTCTATCGCACGAGCAACTTCCTTAGATCTCCTGATATGACCATTCTTTTCCAAGTTCCGAAGGTGATAGTTAACCACTGATGTAGACGAAACTTGGCATGCCTGCTGAATATCACGAAATGATGGCGAATAGTTGTTGTGTCGTACAAACGATTCTATAAAAGCTAGTATCTCTTGTGCCTTAGCCCCTAACCCACTCGAACTCATTATCTCTCCTTTTTCAAGCAACATCACAGGTATTTGCGGATTCAGTCATCTTAAATGCAAGAGAACACATGTTCTACTGCTATTGTAATAAGACCTAGAGGACTTTGTCAATGACGACATTTTTGAGCGGCAATGGGGACGAGGTTAACTAGCAGAGTTAGCCAGTCGAGCTAGTCTACTTTTCCTTCGAGAGGCATTCTTACGATGGATTATTCCACGTTGAGCGGTTTTATCCAAATTTGAGTAGGCAGCGGATAATGCCTCGGCAGCAGCTTCTGTTCCGGGTGATTCAGTGAGCGTGGTCCTAGCTTTCGCAATAACCGTCCTTGACTTGGACCTTATACCTCTATTCCTGACCCGTTTTGTTTCTGAGACTCTCGCTGATTTCTCGCTTGGCAAGACCACCCTCCCTTGTTAGTTCGTTTTGTAGACTAGCAGCCAGTATACCTGAGACATGGTTTAATGTCACGCCAACACTACCATGGGCACTATCAGGCATTTATTCTAGCCCGGCCATTCTGCCAATGTTTACAGTTCCTTTTATGGACTCTAATTTGAGTAGCAGCCTCGTAAGATGCTGGAGGCTAGCAGTGTAAACCGTCAAAGAAACTACGCACATTTCATCGGGCAACAACGTAGTGGATACCGCTGCAATATTTACCTTTTCTCCTGATAGAAGAGTCGTAACATCGCGCAACAACCCGATTCTGTCCCAAGCCTCTATCCTGATCCGAACTGGATGCAGATCCGTCTTGGTTCCCCAGTTTACAGGAATTATTCTGTCAGGTTCATCCTCATTTAATATATTCGAGCAAGTATTCCGATGAACCGTAACACCACGACTTCGAGTTACGAAACCAATGATGGCATCGCCTGGTACAGGAGTGCAACAAGATGCCATTCTGGTCAGCAAATCTCCTACACCCAAAACCTCGACGGGTGCTGAACGCGCGGCTATCTCCCCAGAATATTTAACATCGGGTAAGGTTTCATTACGAGTAGCTAAACGTACGTCAAGCTGAGACAAGGTAAGTGATCCATTCCCCAATCTTAAATATAGGTCATCCTCAGTATCAGATCCCAATAACTGTACTACCTCTGGACCGCTGAAACTTATATTCAACCTTCTCAACTCTTTAGCGAAAAGGGACTTGCCTCGTTCAACATTAATCTCCCGTTCTTGCTTTCTAAACCATCCGCGGATAGATTGACGCGCACCAGCAGTCTGGACAAATCCCAATTCCTGATTCAGCCAGTCAAGACTGGGACCTCGTTCCGACTTAGATGCAATAACTTCTACAATGTCACCTGTGCTCAGTGGTGTATTCAATGAAACAAGTCTGCCATTCACCTTGGCACCAATACATCTGTGTCCCAAATCCGTATGGATACGATACGCAAAATCCAAAGGCGTAGATCCAATTGGAAGCTCTTTAAGATCCCCCTTAGGGGTATAGATAAAGACCTCATCCTTAAACAAATCCATACGGACAGTTTCTAGAAATTCTTCGGGGCCACTTGATTCATAATCCCAATCAAGAACCTGCTTTAACCAGGCCATATCTTCCGTAGGTCTAGTGTTTGTTGCCCCGGTCTTGTAATACCAATGTGCTGCAACTCCGTGCTCAGCAATCGCATCCATCTCATATGTCCGAACTTGAATTTCCAAGGGATTGTTTTCCAAGCAATTGATCGTCGTGTGTAATGACTGATATAAATTTGGCTTGGGGTTGGCAATATAATCATCAAATTCTCCGGGGATAGGACGCCACAACTGATGAATTGTCCCTAATACTGCATAGCAATCACTCACTGTATCGACAAATACACGAAGTGCATATAAATCATATAAGGTATCCATACTTCTACCCATGGTTTCATATTTCAATCTTTTTTGATGGATACTATATATGTGCTTAGCTCGACCCATAATTTTAAAATTTATACCACTATCCTGAAGCGCTACAGAAAGCACCTCTCGGACTTTCTCCAGATAGCTCTCTCGTGAAGCCCGATTCTCCGTCACCAAATCAGCTATACCTCGATATTGTTCAGGATTCAGTTCTTTGAACGCTAAATCCTCAAGTTGCCACTTCATATCTGCCATGCCCAATCTACCTGCCAACGGAGCATATATATCCATAGTCTCATTAGCGATGACAAGCCTCTTATCCTGTGGCAACGGGCTGATCGTAGCCATATTATGCAAACGATCAGCAAGCTTTACCATCAACACTCTTACGTCTTCGGCCATAGCAAGCAACATTTTGCGCAAACTCTCTGTCTGCCGTCGATTTTCTGATTTCCACTGTCTAGCAGCTTTCCCAGCGACATCTACCCTGTACTCAACCTTCCCCAGCTTAGTAACACCATTCACTAGCACTGCAACTTCCCTGCCAAAACAGTCCTCTAGTTCCTGAGCATCAACGTCACAATCTTCAATCACATCATGTAAAAGGGCAGCAGCAATAGTATTTTTGTCTAAGTGCATATCGGCTAGGTAGAGAGCCGCATTCAACGGGTGTTGTATATACGGCTCCCCAGAGAGACGCATTTGACCAAAATGAGATTTTTCAGCAAATTCGTAGGCATCACGAAGAAATTGCCGATGAGACTCAGGCAAATAATCCCGTGTTCTATCTAACAAGTCCTGGAGGGTCTGCACACGCGCCTCCTGTTTGCTTTAGGGTACTATTAGTGCAAGTATACTCCTCACAACAAATACTCCCAAGACCTGAATGGGCATCACTCTAGCAGTTGCACATCTAAATGTAGCCCATCTATAATAGCCCTGCTGTTGAGTAGGCGTAAGCCGCTTCCCTAGGACCCCGACCATCCGTCTACCTCATGGGTAGCACACTGCGCTTAACGAGAGGTTTTCAAAAAGGCAGTAAATTGTGACTAATCAATTCAAGTACGCCGCGATTGAGTGCGACAATGTGTCCAAACACTATATCTCAGAGCGAGCACTAGATCATTTAGATATCAGTATCAAAACCGGAGAGCGTCTGTTAGTTATTGGACCGAACGGTTCTGGTAAGAGCACACTAATAAACGTAATCGGCGGACTGATACGACCAACCAAAGGAATTATTCGCATACACGGCGTTGACATACATAAATCCAGTCCAGAACACCGTAAAACAATTGGCATTCTCACACACCGCCCATTCCTATATGAAGACTTCACGGGCAGAGAAAATCTCACCTTTTTCGGCAAGTTGTTTAATGTTCCTAATGTGTCATACAGAATTGAAGAAATAGCCGATCTTTTCACCATTGGGCACCTACTCGATCGGCGAGTGAGCCTACTGTCACACGGCAATCGGAAAAGGTTGGGAATGGCTCGAACAATCATCCATGATCCAAATGTAATTCTATTGGATGAACCTGATTCTGGGCTTGACGCTCACAGCCTTGATGAGTTGGGCCAAACTCTAGGCCAAACACTGCAAAGCAAGACGATTGTCCTGACGTCGCATAACGTGGATTGGGCTTTGCCTTTAGTCACTGACGTATTACAACTCAGCCCACGTCAAGAAGCTCTAAAAACTTCAATACGAGAATATCATTCCCTACATGAATTAAGGAAATCCTAAAACAAGCATGAGAGCCTAAATGAAAACATATCTCACACAGGTCTGGGACATCTCCTATAAAGATATTCGCCTTGAAATGCGAACCCGACAGATGGCCGTTTCAGTTCTAGTTATCGTAATAGCCCTGATGATAGTGACGAATCTAGCAATACCGAAATCTGTCGATGCTACTTTCACGACAACCGCAACCGTTATCTGGCTTTGCATCTTAATCGCTTCCTTTATGGTCGTAATGAGAAACTTTGTTATTGAATATGACCAGATAGGGTTTCACGGACTTATTATGTGCCCGGTTCCGAGGGATGCTATATATTTGGGCAAAGTCGTCAGCAATTTGATATTCCTTTTAGTAATCGAATCGATACTCTTCCCACTGTCTTCCATCCTGTTCGATGTGCCCTTGCTGACACCAACTGTAGCCGCAATAACCGGAATGGCTACCATTGGCATCGTAGCAGCTGGAACTCTTTTCGCTGCGATTTCCGTTAACACGAAAGCCCGCGAAATAATGCTGCCCGTTCTCTTTTTCCCTGCGGTAATCCCAATAGTTCTAGCAGCTGTGGATGCAACTCAAAATGCCTTAAATCCGAGCTATGGTGCCAAGATATTAGAGGATATTGGAGTACTCGCAGCTTTATCTCTAGCCATCATCGCCACATCTGCGATATTATTTAATTTCGCGGTAGACGAATAATTCTCAATGAACACCGCATAGGATTCGGCTCAGGCACTTTAAAAGAAAGCGAGGCTGAGGTGTTATTACAAAATAGAATCATGCTCGGGTTGATCTTGATTGCGATGATGTCCGCTCTGTACCTCATCTTTATTATGGTGCCGACAGATGTTAACCTTGGTGTATCGCAAAGGATCTTCTATATTCATGTCCCACTAGCAGTTTTAAGCCTAATTCCCCCAATAATAGTATTCATTACTAGTACTCTTTACCTTGTCCGAAGGTCCCCGCAATGGGACGCTCTTGCCCACTCAAGTGTGGAAGTCGGCTTATTATTCACAACTTTAGCCCTTGTAACCGGCAGCATCTGGGCCAGGCCAACCTGGGGTGTCTGGTGGACCTGGGATCCAGTTCTTACAACCTTCTTGATACTCTGGCTGGTATATCTTGGATATTTGTTAATAAGGTCCTATACCGTTGAACCGGATAAGCGTGCTCGATTTTCTGCTATTGTGGGTATTCTAGGATCGATAAATGCCCTTGCCGTCTATTTAGCCTCAGAACTATGGAGAACGATTCATCCTGACAAGGTCATTGGGCCTGCGGCAGAAGAGAACGCCTTAGATCCCGCTATCCAGCTAGGCATTCTCGTATCTTTCATAGCAATACTTTTACTATTCGCTTACACCATAATATTTCGAACAAGGCTACATTCTGCAGTCAACCAAATAGGATCTCTCCGAGATCAAATTGATGATCTGGTGTATAGAATTTCAAACAAATAACGGCAACCTCGGCAAATCAGTATCATAGGAAGGTATGAAAACAATATGCATATTGGGTACGTAGTAAGAATTATTATAGGGACTGGAATACTTATTGCGCTTCTTGGAGCCAGTGATGGCACCGAGATTGCCACCACCAATCAAAGCCCTGAAGCTAATCTGCCCTTTCTGTTTGCCGCATTCGCGGTTGCGTGGCTAGGCTTCATTATCTACGCATGGTACCTTGCTTCTCAGCATTCTCGATTGAGACAAGAAATAGCAAACATGCAAAAACAATTGACAGATATACAGGATTCCATAGAGAATTGACAACTAGGTGGAAGGTTCCCTAACGCAAGGGCTTCCGACACCGCGAAGGAGTTAGCTTTGTCTGACGAGTCTCACATTGAACCGACCACAATGCAAAATTCAGAGCCCCAGTCCACAGCTAAGACACGGCTTATAATCGCACTCACAGTTCTGGGCATCGCATTATCCTATTTCTTGTTCACCGCGTTCCAGAGTGCTCAGGTATACTATTATACCGTTGGGGAGGTGGTAACCAATAAGCCCCATGCAGAGTTGGTTCGAGTAAATGGCAACCTAGTTGCAGACTCATTCACGAGGATTTCAGGCGAGACTGAAGCGCGATTTGAACTCACAGATGGATCTACCAAACTCTTGATGATATATGACGGAATTATTCCAGATCTATTCTTCAACCCTCATTCGGAGATAGTCGCCGAGGGTCAGTATTATGAAGAAGGAACGTTTCACGTAGACGACATCCTAGTCAAATGTCCTAGCAAGTACACCGGCGAAGTAACCGAGAGTACTTAACCAGAACTTGTCATTTCGTGCCCATCACAAACGTTGGCGTCTTTGTTCTTTATTGCACTGCAAATGCAAATGAATCAACGAGATCCTGAGCAGTTCTAGTTCTCTGCTTTGACATAATCTGCGCGTATCGCTCATCTAAAGCTACAGAATCAGGATCTTGATACAGCAGACCGACCGGCACACCATACGATCGTACGAGCTCAACTGCCGCAGCCTTATCAGAGGTGTCGTGGTCGTCAGGAACGTTCCAAGCAAGAGGTTGGATACCTTTCCTCGGGTTACCTTTTAAAGCTTCAAATGTGTCATTGTATGTTGTGCAGGGAGACTGGACGTGGACCATAGAGAAGCCAGAGTGATTCATAGCATCGTATATCAGATTAGCTAAATCTCTAGGCTTGCTAGAGATGCCCGATGCGACGTAAGTCGCCCCAAGGGTTAGGTACAAATCCAGTGGATTGAGGGCACCCTCCATCTTGCCGTAGGGTGTTGTTGGGGTAATAACCTCTAGCGCAGTCGTAGGAGAACTCTGCCCCTTAGTGAGTCCATATACGCCATTATCCATAATCACAGCCGTAACGTTGAGGTTTCTCTGCGCTTGTGGTGCGATATGCTCACCACCAATGCTTAAGAAATCTCCATCGCCTGCGGCAATAAGCACATTCAGGTCCGGTCGCGAACCCTTGATTCCAAAGGCCATAGGCAAAGTCCGTCCATGGATTCCATGAATCCCAAATGGTTGCGGGCCTTCAAGCAAATGAACCATATTGCCGGAGCAGCCTATACCAGCGACCACTACCGTATTCTCAATCACTTCCCCAAGCGTATCCATCCGTCTCTCAACAGCCCATTCAATCGCTCGCCTCACGCCAAAGTCACCACATCCTGGGCACCAAGCGAAATCGTACTCTGGATTCTTCGTGGTCATGATTTTACTACCCCCTGTTTCATTGATGCTGCAAGCTCAGGAATTCTTACGATAAGATCGCGTACTCCAAAAGGAAGTCCACTATATTGAGTGATGGCCTCAGCTCTCACTCCTAGAGACCGCAGGTAGCTCGCGAACTGTCCTAGATAGTTGAGTTCAGGAACAATGACCAATTCTTTCTGTTTAAGCGAAGCCAACAACGCGTCCGGAAGCGGGTGTAGGTACATTGTATAGTACCATCCATACTGGATCCCTTGAGCTAACAACTCGTCATAAGCCTCTCGTGCAGGCCCTTTAGAACCTCCCCAAGGCATTATTACTATGGGTTCGTTAGCCAACTCTTCCTCATAGGTACCATCATTCAACAGAGCCAACTTACTGAATCTCCGCTCGGTCATGTGTATGTGCCTATCGGGTCTATGTGTGGTATCCCCCATAGGATCATGTTCGCTCGCATTAGCGACATAGGATCCCGGTCCACCAGGAACAGGCATTGGGCTAAGCGTACTACTTTCGTATCTGAGGTATCCGTTGTCCCCTCGATACACCTGTCTCCTCTCGTCCACCACCCCCGCAACGTCGGGAGTCGGTATATTTTGCGATCTCTCGGATAACATGTGTTCACTCAACAATATCACCGGCCCCTGATAGCGCTCAGCCCAATTAAGCGACACAGCGCCAGCAGTAAAGCACTCTTCGACCGTTCCTGGGGCTATCACCGGTAATGAAGCATCTCCATGGGCCGGATGCAAGGCTATTTGAAAATCCGACTGTTCTGTCTTAGTTGGCAGTCCAGTGGCTGGTCCTCCCCGTTGCACATCGACGATCACGAGAGGGATCTCCATCATCCAGGCCATCCCAACTCCTTCACTCATGAGAGACAATCCTGGGCCTGCGGTGGAGGTCATAGCCTTCTTGCCAGCAAAACCGGCGCCGGCTATGGCATTTATCGACTCAATTTCAGAACTGGCCTGATAGACAAACTTGTCCTCTCCAGTAAGATTTTGCTCCATAAACACCAAGATAGTGGTTGCAGGAGATATTGGGTATCCCACAAAGGTATCCACACCTGCGGCCATAGCCCCAAGGGCTATCGCCTGGTTGCCATTCACCAGTACCTGATCCCAGTCGGGCTTCTCGATGCCAGGCAGTTCGCCAAGGTCGAAACTCGTCGTCGCGGCACCATCACGGCCAAGACCTAAAGCTTCGATATTGGCTTTAATTATCTCCTCGTCATTAGGACGACCACGGGTAAAGCGACGGACTACGAAATCGTTAAGATATTGCTGAGGCCAACTAACCAAGTGAGCGATAGCCCCAAGCACAACCATGTTAGCAGCTCTGGGATTACCAGTCGATTTGCCCAGCTCATCAAACCGCATACCGAAACTTCTACCGTCGTCTTCAAGTTCAAATTCTTCCGAGTTATATATTATTACTCCCCCATCGCGTACCGCATCAGCATGGGTGTCATACGCTTCTCGATTGAAAGCGATAAGTGCATCCAACTGGTCACCTGAACTCAATACAGGTTTGTTAGAAATACGTATCTGAGCCCATGTAGGACCTCCAACAATCTGTGAGGGAAAAGTAGAGTACGTTTGAATAAAGTACCCAACCTGAGCTGCTGATTGAGCTAACGAGTCAGCAGCAGTCACCATCCCCTGTCCACCCTCTCCAGCAAACCTAACTATGAAGTCTTTATCCTGCTGCACGTCATGCCTCCGAATACCAAGTTATCTAGTTATCTGTAGCCAAGTAACTATCGCTTCGCTGTATTCACATACTCATTATACGCGATTGACCACAGACACTGATACTGCCTACTTGAGGACTGTCAAAGGGAGGTTACCAAGTACATTATCAGCTTGTCAATATACCAAGAGTCCATCCAATCGCAGATGAGTTGATTGTGAAGGATTTCGTTAAGATTTGCGATAATTTTCACTAATGGATATTATGCAAAACCAACTGTTGCAGCATAATATCCAGTGGCGACGGTTACCTCTTGACCCCATGAATCCAATCTGCATTTGATGCAATATCTCTATCAAATATCAACCTTCTCAGATAGCCCATTAGCATCCCATCCGGAGACTGCGGGACCAAGGCATTCCCTGTAAGCCTTTTCACAAATAGAATGGCTACTAAACATACTAGTTCGAGAGGATCTTTATCAAAAAGCAACCCAATGACCGGTAATCCAATCAGTGTGAGGGCAACAAACAACGCTCGATAGCCGAAAATCAAACCAAGTGATGCAATTGACAAGCCAGCCGCTAAAACACCAAACCAAGACAATCCAAGTATGACACCAGTCAGACTTGCTACCCCACGCCCACCTTTGAATCGCAAAAGGCAAGACCAGCAGTGCCCAGCAATTAGAGCGGCCGCGAAAATCAGTATGACCTCGCTACTAAAGCCAAAGTGCCTCAATAAAAAGACAGATACTGCAGATTTCCCAAGGTCAAGGCACCCTACAACAACCATTGCTTTGAATCCGAGTAACTGTCCTACGTTTGAAGCCCCTGCATTCCTACTCCCAAAGCTGAGAATGTCAACATTGGCCCAATGCTTTGAAATCAAGCTCGAGATGGAGACAGAACCAATAATATAACCAAGTACAGATAACCCAACGACAAGCCCCACGGTAACGCCTCCAAATCAACACTTATGGTCTGAGGTGCTCAACACCGGACTTAATGCCTACTGATAGAGGCACAATTTCAGTAGTCGTGGAAACTAATACCCCGAGAACAAAGCTACTCCTCTATCGAAAACACCATTCCGTTTGCCATCACGTTCGGGATAATAGTGTAATCGCTATTTACCAACTGAACGCTAGTAACACTTACGGTAGTTTCTTTGTCTGCAGGATCACTGACAACCTCAAACATGATTGTAGCGAGAGTCGAGTCAGACGAACCTACTAATTCGGACGGTCCCACCTTTGCCACGGCTAGGCGGGCCAATCCGGTATCGTTATCAATATAATCTCTACCCCGCACTGGACTAGGGCCAAGAGCGTCACCATCGCCAAATGCTATCGCTTCCAAATAGGCAGATTCGAAGGAAAGATCAATATCGGCTCCAGTAAGACCACGGATCGACCCAACTTTAATGGAAACGAGTATTGTATCGCCTACAGCAGCTTTCGCTCGAGCGGGTAGCAAATCAACGACAACATCCGAAGTACCTCCATCTG
>MDTE01064403.1_pt1 | contig 15010 bp, 16 predicted proteins | sample 811231 | NCBI WGS metagenome assembly MDTE01 (sample SAMN05326651, study PRJNA326480) | marine metagenome | isolation source: seawater | place: Indian Ocean: Red Sea | collected 2010 | reverse complement strand
CAATAAAACAATAAAACTTCGGAATCCTAATTTTAATAGACCTTGGCAGTTTGTTCTTGAACCCATAAAAGGTTATTTAATTTTAGCAAAAAAACAATATGAAAACCCCGACAAATATTCAGGAGCTTGGAATTTTGGAACAGAACCAAGATCAATTACCTCGGTAAAAGAAATCGTGAGATATATGATAAAATTTTGGGGATCAGGAAAACTTAAAGTTCAAAAAGAAAACAAGTTTTATGAGCAATACAATTTGCAACTGGATATTAAAAAAGCAAAAAAATATCTAAAATGGTTTCCAACTTATAATATTGAAGATAGCGTCAAGGTTACCACAGAGTGGTATTACAGAGTATTAAACGAAAAAATAGACCCTTTTTATGTAACAAATGAACAAATTGAAGATTACATGCATGAAAATAATTGGACTTAAAATTATAAAAAAGGAAATTTTTAAAAATTCTAAAGGTGATATAATAAAATATATTAGCAAGAAAGATAAAATTTTTAAAAAATTTGGTGAAGTATATTTTTCAGAAATAAAAAAAAATAAAAGAAAAGGTTGGAATTTACATAAAAGAAATTATTGTTTAGTCGCAGTACCATTTGGAAAGGTAAAATTTACTTTATTTGATGGTAGAAAAAATTCCAAAACTCACAAAACTATAAACAAGATAACTTTAAGTAAAAAAAAACATAAGGTATTATTAATTCCTCCTGGAATTTGGTTTAGTTTTACAACCACTACAGAAAAGTCTCTTGTAGCCAATATTTTAAATAATATTCATTCTCCAAAAGAAACTATTAAATTTCCAATTTAAAAAAAATTCCATCAAAATTTAAAATTAATGAAAACAAAAAAAAAAATGATTTCAATAATCATGACAATATACAATCATGACAAGTTCTTGCTGAAATCAATTAAGAGCATTATAAATCAAAGTTTGAAAAATTGGGAGTTAATAGCTTTTGAAAATGGCTCAAAAGATAAATCTGCAACAATACTCAAATCTCTAAAAGATAGAAGAATTAAAAAATTTTTCTTAAAAAATAATATAGGTAGGACAGCTTGTCTAAATTTAGCATTAAAAAAATGTAAAGGAGAATATATAGCTATTTTAGACTCGGATGATTATGCCGATAAAAGAAGATTGAAGACTCAATTTGATTTTTTAGAAAGAAATAAAGATATTTGGTTAGCAGGTAGTTGGTATAAACTAGTTGATGAAAAAGACAAAATTAAGAAAGTTTTTGCCTACTCTGGTAACCTAATGAAAAAACCGAGAATAATGTTGTTCAAAAATTTGATAGGTCATTCAACGGTCATGTTTAAAAAAAAACTTACAAAAAAAATTGGAAATTATCAAAAGAAGTTAAAATACGCTCAAGATTATGGTTTTTTGCTAAGAGCCTTACGAAAATCCCAAATTACAATAATTCCAGAATTTTTAACCACATGTCGAGAACCTCACCAAGAATCAGAAACATTTAGAGTTTTAAACACCAAAACAATTGATTTAGAAAGAAAATACCTACTCAAATGGTGTATGCATTACATGAAAACAAATTTTGTTGAAAAAATAATTATATTATTTTTATTAGGACTAAAAAATATAAAATTACTTAAGTAATGATATTTATTATTTTATTTTCGCTGTTAACAATAATAATATATTTTATTTATATAAATATATTTTTTCACAAAATGTCATTTATGATATTTGCAAAAAAAATCATAAGAAAATTATACAAATTAATATTTAAAAGAAATTTGTACAAAGAGCCTGTAGGTGAAAATTCTATATATTCACAAGTTAATGATTTAAAAAATTTTTTTTTTAATACAGGCGATTCAATAATATTAAATATTCCTACTTCTGATAAATCAAATCAGGCGGTGCATCCAGATGTAATTTATATTGAAAACGGATTTGGTTATTTGAGGAAAAAATATTGGATGGTTTGTACACCTTACCCAAATCAAGACGACAGATTTGAAAATCCGGAAGTTTTTTCAAGCGAAGATGGGTTTTTTTGGAGTCAGCCTCAAAAGGATATTAATCCTATTATTCAAAAACCAAAGGATTTTTTAAGTCACAATTCTGATGCATCAATTCTTTTTAACGAAAAAAAACTAACAGTATTTTTTAGAACAAGTTTTTATGAAAAAAATATAAATACAAATAAGATTTATTCGATAAATTCTGATGACGGGGTTAATTGGAAAGACACCAAGCTATTAATGGAATCAAAATCTAATTTATTTTTATCGCCCGTGGTAAAAAAAATCAATAACGAGTGGGTGATGTGGTTGGTAGATTATAAAAAGCAAGACAAAAGTTCACTCGTTATTTATAGAAAGACAAGCAATAATTTGATCGACTGGACAAACACAACAGAGGTAGCTTGTCATAACTTGCCACAAGGTAATATGCCTTGGCATATTGGTGTTGAAATTTTTGACAAAACTATATTTTGTTTTTTAACAAGCTGCAAAAAATTAGGAGGGAAGAAATCAATAAATTGGTTAGCTAGAAGTGAAGATCTCGGAAATAGTTTTCAAGTGATAAGATCGTTTGACACAAAATATAAATTTGAAAATTGGTTTCAATATAGAGGTTCGATGATCTATTCTCATGCAAACAATAAAATTCAAATATTTTATTCAGCAGTAGATAAAAATAATATTAGCTACATCGTTAGAAGCGATCAAACAAAAGATAAGTTTTATGAATAGTATTATAAAAAAAATAAATATCATAGGGTGTGGCTTTATGGGGTCACAAGTAAGTTGTTTATTTAGCTTAATGGGTTATGAAGTAAATATTTGGAATAGGAATTTGATAGATGTTGAAATACTAAAAAAGAAAAAAAAATTAATTTCAAAAACTTCAAATATAATTGATAAAAAAGGTTTAATTAAATTTCACAAAAACTTCTCAAAATTAGAAAACAATATAACTCTTGAATGTCTTTCTGAAGATTTTGAAATTAAAAAAAAATATTTTTTTGAAATAAAAAACATTACTGATAAAGATATTTTTTCAAATACATCGTCGATTAAATTAACAAACATATCTGAAGAAATTAATTTACTGCATTTTTTTAATCCCATTTCTCTTGGTATTGTTGAAGCAAAATTTAATAAAAAACTTAGTTCCGAAGCTCAAATTTTAATTGAAGATTTAAAAAAAAATAATTTTGAAATTTTAAATGTTAAAAATATCACAGGTTACGCTCTAAATAAGTTAATTTTTTCAGAAATATCCAACTTCTTTTACTTGATAGAACAGGAAAAAATTAACAAATTTGATTTAAATAAGATTTTTTTAAAATTAAAAAATTTAAACTTATTAAATGTTATAGATTTAATAGGAGTGGATACTGCTATAAATATTTTTAAAAATTTGAAAAATGACTACAATTATTATTATATTCCAAAATTTTTAAATATATGCTTAAACAAAGGAATTTTAGGCAAAAAGAACAAAACGTCTGTAAAAAATATTTTTGAGATGGATATTTATCCATAAAAATATGGAAGAAAAAATCAATTTTTGCTTTAAAAAAACAAAAGATCTAAATGTTGAAGAAAGAGAACAAGTTAACGAACTTTATAATGAAACTTTCAAAATTTTTATAGAAAAAAAGAGAAGTATTGACGAATTTTTATTTAAATATGAGAGTAATCTTTTAGGATTTTCTTATCACGGAATGATAAAAAATAATAATAGAGTAATTGGTTCATACAATGTTATACCTAGCGAATTTTCATATTTTAAAGAAAAGAAATATTTTGGTCAATCCGTTGATACTGCTATAGATAAAAAATTTAAAGGAAATATTTTTAATTTAAGAAAACTTTCCCAAGGTGTTTATGAAATGATGATCAAAGACAATATTAATTTTGTATATGGCTTGCCAAATAGATCATTTTACAAAGTTAAAAAAAAAATATTAAATTGGAATGACATCGGTGTTTTGAACTATTACATATATCCAGTAAGCTTTAAAAATTTTCTTTGGAAATTAAAAATGTTGGACCCAGCAATTCTTTTTTGTTTTAGGTTATATAATTTAATTAAATTTAAGTATAAAAAAAAAATAATTTCAATATAGAAAAAATTGGAGGTAATAATTTCATTAATTTAAGGTATGATGCAACATATAGTATAATTAAAGAGGAAAAATATAAAGTTGTTTATAAAACAGTAAATAAAGAAAAATATAATAAAGCTAAATTTGTTTATATTATCGATATTTTTCCTTTTTCAACAAATTTTTTGGAAGAAGCAATAAAAAAAATATCTCTTAAGGAAAAGGAAATTGATCTAATAATTTATTTGGATGTTGCTGAACTCAAAATTAATAATATGGTAAAAGTTCCTAATTTTTTTTTCAAGGTGAAACCAAATGTTTCTGGAAAAATACTGAGTAAAGAAATTATATCAGAAAATATTTTTAATAAATATAATTGGCAAGTAAATCTTTCAAGTTTTGATGTAAAATGATTTTTAAAGTTTCTAAGAAAATATTTATGCAGGATGATAAAATTTTAATTAAATCGACTTTATTATTTATAGTTTTTTCATCTTATTTTTTGGGATTTTTTCTTAGAGAAAATATTGCTGGTGGAGCAGAAGGTGATTTTTTAAATCATACCTGGCCTCTTATAAAAAATTTTGAATTTAGTTTCTTTGAAACAATAAAAAATTATGGAAAATTTGGAGAAGGTTCTTGGCCTATGTTCCATATTTTGAATGCATATTTTAATCCACTAACGCATTCTCAAATCTTCTTTCAATTTTCAATTACTTTAATTTCATTATTTAATTTTCTTATTTTTGAAAATATTATCCGTGATAAATATAGTTTAAAAAGGATAGATTCTTTATTATTTGCTTCAATAATATTACTGTTACCTTTTTTTCGTTCTTCTTCTTTCTGGGGCATCAATGAAAATATCGGTTGGTTATTTCTTCTTCTTGCTATTAAATATTATTTTAAAATACCTTTTTATGCCAAAGAAAAAAAATTAGAAAGCACAACAGTTATTAATGTTTTTCTATTGTGTTTTTTTTCAAGTTTAGCCTTGTACACAAGACAATACTTAATTTTTTTTTCAATATTTTTTATTTTAGATTTATTAATTATAAAAAAAAATTTCAAAATATTTTATCTCTCTCTTGTTTTTTTTATTCCCTTTTCTATTCCAGGTCTAATGTTAATAAATATCTGGGGTGGGTTTTATGATTCGTCAAATTTTACAGGAAATTTAGTTCAAGATTATCATCACCCAAAATATATTTTAAGAAATTTACCATTTTTATTCAGTTTTTTTGCTTTTTATTTAATTCCTTTTTTAATTTTGGAAATTAAAGAGTTTGGCATTAATAGAATTTTTAAAAAATATTATCTAAGTTTTTCTATTTATTTCGTTATTATTTTTATTTTAATTTTTCTAAATTTTTTCGACTTTTTAAAGGATTTAAAAATAGGTGGCGGAGCTTTTTTAAAGATAGACTATCTCATATTTAATAAAAACTTGATGTTTTTTGCTTTCATGTCTTCATTAGGTTTTAGTATTTTGTATAGAATCATTAAGCAAGATAATAAATTTAATCTGATCTTGTTTTTTACTTTATTTATTTTTTGTTTTCCAAAATTTATTTTGCAAGAATATTATGAGCCTTTAGTAATATTCTTATACTTTTTGCTTTTTAAGCATAGTTTAGATTTTGTATTTAAACGTAATATTAACTTTTCACAATTTATAATAATATCATACTTTACCCTATATTTATTAGGTTCATTTTATTATAGATATTTTTTATTTATCTGAGCGAGTTAAAAAATTAAAAGACTATCGAACAATTTTTGGCTTGGGTAATGGAATTATAAACTTTCCTTTAAAACCTTTTTTCTTAAGATTTGATATAAGTTCTTTGTGTATATGCCAAGATAGCAATAGCGCATATTCTGGCTTGTCTTTGTAAAGCTTTTTTTCTGAAACTATTGGTATTTTGGTACCTGGCATGTAATTGTCAATTTTGTAAGATCCATCAATTTCACAAACACATTTAATAAACTTTTCAGTCAGGTCCAAATAATTTATTAAAGTACTTGCTCTAGAAGGAGCGCCAATTCCATAAATTTTTTGTTTTCTCATTAAAATTTTTTTTAAAAAGGTTCGTATTTTTTTTTTAGACATAACTACATCATCTTTAAATTTTTTAAAATTTTTCCAAATTAAAAAATTTTCTTCATCTGCAATAATTTTTTTTACTGATTTTGAAATTTTAAATTTACCTTTTCTAGCAACATAAACTCTAATAGAACCTCCGTGAGTTTTAATTTTTTTTGCATGAAAAATTGATAAATCATATTTATCAAATAAATATTTTAGACTAAGAAGCGAATAGTATCGTAAGTGCTCATGATAAATTGTGTCGTATTGTAATTCTTTTATAAGTGTAACCAAGTAATGAGATTCACTAATAAAAACACCATCTTCTTTCAATATTTTCAATATATTGGATAATACTCCATTTACATTTTCTATATGTGCAAAAACATTTGTTGCTGTAACAATTTTTGCTTTTCCAAATTTTTTTAATATATAATTAGAAGTACTTTCATCAAAATATTTAATTAATGTTTTGATTCCTTTTCTTGCTGCTAATTTACCAATTTTTTCAGGAGTTATTCCGAGAACTCTGTGTTTTTTTTTAAAATTACTTAGCAAATTTCCATCATTTGAACCAATATCTATTATTAAATCATTTGCAGATAAATTAATTAATTGTGAGCATTCATGATAAAGCTCATTAAAATTTTCTCTTAAAATTTTTGTGGTACTACTTGTATAAGGATAACTTTTTGGGAATAAAATTTTTTTATTCACAATAGTGTCTAGTTGCACTAGTTTAGATTTTTTGGCATATACTAGGTTAGCTGGAAAGAGATCCTTTTCTTTTTTTCTTGTACCAATTTTTTTTAACTTATTTACAGGAGGTAAAAAACCTAAAGAAATGATTTTTTTAAGATCTTTTTCCCCAGAAATTTGACAAGAACTTATTATTTTAAATTTTTTTTTCATTTATTAGTATTTTTATCTAAATATTTTTTAAGAAGATTTTTTTCTAAAAAACAATAAATAAGAGTAAATAAATATTTTGATTTCAGTTCTTTAATATTAAATTTAGCCTTACCTCTTTCTCTCCTTCTCCAGCTTACAGGTATTATTTTATATTTCATTTTTCTTGAAATAATTTTTAATGGCATTTCTAAAAAAATATTAAAGCTTTCTGAAACAAGAGGCATGGAATTTATTAAAGCTTTCTTTTTATAAATTTTAAATGCATTGGTAAAATCATTGTAATTACTTAAAAATAAAAATTTAGTTAAATAATTAAAAATACGATTTAATACTAATTTTTTTATTGGATATCCAGAAACATTTGCTCCCTTTATAAATCGCGAACCAAATACAGCATCTAAATTTTCTTCTTGAATAGTTTTATAGTATTTTTTTAGGTCAGATATGTCATCTGACAAATCAGCCATCATTATACAAATGGCTGTTCCTTCGGATTTTTCAATTCCGAGAGTTATAGCCCCTCCAAGCCCTTTAATATTGTTGTTAAGCAATTTTATTTTATTGTTATTCTTTTTTTTTTCGGAAATAATCTCATAGGAATTGTCATCACTAAAATCATTAACAAAAACTAATTCATAATCAATATCTTTGATATTTTCTTCTAGTAGTTCTAAGACTTTTACTATATTTTCACTTTCATTTTTAATGGGCAAAATTATTGATAGTTTCATAAATTGTATAGGTATGATAACAGAATAACAGTAAATCAATTAAAAAAATATGAAAATTTTAATTACGGGTGGGTGTGGGTTTGTAGGATCTAATATTGCAATATATTTAAAAAAAAAATTCTCTAAATTAACCATACATTCATTAGATAATTTAAGCAGAAGAGGTTCTTTTATCAATTATAATAGACTTAAAAAACAAAATATAAAAAATTATAATTATGATATCTCTAACTACAAAAGACTTAACAAATTACCTAAATACAATTTCATAATAGATTGTTGTGCCGAAGCGGCAGTTGAAGTTTCAAAAAGTGATACCGACAGGGTATTTAGTACTAATTTAATTGGAACTTTTAATTTATTAAAAAAATGTGCAAAAGATAATTCGAATTTAATTTTTCTTTCATCTAGCAGAGTGTATTCGATAAAATTACTAAGAAAACTTAGCAAAAAAATAAAAAAAAATAAAAAAAAATTTTTAATTAACAAATACTTAAATACTGACGGTGTAAAATCGATATATGGATTTACAAAATTTAGTTCTGAAGAGCTAATTAAAGAGTATTCTTATTTATTTAAGACTAAGTACATAATAAATAGACTTGGTGTAATTTCTGGCCCGTGGCAATTCGGTAAAGAAGAACAAGGTTTTGTTAGTTTATGGGTCTGGAATCATTTGAATAAAAAGAAACTAAGCTATATAGGTTTTGGTGGAACTGGATTACAAATCAGAGATGTTATTCATATTCAAGATGTTTGCGAACTTATATATAAACAAATTAAGTTTTTTTCAAAAAAAAACAATATATTATTAAATGCAGGTGGTGGTATTAAGAATGCAATTTCATTAAAAGAGCTTACAAAAAAATGTGAAAAAATTACTAAAAATTCGATAAAATTTTCTGTTAAAAGATCAACATCTATATATGACATACCATATTTTGTTACGAACAATTCGCAAGTTAAGAAATTATATGGTTGGAAACCACAGAAAGATATAGATGATATAATCAGAGACATTTATATATGGATGAAGTTAAATAAAAAAAAATTAAGATTATATTTTAAATGAGTGTTGTAATAGTTACTGGATCATGTGGACTAGTTGGTTCTGAGTCAGTAAAATTTTTTTGTGAAAAAGGTTTTGATGTAGTCGGAATAGATAACAATCAAAGAAAATTCTTTTTCGGGTCAGATGGAGATACTACTTGGGTAAAAAAAGATTTAACTAGAAATTATAAAAATTATTTTCATTTTAATAAAAACATTGAAAATTATTTTTCTATAGAAAAAATTTTTAAAAAATATAAAAAATCGATCAAACTTATAATTCATTCTGCCGCACAACCTTCACATGATTTAGCAAAAATTATGCCTATGACAGATTTTAAAACAAATGCTCTATCCACAGTTCATTTGCTTGAATTGACAAAAAAATATTGTCCTCAATCACCATTTATATTTATGTCCACAAACAAGGTTTACGGAGATAACCCGAATTTTTTACCATTAAAAGAAGGCAAAACACGATGGTTTGTAAATAGAAAAAATAAATTTTCTAGAGGAATTGATGAAAGCATGTCCATAGATAATTGTGTGCATAGTCTATTTGGTGTTTCAAAAGCCTATGCTGATTTAGCTGTTCAGGAATACGGAAAAAATGTAGGTCTAAAAACGGTATGCTTTAGAGCAGGATGCATTACCGGACCAATGCACTCAGGAGCAAAATTGCACGGCTTTTTATCCTATTTAGTAAAATCGTGTATAACAAAAAAAAAATATACAATTATTGGATACAAGGGTAAACAAGTAAGAGACAATATTCATAGTTCAGATTTAATCCAATGTTTTTGGCATTATTTTAAGAGACCACGGCCAGGAGAAATTTACAATATTGGTGGAGGAAAAATGTCGAATTGCTCAGTATTAGAGGCGCTCAAATTGGTTGAATTATTAAAAAAAATAAAAATTAAAACAAAATACTTAAAACAAAATAGGATTGGAGATCACATTTGGTATATTTCAAATATAAATAAATTTAAGAAACATTATCCTAAGTGGTCACAGAAATATAACAATTTGAAAATTATGAAGGAGTTAATAGATAATTTTTCATAGAATTATAGGAAAATATTGATGAAAATAAACAAGCAAGAAATAAGTATAATTGGGGGTGCGGGACATGTCGGGTTTCCTTTGGGTATAGCTTTTGCATCAAAAAGATTTAAGGTAAATTTAATAGATAAAAATAAAATTTTTTTAAATAGAATTAAAAAAGGAGTTCCTCCATTTTTAGAAAAAGGTGCAAAAAAACTTCTTAAAAAACCAAAATTAAAAAAAAAAATATTTGTAAGCAATAATTATGCACCAATCAAAACAAGTAAATATATTATAATTTGTATAGGAACACCAATTAACCAAAATTTAAAGCCTCGAGTGAAGGAATTTTTAAGTTTTTTTTATTTTTTAAAAAAAATTGTTAGCAGATCTCAAATAATAATTATTAGAAGTTCAATATTTCCAGGTGTTTTTAAAAAAGTTGCTAAAATACTAGATAAAAGGAATCAAAATATTGTTTATTGTCCAGAGAGAATTGTACAAGGAAATTCACTGGAAGAACTTCCAAAACTGCCCCAAATTCTTGCAGGTAAAAGTAATTTTTCAATTAAGGAGTCAAAAAAATTATTTAGCAAGATAACAAAAACCATAATTGAAACAACAGTTTTAGAAGCTGAGCTTATAAAATTGTTTTCAAATGCTAATAGGTACATAAATTTTTCTATAGCTAATCAATTGTTTATGATTTGCGAAGAACATAATTTAAATTATTCCAAAATAAGAAAAGTTATGAGAGAGGGTTATGAACGTAATATAAATCTTCCATCGGCTGGATTTACGTCTGGACCGTGCTTATTAAAAGATACAATGCAGCTTTCTTCATTTTATCGCAAAAAGTTTTCTTTGGGCTATGCAGCAATGAATGTAAATGAAAATATTCCAAACTTTATTTTAAAAAAAATAAAAAAGATAAAGAATATAAAAAAGAAAAAGATAGGTGTTCTAGGAATTACTTTCAAAGCCGAAACTGATGATACGAGAGATTCTTTAGCTTTAAAACTTATTAAGTTGCTAAAAAAATCAAACATGTCAGTTTTACAATCGGACGAATATTGTTTGCAAAAAAATAATATAGAAAAAAAAGAATTAATAAGACATTCAGATGTAATTATTATAGCAGCTCCACACAAGGCATATAAAAAAATAAAAGTTCCAAAAAACAAAATTTTAATAGATATCTGGGGAATAAAAAATTAAATTTATGAAAAAAAAAATAAAATCTATTTTTATTGGAGGAAAAGCAATTGGATATAATGCATTAAAAATTTTAATAAATAAAAAAAATTCTCCAATATATGTTGTCGGTAATCTAGATGATTATTCAAAGGATAATCAATGGCATAATTCTACAATTAAATTAGCAAAAAAAAATAAAATTAATATTTTAAATTTAAAACAATTAAAAAAAAAGATATCTAAGAATAAATTGATAAATATTGATATTATTTTTTGTATTGGTTCCACTCAAATTTTACCAATTGAAGTAATTAATCTTCCAAGGTTAGGTACTTTAAATATTCATCCATCTCTTCTACCAAAATACAGAGGCAGGTATTCCACTGTATACTCTATTTTTAATGGAGACAAAATTACAGGTGCCACCGCTCATTGGATTAACGAAAAAATAGACATGGGCAATATAATTTCAAAAAAAATTATCAAAATAAAACCACATTATACTGCTAAAGATCTTTATAACGAGTTTACTGAAGTAGGTACAAAACTTTTTATAGAAATTTTTAAAAAGATAAAAAATAATGCAAAAATTAAATCTTATAAAGTTGGCAAATTAAAAATGAAATATAATAGAAAATCATTACCTAATAACGGAAAAATTAATTGGAATTGGAAAGGAAAAAAAATATTTAATTTTATTAGAAGCATGACCTTTGCACCTTTTGCACCACCCAGTTTTTTTATCGGAAAAAAAAAGTATTTAATTGTCCCTGAAAAACAAATAAAAAAAATTAAATTTAAACGTTCTCCGAAATGATTACGAAAAAAATCCTTTTAGCCGAGCCATACATAGAAAACAAAAAAACAATTTCTTTAGTTAAAAGAGTCTTAAGAAGTAATTTTCCAAACGAAGGTAAATACACAAAATTATTTGAGAGAAAAATTTCAAAGCTACTCGGGGTAAGATATGCTGTTGCAACAACAAGTGGCACAATCTCAATTTTTTTAGCTCTTAAGGCTGTTGGTATTAGTGAGGGTGACGAAGTCATTGTACCAAATTTGACTTTTCCAGCTACAGCGAATGCAGTAAAATTGTCGGGAGCCAAACCAATATTAACTGACATAAATAATAATAATTTATTAATTGACGAAAAAAAATTAATAAAAAAAATTAATAAAAAAACAAAAGCAATTATACCCGTCCATGTTTCTGGCAGAGGTTCAAATATTAAAGAAATATTAAAGATCGCAAAACGTAGAAAAATATTTGTTATTGAAGATGCGGCTGAAGCTTTTATGTCGAAAAAAAATTATAAATATCTGGGAACATTTGGAGATTTAGGATGTTTTTCATTTGCTCCAAATAAAATTATTACTACTGGTCAGGGAGGTATTATAGTTACAAACAACAAGTTAATTTATCAAAATTTGTGTGAACTTAAAGACCAGGGAAGAATAGGACCAACTACTGGTGGTGAGGATAAATATAATTCAGTGGGTTATAATTTCAAATATACAAATTTGCAAGCGGCGCTTGGTTTAGATCAACTTAGAACAATTAATCAAAGAGTAAATAGATTAAAAAATCATTATAAATTTTACAAAAAAAATTTAATACAAAATAAAAAATTTAAATTAATTGGCTTTGATCTAAAAAATGGTGAACTTCCTTTGTGGACAGATGTGTATAGTAGCAAAAGAAATAAATTGTTTAAATATTTAAAAGACAAAAGAATTTTCTGTAGATATTTTTGGCATCCATTAAACACTTGCAAACCATACAAACAGTCCTTTTTTTCTTTGAAAAATTCAAAAAAACTTCAAGGAAAACTAATGTGGTTACCTTCTTCTTTAAATTTAAAGAAGAAAGATTTGTTTAAAATTTGTAATTTTATTAATAAATTTAACTTAAAATGAAAGAAAAAAATGCAAAATAAGCTTTCAATTATACTTCCCGTTTTTAATGAAAAAGAAAGTCTAGCAATTATGGTTAGACTTATAAAGTCAACCCTTAAATTTGAAAATGAAGTTTTAATTGTCTATGACAATATAAATGATAATTGCGTAGAAGAGGCAAGAAAACTTGAAAAAGAAATATCAAATGTAAAAGCAGTACATAATGATATTAAACCTGGAGTTCGATTTGCGATAGAAAAGGGTGTTAAAGAATCAAAATACGATGTTATTTTTATAACAGCTGTTGATGAGATATTTCCAATAATAGCTATAGATGAAATGATGAATTTAATTTTAGGTCAGGGATACGAATTTGTTAGTGGTACAAGATATGCCAAGGGCGGTAAGAGAATAGGAGGTTCCTTGCTCGGATCTATTTTATCTAGAATTGCGAATAAATTATTCAAAATTTTAACAAATTTTCCGTTATCTGACTGCACAACAGGAATAAAAATGATGAAAAAAAACATATGGAACAATATTCAATTAGAGTCCAATCCCGTAGGGTGGGCTTTTGCCTTTGAACTTACAATAAAGACTTATTTAAATAATTATAAAATAAGTGAAGTTCCTCTCAAATCTGTTGATAGATTGTTTGGAGGCAAGTCAACATTTAAGCCCATATCTTGGGTGAGAGAATATTCTAAATGGTTCTTATGGGGGGTTAAAAAAATTAAAAAAAGAAAAGTTGAATGAAAAAGAAAAAAAAACATTTTTTAGTAACTGGAGGTACTGGTTTCATAGGTTCTGCAATTAGCAAAAGTTTAATTGATAGAGGCTACAAAGTTACTATTTTTGATAATAATTCAAGAGGGACTTTGAAAAACGTTACAAGAATTAAAAATAAGGCAAAAATGATAAATGGAGACATTAGAAATTACAAACAAGTAAAAAAAGCTTTTGGTAATGTTGATGCCGTTATTCATCTAGCATATGTAAATGGAACAAAGTATTTTTATTCAAAGCCAGTATTAGTGCTTGATATAGCTATAAAAGGTATTTTAAATACTATACAGGCATGTATTAGCAATAAAATAAAGGAATTATATTTAGCATCAAGTTCCGAGGTGTATCAAACTCCAAAAAAAATACCCACAGACGAATCAGAATCTTTAAAAGTTCCAGACATTTATAATCCTCGATATTCATATGGAGGAGGAAAAATTTTAACTGAATTAATGGGAATTCATTACGGCAAAAAATATTTTAAAAAGTTAATAATTTTTAGACCTCATAATGTTTATGGAACATCAATGGGGAACGAACATGTAATACCAGAGTTTATAAGAAAATTTAAAAATTTAAAAAATAAAAAATTTAAAATTCAAGGAACTGGAAATGAAATAAGATCATTCATTTATATTGATGATTTTATATCGGCATTTAATTTAATTCTAAAAAAAGGAAAACATTTAAACATTTATAATATTGGAACGAATGAAAAAATAAGAATTAAAGATTTGGCTTCTAAACTGTCAACAATTCTTCAAAAGAAAATTATTCTTAAAAAAAGTCCAGTTCGCGAGGGTTCTACAATAATGAGAATGCCTAATATAAATAAAATAAAAAAACTTGGATTTAAACAAAAATATAATTTGGCCACAGGGTTGAGAAAAATATTATTTACAAAAAATTTAAATGATTAGTAACAAAAATTTAATTATTATTTTTTTAATATCTTTATCTATAACGGCCCTTTTTTTTATATTTAATAATTCAGAAATTACCAAAACTATCGAAAAAATTTTATTTTTTTTATTGTTAGAAAAGGAGGATAATTATATTACTTTTATTTCCCTTCTATTTTTTCTTAATTTTTTTTATTTTTTAACACCACTACCAGTTACTCCAATAATTTTATTCAACGGTTTTGCCCTTGGGTATTGGGGTTTTTTATTTACGATCATTATTAAATGTATATGTTCAATAT
>MDTE01090799.1_pt1 | contig 15011 bp, 18 predicted proteins | sample 811231 | NCBI WGS metagenome assembly MDTE01 (sample SAMN05326651, study PRJNA326480) | marine metagenome | isolation source: seawater | place: Indian Ocean: Red Sea | collected 2010 | reverse complement strand
TGGTACTTTGTTTACATATGAGTTTGAAGCAATTATTCCAGGACTACTAAAACGCTGGTATGCCGAAAGAAAAGAAATGCAACGTAAAATGATGGAATCAGGAGATAACGAGATTGAAAAAGAATATTGGGACAAAAGACAACTTGTTAAAAAAATTAACTTGAATAGTTTGTATGGTGCAATATTAAATCCTGGTTGTAGATTTTTTGACATGCGAATAGGGCAATCAGTGACACTTACTGGTAGATGTATCACAAAACACATGGGTGCAAAGGTAAATGAAATTATTGGTGGCAAGTATGACCATGTAGGACAAAGTATAATATATGGTGACACAGACTCTGTGTATTTTTCTGCACATAAAACTTTAGCAAAAGAAATAAATTCAGGCCAGATTCCTTGGAACAAAGAAAGTGTAATATCTTTATATGATAAAATTGCAGAAGAAGTGAATACAACATTTGCTGGTTTCATGTCAAAAGCATTTCATTGCCCTACTACAAGAGGATCTGTCATAAAAGCCGGCCGAGAACTTGTGGCACTAAAGGGTTTGTTCATTACTAAAAAAAGATATGCAGTTTTGTATTTTGATAAAGAAGGTGAACGAGTAGATAATGCTGGCAAAGAAGGAAAAGTAAAAGCAATGGGACTTGATTTGAAAAGATCAGACACTCCTGTATTTGTACAAAATTTTTTAAGCGACGTGCTTTATAAAGTCCTAATAGGCGAGACAGAAGATCAAGTATTGCAAGCCATTTCAGATTTCAGAGCTGATTTTAAAGCAAGACCTGGATGGGAGAAAGGATCGCCAAAAAGGGCTAACAACGTCACTGACTACTGGGAAAAAGAAAAGAAACAAGGAAAGGCCAACATGCCTGGCCATGTAAGAGCCAGTATAAATTGGAACAACTGTAAAACTATGTACGATGACAAATATTCTTTGCCAATTACAGATGGTGCAAAAGTTATAGTTTGTAAACTAAAAAATAATCCGCTTAATTACACAAGTATAGCGTATCCAGTTGACGAATTACGTATTCCAGAATGGTTCAAAGAAATGCCATTTGATTCAGAAGCAATGGAGCAAACCATACTTGATCAAAAAATTGACAATCTTATTGGTGTGTTAGATTGGGACGTGCAATCAACAGAGACCAGTAATACATTTAACAAACTATTTGAATTTTAAATAAAAATAATGTTAAGCGTAGAAGAAATAAAATTATTAATTGAAAAATTAGAAAAAGCCAAAGAAACAGACTTTCAAGAATTAATAGACACTAACCTCAAAATATTAAAGGATATTGAAGTAGCTGTTGATGCTAATAATGAACTTGAAATTGAAAAGATTGATAAGCCTATGGATTGGTACAAAAAAGACCTAGAAATAAAAAGGCAAAAGCCAATTGTGCATAATAATTTATACAAAAGAATCTGTTCAAAAATTTATCAGTTTAACAAAACAAACCTTTACAATTCTTTAGAAATAGGGCCTGGTAATGGTATGTTTTCTAAAGAATTTAGAGCATGGAAATTAAATTACTTTGTAGACGTGTTACCTGATATACAGGAAAGAATTTTCCGTAGGTTTAATCCTGCCCACCGAAAGCATTTACGTTTTTATATCACGAGAAAAACTGATTGTGGAAGTATCCCACAAGGTTCTTGTAATTTTGTTTTCAGCTGGGATACATTTGTATTTTTTACCCAAGAGCATATAAAACAATATCTACAGGACATAGATAGAGTGTTGATTCCAGGAGCATATGGATTGATCCAATATGCTGACTGTCACTATGATTATGATCTAAATATGGCAAAAAGAAAATATTGGAACTTCAACACTAAAACAAAAATGGTAGAAACGCTGGAAAAACAAAACTACAAGGTAATTGAAACCAATCAATTTGAGCAAGGAGCCAATTATGTTGTGTTTCAAAAGCCTGGTAAACAAAATCCAGTAGTGTACAACATTAATGAAATAGATCTTGATTAAGATCTAAATAACCTATATAATAACGATTATGATAGATATCTTGAGAGACATAGTCAAGCACACGCATGGCTTGGGATTTTTGGATCTTGTAAAAATTACTGGTACCAGTAATGAAACAACTATTGATTCAATGGCTGAAGACAGATCAGTTATCTTGCAAGGATCTTTTCACAAAGCACAATCGGAAATGGATGGCACATTTGGTATGCCGCAACTTGGTAAACTAGACATCCATTTGAAATGTCCTGAGTATAAGGACAAAGCAAAAATAACTGTATTGAAAGGCACAAGGAATGGTGCTGAAGTTCCAACAGGTATACACTTTGAAAACGAAAAAGGTGACTTTAAGAATGATTACAGATTTATGAATGCTGAAATAATCAACGAAAAGCTTAAAACTGTGAAGTTTAAGGGAGTGAAGTGGGACGTTGAGATTGAACCAACTGTTGCAAGTGTGCAAAGATTCAACTTTCAATCTGTGGCAAACACAGAACATAATTCATTTGTTGTGAGAACCGAAGACAACAACTTGATATTCACATTTGGAGATCAAGCATCGCATGGTGGTGAATTTGTTTTTGCATCAGACGTCAAAGGCACTCTAAATAAAGGGTGGAGTTGGCCAGTTGCACAAGTATTGCAAATACTGAAACTGTCAGATTCAGCAAAAGTAACACTACACTTTTCTAATGAAGGTGCTATGATGGTTACAGTTGATTCAGGGTTGGGCAAGTATCAATACATTATTCCAGCACAGGCGCAGTAATGACTGAAAATAAAAGGCAAGAACATTTAGGAGATTATAGCAGAGACTTTGCGGTGTTCTTGCCTGCTATTTCTAATTTTTACAACACATTTATTTCTAAACAACGTGTTACTGATGGAAAACACATTTCAGTTGACCGTATTCCACAAGGTTTTGACAGAGGCGTTGAAGGGCTTAACTTTATAAATCCAGAAGAAGGATATTTCACATACCCAACAGCACTTTATTCTGCAGGGCATGCCTGCCTAGATCTAGAAAAAACTGCTGACAGAGATAGTATGTGCGTCAATAGGGACAGAAAGTTCAGCACAATAGTTGGAGACTCAGGCGGATATCAGCTAGGCAAAGGCGTTATCAAATTTGATTGGAAGGATTTTGAAGGGAACAAGGCTAATACAGTTAGAAGTAATATATTAAATTGGTTAGAATTAACAAGTGATTGGGCTATGACACTTGATGTGCCTACATGGGCAGCAGATGATTTGAATTCTCCAAAAACAGGATTGAACAATTTTCAGGACACACTGGATGGCACAATATATAACAACAAATTTTTTCAAAAACACAGACTAGGACAAACTAAATTTTTGAATGTATTGCAAGGAGATGATTGGGAAACTGCTCAAATTTGGTATGATGCTGTAAAAGATTTCGAATTTGAAGGCTGGGCAATGGGTGGTATCAACATGTGTGACATGGAGGTGATGCTGAAACGCTTGATTATAATGAGAGACGAAAAGAAACTAGATGGCAAGGATTGGATGCACGTATTAGGTACATCACAACTAGATTGGGCTTGTTTTTTAACACAAGTTCAAAGACAAGTTAGACAACACATCAATGAAAACTTCACAATCAGTTTTGATTCGGCATCTGCTTTTTTATCAACTGCTAATGGACTAGTATATACACACAACTTGTTTACTCCAAAAAGATGGTCCTACATTATGGAAAAGGCACCAGATGACAAACGATTGAAAGGTAGTGATATAAAATTTCCATTTCCTTCTGCTATTGGTGATAGATTAACAATGGGAGATATTTGTTGGTACGGCGAAGGCGATCTAAATAAAAATAATAAAGAAGGAAAAACAAGCTGGGATAGTTTTAGTTACACATTGATGATGGCTCATAACGTTTACAATCATATACGTGCAGTGCAAATAGCAAACGATTTAAATGATATAGAAATGTTGAAACACAAGCCTGACGTAAAAGCATGGCAAAAAGTCAAAACAGCTGACAACACAGACGAACCAAGTGAATTTGTACCAAGAAATATTTTATATTTTAATACATTAGTTGAAGAAGTATTCACAAGTGAAAAGCCAATGGAACTTATAAACAATTCAAAAGCGTTTCTTGCTGATATAAGAGGGACAAGATGGCAGAGAGCCACAGGTGGTGGAAAAGGAAAAAACAATTTTAGTTCTTTATTTGAAGGAGGATAATGCAAGATAATTTTTGTGTGATGCCATTCATACATGCATTTGTCACGCCTAATATCATTAGTCCTTGTTGTGCATATAATAAACCAATTCAACTCAACACAAAAGATCAATATTGGGAATCTAAACAATTAAAACAAATACGACAAAACATGTTAAACAATCAGCGTGATGCTGGATGTGGAGTGTGTTGGAAAAAAGAAGATAGAGGATATAGTAGTCTTAGACAACACAGTAACGAAATTTACAAAGAACACATTGATTCTATTAAGTCAAACAGTATTCAGGAACAACCTTATTATCTCGATTTACGGTTAGGAAATTTATGTAACCTAAAATGTAGAATGTGTGTAAGTGATTGGAGTAGTCAGATAGCAAGTGAGATAATAGATAATCCAAACGAAGATTGGATTGACACACCAAACCAAAAAATTATTGAATTAGATAACAATTCATGGAATCTTTTAGATAAGTGGATACCGTTTGTGAGACGTGTGTTTATGACCGGAGGCGAACCAACAATAATTAAACGTAATTTAGATTACATTAATAGGATCGTAGAAACTGGACATAGTAAAGATGTAGAACTAATATTCACTACAAACGCTACAAATATAAATCAAAAATTTATTGATCTAAGTAAAAAATTTAAAAGTGTAAGTTTCAATGTATCCATAGATGCTGTAAATGAATTGGCGTATTATATTAGACACCCAAGTAATTGGAAAAGCATTGAACAAAATTTGCAAAACATCAGTAAAAATGGAGTAGGAGTGTCCTTTAACACTACCATACAGTGGTTGAACATGACTCGTCTAAATGAAATATTTGATTACATTGAACACTGCAATATTCCTTTTGGAGGAGTTTGGTTCCAACTAGTTACTGATCCATTTTATTTAGATCCTATATACGCTCCTACATTTATGAAAGAAAAATGTATCAATGACATTGAAGAGTTTTTACATAGGCCTTTTTTGAATAATCCAAAGTATAACAATATACTTTCTGGTGAACTAAAACAAAGTTTAATACAAACTAAAAATTTTCTAAATAAAAATCTAAATAATGTAAAGCACACTACTGAATTCTTAAAACGAATGGCAATACTGGATAAACTAAGAAATCAAAATTTATTTTCAGTATTACCAGAACTAAAACAAATAGGAGGATAATATGTCTGGTAAAAACAAGCAAATTAAAAAATTAAAAGATCATCACGCCTACCTAAATAAAAAGGTAGCTGAACTCACCGAAGATAGAAAAAAAGATAGAAGTTCAGAAAGTAAAACTCTACTTATGAGATTAAAAAAAACAAAATTAGCACTGAAAGATGCCATAGCTAAAGCCAAATCCACATTGACAAAAAAATGATATTGTTGTATTATAAAGTATGTTAAGAGATTACGAAACAGGCACTAAAGATGATGTAAAAGTGTTTGCAGGGCTAGAGGTTGAACACACTCCGGCTTTTGGTAAACAAACATTGTTCCTTGCAAGGAATGATCTTACGACAGAACAAATTCAAGAATTGGCAGTAATGGCTGACGCTGAAGCAATATATTTTGGTGCAAACAGAACTTTCATGTATAATCATGGCACGCAAATTGCACAAATGATGAAATTTTTGGATAACGGGTATTATGTTACAATCGATTATCCATATCAACTACACAGCGAAGTTAAAAAGAGATTCAGTTCAATTTGGAATAGAGAAAAATTTATTCCGTTTTGTTCAATTATATTTGAAAATTCAGAGGACGACGAAAACCTATGTTTCAAAATTGATGATGTCGATTTCAACAAAACTAACCCAGGTGTTTGGAGTATGACTATGAATGAATTCAAACAATCATCGGGCTTTACATCTTGGAAAGATTATAAAAAAGATAAACCAATTAAGGAGGATAAATGGCTGACGCGGATCCCACATACACAATGAGAGAACAAGCACTACAAGAGCAAGCTAAAAAAGGTGCAAAGATGATATGGGTAACTTTTCGTAAAGAAGGAATACACAAATACCCAGCTGCCTTAGATGACCCTAAATTAGCAACAGGTGACAGATACGACGTAAGTTTTTTAGGATATCCTCACAGACACATATTTCATTTTAAGGTGGCTATTGAAGTGTTTCATGATGACAGAGATATTGAATTTATACAATTTAAAAGATGGATTGAAGACATGTACAGTGAAGGCACACTTAAACTTGATTATAAATCATGTGAAATGATGTCAGATGATTTGTATGTTGCAATAACGAAAAAATATCCAGGTCGTAAAATTGAAATAGATGTATCTGAAGATGGAGAGAATGGGAGTCATGCAGTTTATGAAAGAAATACAAATTAAAGAACACAGAGCTACAACACGAATGGGCTATTTGCCTATAGGTGGCGGCGGATTAAATGCATCATATACATTTGTAGATGCTGTTGCAAACATATGTGCCACAGCTGGAAACTTAGGTATGAAATATGGAAAAGACTTCATTTGGGCATATCATGGATATGACAATGACGACGATGATTGTGTAACACTATTGGTCAAAGAAGAAAAGTATGAAAGCTTTTTGCATTTGGCTTTACAAAACAAACACAAAATTAAGCACACAGATAGTGGTGATGTTAAATTAATTAAGGAGGCAAACTAACATGAAAGTACCATACACTAACTTTAAAACTAGAATTGGTGATACAGATGAAGTAGGCGGCTGTACTTTTATTGGTGGAGAATGGAAAGACATAGATACAGAAGAACTTTTTGCAAATAAAAAAGTTGTTGTGTTTTCTCTGCCTGGAGCGTTTACACCAACTTGTTCTTCACAACAGGTGCCAGGGTATGAGGCAAAGTATGAAGAATTTAAAAAAGCTGGCATCGACGAAGTTTATTGTATATCAGTAAATGATGCTTTTGTTATGAATGCTTGGTTCAAAGATCAAAATGTTAAAAATGTAAAAGCTATAGGCGATGGCGAAGCTGTATTCACACAAGGAATGGGTATGCTTGTTAACAAACCAAAACAAGGCTTTGGCATGAGATCTTGGAGATATTCAATGCTTGTTGACAATGGAGAAATTGTTAAACAGTTTATTGAACCAGGTAAAAATAATGCAAGTGATGACGATGATCCTTTTGAAGTATCTGATGCTGAAACAATGTTAAAATATATAAAAGGCGAATAATGAAAATATTTTATATGGGTCTTGAACCTTACGAGGGTAGATATACTCTACAACTTACGGATTGGACTGAACAGGCTTATAAGAAACGTAAAATTGATTACGTAATTGTGCCTGGCACAACAATAGACGATTCAAAATCCATTGTTACAGGCCAAGTGTTAGATGCTCATGGTAGAAGTTTTTTTGCTATGAGTCAGATGATGAACTTGGTACAGATGATGAAAGCTGGAGAAATCACATCTAGTGATATTATATTTTTTGAGGACATGTTCCAACCAGGAATAGAAGCTTTGCCTTATATTCTACAACAATCTCCTGAAAAGTACAGACCAAAAATATTTTTAAGATGTTTGGCTCAATCAATTGATCCGGATGATTTTGTCCATGTTTGGGGTATGAGTAAGTGGATGAGCCTATATGAAGAACTTTGTAATGAAATACCAAACGTAACTATACTTGCAAGTAATGAAGAAATGGTGGCAAACATGCGTATTGCAAACTGGAAGGCCCCTATTTACAACATATCTGGATTAAGTTTTGGAAAAGAAGAAGTGCAATCAAGAGTTGAACAAAAACCTTTTGTAGAAAGAAAACAAAGAGTTGTCTTTGGAGCAAGATGGGATCAAGAAAAACAACCACAATTTTTTATGGACCTTGCACAAGCATATAAAAAGAAACACTCAGATACAGAGTTTGCAATATGTTCCGGTGGCCCATTAAGATCTAATCATGCTTTTTACGTAGATGAAGCAAGACATCTTGCTGATAAAGGAATAATAACCATAAACGAAAATTTAAAGAAAAATGATTACTACAATATACTTGCAGACTCAAGAGTGCTTTTCAATTGTGCTTTGCAGGATTGGACATCAAACACAGTGAGTGAAGCAGACTCTTTAGGCTGTAACGTTTTGTTTCCAGCATATAGATCATTTCCGGAAGTTTTTTCAAATGACCATACAAGAATGTATGTGCCATGGTCACAAGAAGACGCAATGAATAAATTAGAAATATTATTAAGCAAACCATCCCCTAGTATGGGTCAAATATCAGACTGGACAAACAGTACAATTGATAGAATGATTGACATCATGACAGGCAAGGGCGAACAATGGAGAAGAGATGGACCACACTATAGAACACCCGTTTCAGAAAACAAATATTAAAGGCGTAAACAAAGCTGTGCTTGTCACAGGCGGAGCTGGCTATGTTGGCTCACATACTTGCAAGTTATTGGCAAAGAATGGTTATGTGCCTGTGGTTGTGGATAGACACTATAACGAAGGCCTCAAATCATTTGGTCCAAACTACAATCTACAGTTGCCACAGGAGATTGATAGACTGGATGAAATAGTTACAAGATATAACATAACAAGTTGTATACATTTTGCAGGCAGTACAAGTGTTCCTGAGTCTGTGTCCAATCCAAGTTTGTATTATAAAAATAATCTTATAGCAACAATAAGTTTGTTAGACAAATTAATAAGTCTCAATATAAAAACATTTGTGTACAGTTCTAGTGCCGCAGTGTATGGTGATCCTGGAATGAAAAAATGTAAGGAATCAGATACTCCACAACCAATAAGTTCCTATGGTGCAAGTAAATTAATGATGGAACAAGTGTGCAAAGATTACAAAGTAGCATATGGATTATCAAGTGTAGGCCTAAGATATTTCAACGCCGCTGGTGCTGATCCAGAAGAAGAGGTTGGCGAACTTAGACAAAAACCAACACATATTATACCATTAGCAATAAACGCTTCACGGCAAGGCAAAACTTTTAGTATGTTTGGAGACCAATATGATACTGAAGATGGAACGTGTGTAAGAGACTATGTTCATGTTATGGATCTTGCAGATGCACATATCAAAGCATTAAACCATGCATCAGAAAACACTATTGCTGAAGTATTCAATTTAGGTGCTGGTGCACCTGCATCTAACAAAGAACTTTTAGAAACAGTTCAAAAATATACTGGAAAAATGGACATCAGAATAGAACCAAACAGACCTGGAGATCCTGCTTATTTGGTTGCTGATATTAGGAAAGTAAAAGAAATATTAGATTGGCATCCTACCCAAAGCTCAATAGATAATATTGTTGCAACTGCTGTCAAATGGTATAATAAAAAGAATAAAAAGGACATTCAGTAGTGTCCGAACAAATTGCTGTCAAAATCCATTTTGGTGTGGAAACATCTAAGCCAGAGTATTTGCCTAGCGTTGAAATAAAACTTAATGAAAATATTGTTGTGCAAAAACAAGAAATAAGACATGATGACAAATTAAGTTTTAATTTAGATTTAATTGATAATAAAGAATATAAGCTGTGTCTTAATAGAACAGGACACAATGAGAAAGATAAACAAATACTATCGCTAATAAATTTAACAGTGGACGATATTAATCTAAATAAACTTTTAGATATGACAATGTATAAGCCACAATATCCTGCTTTATGGCTGAGAGAACAAATAGATGCTGGTAATGAACAACCAACATATCAAACAGGTTGGAGGGATTTTGGCTTTAATGGTCAATGGCAAATGCAATTCACAACTCCTTTTTACACATGGTTACTAAAAAATACATGATAGACCCAAAAAAGAAATATAATTTATTTAGACAAAACAAAAATTTCTGTGTAGTGCCATGGACAAACTTTGAATTATATACAAATGGTGATGTTCGTACTTGCAGTGTAGGAGGTACAAGATTAGGAAACATAAACAAGACTAGTATACACGATATATTAGCCGGCGATAAACTTACTAACATTAGAAAAAATATGCTGGACAATAAGGCCGATAAAAACTGTACTTGGTGTGTACACAGAACAATTGAAGATGATAATTTTTCTTACTTACGTGATCATTACAATTCAAGACTGATTGACGAGGACATAGATTATCTAGATACAAATAATTTTGATCTAAGATTTATTGATTTACACTGGTCCAACATATGTAATCTACGTTGTGTAATGTGCTGGCCGCAACAAAGTAGCCTTATTGCAAAGGATCAAAAAGTTATAACAGCATCAGTAGATAAAAAAAATATACACACAATAATTGACATGATTAAACAAAATCAAAAAAATTTGAAAGAAATTTATCTCAGTGGTGGAGAACCTTTTTATATTCCTTATAATACTTTGCTTTTAGATCAACTAGAAAATACAAACATTCCTTTAAGAATTAATACAAATATGCATTGGAAAAAAAATAATAAACTTTTTAAAATATTAACTAAAAAATTTAAAAATGTTCAACTTACAATGAGTGTAGACGCACTTGGCGATAAGTTTGATTACATACGTAACGGTGCTAACTGGAATAGATTCATATCAAATTTACAATATGTTCGAGATAACACAGATTTTGAAATACGTATAAATTCAATTTTTAGTGTTATGAACGCTATAGATATTGATAAAGTGGTTAATTTTTTCTATCATGATCAAAAAATTAAAGACATCACTATTAATATTTTACATAGGCCAACGCCTATTGATGCCAAAAATTATCCAACTGAAAAAAAAGCGGACATCATACAAAAGTTAGAAAATTGTTTAGAAACATTATCAAAAGAGGACATAAATTTAATCAACAATATAAAAAATTGTATTATGCAAATAAAATTGCCCAAGCAAGAAGATTACAATGAAACACTTGATAATATAACAAAAAGACATAAAACAAATTGGCAAGAAATGTTTACGGATTTAGTATGAAAAATGCGTTATTAATAGGCTGTGGTAACACACGTGGAGAAAAAATAATCTTAGGCTGTCAAGATGCAGGTTACAAGGTAACCAATATAGGACAAACCGAATCAAAATTAGAGAAAGTAAACAATATCAAAGTAAAATGGAAAGAGCTAGACATAACAAGTTTACACAAAATTTTGTATAAAATAGATCACAGTATAGATTTTATATTTTTTAACCAAAATTCTTCAAGCTTGGCTGCTACAAACTTTAGTAAAACAATTGATACTTTGGATTTGTGGGGGCTAACAAAAGACTGGACACAAAGCTATTGGTTAAGTTGTCAGATGCCTTTTGTGGTTATAAACACTTTGGAAAACAGGCTAGTCAAAGATTGTACAATAGGATGGATGTTGTCAAGTTATATTGATAAGGATAAGGCGGGTGTGATGGATCATCCTGATTACAGTGGTTACAAGTTTACCAATTACTTGATAATGAAAAACTTTGATAAAAAATATAATACTTTTGGTATAAATCCAAAATTTGAATCTACAGACAAAATACAAACGTTGATAACAAAAATTTGCAATGGAAAAGATAAGTGTAATGGCAAAATATTTTAAATTGACTTTGTTTCAATACACAACTATAATAAAGGATATACTATGAATGACACATTAAAAGACAGTTGGGCTCCGAAAGGTCCTGTTAGTAAAACAATTAAAGATAGGATCACCAAAGCAGGTAAAAGATTTCATGCCAATGATAACATTTCTGAATATATCGAAGAAGGTGAATTACAAGAATTACAAAATGAAGTGCAAAATAAACTACAAGGTGTGTTTGAAAGCCTTGTAATTGACACGGACAACGATCACAACACTCAAGACACTGCCAGAAGAGTGGCAAAGATGTGGGTAAAAGAAACTTTTGGTGGTAGATATCATCCAATGCCAAGAGTAACAAGTTTTCCTAATATGGGCTACAAGAGCATGTACACTTCCGGTCCTATAAGTATTAGATCCACTTGTGCCCATCATTTTCAAAATATTGTTGGCAATGCTTGGGTTGGTATTATTCCAAATGGTGAAGTAATTGGACTGAGCAAATTCAATCGGATAGTACATCACATAGCAGAACGTCCACAGATACAAGAAGAAATGACAACACAAATTGCAAGTGAATTGAAAAAGTATGCAAAGACAGAACACATAGCAGTGGTTGTTAAAGCAGAACATCATTGTATGACACATAGAGGCGTAAAAGAACACGAGAGCGATATGACAACAGCAATAATGAATGGTGCTTTTAAAGAAGATCCAGCAACCAGAGATGAATTTTATAAAATATGTATGAGCATGAAAGGTCATGACTAAAAGTAAAAAGCAAAAATTAAAAGAAGCACAGGCCAATATGCAGTCTGACAACCTCGAACTTGACAACTGGATGCCTGGAGACGGCCTAACAATGTCAGGATCTTTTAATAGTATGGACAACGATTTTGATATCTCATATGATCAATTAGATTTAGGATTTGATGAAGAAGATTTAAGAAAAAAATATCCAGCACTAAAAGATGCCCATAACCATTACAAAAATGTTTTAGATATGTGCAGAACTAGAGAGAAAGAATTAGATGAGAATTAATTACGATGCAAAATTAAATTTTGAAGATGTTTTATTACAACCAAAACGTTCTACATTGTCTTCCCGCAAAGATGTAGACATGACAAGAGATTTCACGTTTCGAAATTCTGGCAAAAAAATGAACTTTCTTCCTATCTTTGCTTCGAACATGGATGGAGTTGGTACATTTAGCATGGCAAAAGTTTTACAGGAACACAAAATGATGACTGTAATAACAAAAACTACAACATTGGACCAATGGCGTGAGGCAGCTGGCACAGGTTTAAGACTACAGTCTGTTTCAGTTTGTACAGGAACAAATGTTATGTGGGATAAAGAAGCATCAGATTGGACAACCATGCAACAGGTATTAGCAAGTTTTCCTGACATCAAAATGATTACTGTAGATGTAGCTAATGCTTATCACCAAAACATGGTTGATTTTATTAAAAAGGTTAGAGATACATATCCTGAAAAAATTATTATTGCGGGTAATGTTGTAACTCCTGAGATGACAGAAGAATTAATAATAAACGGTGCCGATGTTGTCAAAATTGGTATTGGTCCAGGATCTGTTTGCACCACAAGAACAATGACTGGAGTTGGAGTACCGCAATTCAGTGCCATATTAGACTGTGCAGATGCTGCCAACGGTGTAGATGGACATATTATGGCAGATGGAGGCTGTGTATATCCTGGCGATATAGCAAAGGCCTTTGGCGCTGGTGCCCATATGGTTATGATAGGTGGAATGCTGGCAGGACATAACGAATCTGAATTGCAAACAGTTGATGGCAAAAGAGAATTTTACGGCATGAGCTCGGACCGTGCAAGAGAAAAACATGGAAGAAGGAAAGATGGATATAGAGGTAATGAAGGACGTCACATTGAGTTACCTGATCGTGGTCCTGTCAAGGACACAGTTGAGGATATTTTAGGTGGCGTAAGAAGTGCTTGCACTTATATAGGTGCAAGAAGACTAAAAGACATGCCAAAGTGTGCAAGTTTTGTAACAACTAATAATGTCCAAAATAAAGTATATGAGCGATACACAAAATAAATTAAACGCAATAGAAGAAAAAATTGAATCACTGGAAGATAGTCTCAGTGCTGTAAGAAAAGTTACACCGGTACATGATTCAACTTGGTACGTTAAATGGATAGCAGTATTTTTTATTTGCATAGCTGTCTTGTGTAGATCTGTTGAAGAAGTTCCAAAAATATATGACGTATATTTTTCTGTGCTAGGCACTGCTGGATGGTTATGGGTTGGATTTAAATGGCATGATCGAGCCTTAATTGTTCTTAACACAATTTTATTGGCCATGCTAGGGTCAGGATTATTTAGACACATAGTTACACAATTTTAAATACAAAATATGATTCCTGATAAGAATACATTTTGTGTAATGCCTTGGTATGGCCTGACGCTTGATAGTAGAAATAGATTATCTCCGTGCTGTAACATCAACAAATGGAAATACACCTATGATCAAGTAGAAGATTATTGGAAGTCACAAGAACTCCATGACTTACGTAGTGATTTATTAAACGGCGTCAAGAATGAAATATGTAACAAATGCTGGATCAAAGAAGAGCACGGTGGGCAGTCTCAAAGGCAAATATCAAATTTTGCTGTAAAAGGAAAAATTAGATCACAAATAAGCAATCCTGAAATAAAAAACATTCAATATTTTGATTTAACAATTGGAAACCTTTGTAACCTCAGATGTTTGATGTGTAAACCAAGTCTAAGTAGTCAGATACTAGCTGAAGCAATTAAACATCCAAATCTTAAAAGTATGCACAGGCCAACTGAACATTATGAACAAATAAAGTTTGACTGGGGAAAAAGTGAAGACTTTATGAGATGGTGTGAAGAATATCTTAAGCAGGCAACAATCATTAATTTAAGTGGAGGTGAACCTTTAATAATACCTTGGATTTCTGATATTTTAGATAAAATTCCTGCAACGCAAAAAAGAGAATGTGTTTTACAAATGACAACAAATTTGACAACCATCAATGATAAAATTTTTAACAGTTTCAATGATTTTAAAAAAGTTTGGTTAAATGTTAGTTTGGATGGCACACATGAAACTTTTGAATATGTAAGAAATAATCACGATTGGAATCTTCTAGAAAAAAATATTCAGTATGTAGAGAGTAAAAATTCAGATAATGTCCAATTTGGAGTTAACCATGTTGTGCAAGCAATCAGTTATCACTCAATAGAATCTTTGGTTACATTCTGTGACAATCATAATATGTTAAT
>MDTE01070249.1_pt1 | contig 15012 bp, 12 predicted proteins | sample 811231 | NCBI WGS metagenome assembly MDTE01 (sample SAMN05326651, study PRJNA326480) | marine metagenome | isolation source: seawater | place: Indian Ocean: Red Sea | collected 2010 | reverse complement strand
GCGGCCACAGCGCCCTCAACGCTGCGTGTCTACCAATTCCACCACCTCGGCAGGGTTACTACCTTTCTTTAAATGAACGGTGGTTGAGAATTATATAGAGGCTAGTTTCACATGTCTATAATTAGTTATGTGATGCTTGGCTATGCAATAAGCCTGTTTTAGGAAAGGTTGCAACATCATGGTTGCTTGATAAAGTAATTATTACTTGACACTATGAATGTGTTTTTCTAATCTAGAAACAATATAAATCAAATACTAGGAAGGAGAAGAGTAAAGCGTTTTTAAAAAGCAAAGCGAGCCCCATATGGTGTGAGGGGGTGCTTTATTGACGTTTGAATATCACTCCTGAGTTGCCGACTGAACAAACTTCATAGTAAGTCGAGCCGTATTGGGTCAACGTTATACGATCCAGACCTTAAAGAGTCTCTATACGTATAGAGGAACAAGGGTGGTACCGCGGACAATAATTAATTAATGGTCCGTCCCTGAGTGGGGCGGGCCATTAATTTTTTGATGGAGAAAAATATGTTTGAAACTGTTGATCCAAAAGTTGACTTTCCAAAATTAGACAAAGAAATATTTCAATGGTGGGAAGACGAAGGCATTCCTAAAAAATATAGAGAAAGGAATCAAGACTCTGTAAAAAGGTATTCATTTATAGATGGTCCGATTACTGCAAATAACCCTATGGGAGTTCATCATGCCTGGGGAAGAACTTACAAGGACCTTTTTTCTAGATTTAGGACCATGCAGGGTTATAAGCAAAGATATCAAAATGGGTTTGATGGTCAAGGTTTGTGGATTGAGGTAGAAGTTGAAAAAGAACTGGGGTTTTCTTCGAAGACTGATATAGAAGAATACGGGGTTGATAAATTCGTCAATCTTTGCAAGGAACGTGTTGATAGATTTGCAGGAGTTATAACTGAGCAATCAAAACAGTTGGGTCAATGGATGGACTGGGAAAATTCTTACCATACTAAGTCTGATGAAAATAATTATACGATTTGGCATTTCCTCAAAATCTGTCACGACAAAGGGTTAATCTATGAAGGTACTGATGTCATGCCATGGTGCCCGAGGTGCAGTACTGGTTTGTCTGAACATGAGATAGTTACTGAAGGGTATCAAGAAATAGTCCATCCTGGACTGTTTGTGAAATTTCCCATAATAGAAAACGGCGAAAGAGTTTCCCCCGCCGAATCTTTGTTGGTGTGGACGACGACTCCTTGGACTATGACCTCAAACTGTGCTGCTGCGGTGAACAAAGACATGGATTATGTCAAAGTAGATCAAGGAGGGGAATTTCTTTACTTATCCAAAAATAGACTTAGCTCGATCCACGGTGATTACTCCATTGTGGAAGAACTAAAAGGTAGCAGTCTTGTCGGGAAATCATATGATGGCCCGTTTGATGAATTACCAGCTCAGTCAGGTATCAAACACCGTGTGGTTCATTGGGATGAAGTTTCAAGTGAGGAAGGGACAGGAATTGTTCACATAGCTCCAGGGGCGGGAAAAGAGGACTTCGCTTTGGGAAAGACAGAAAAGTTATCTGTAGTGGCCCCTTTGGATGATATGGGTAATTTTGTGGAAGGTTTTGGGTTTCTTACAGGATCCAATGTTTATGAAGTGAACGAGACCATATATGAAAGCTTAAAAACTAAGAACTTTTTCTACAGAGTTGAAAAATATAAACATAGATATCCTCATTGTTGGCGGTGCGGTTCAGAGTTGGTGTTTAGACTAGTCGACGAATGGTTCATAAAAATGGATCCATTGAGAGACGATTTGGCGCGGATTACTCAGAATATCACTTGGATACCAGATTTCGGTATGAAGCGAGAACTTGATTGGATTCGTAATATGGATGATTGGATGATATCTAAGAAACGTTATTACGGTCTTGCTCTTCCCATATTCAAATGTTCATGTGGTCATTTTGATGTTATTGGAAGTCAAGAAGAACTGAGTGATAGAGCGATAGAAGGGTGGCCAGATTTTGAAGGTCAATCACCTCATAAGCCGTGGATCGATAACGTTAAGGTTTCTTGTACAAAATGTGGTGAGACTATCTCTCGAATTTCAGATGTCGGTAACCCTTGGTTGGATGCTGGTATAGTCTCCTTCTCGACCTTGTCTTTTGGTAGCGATAAGGATTATTGGAATGACTGGTTTCCAGCGGATTGGATTTCTGAAAGTTTTCCGGGTCAATACAGAAATTGGTTTTATTCTCTTCTAGTTATGAGCTCAGTTTTAGCAGATTCCGAACCATGCAAAAACATATTTAGTTATGCTTTGATGAGAGATCAAAATGGCGAAGAAATGCATAAAAGTAAAGGGAATGCCATTTGGTTTGAAGATGCAGCCAAAGAGATGGGGGTAGATGCCATGAGATGGCAATTTGCCAGTCAAAATCCTTCTTCGAATTTAAACTTTGGTTTTGGTACGGCAGATGAGGTTAGGAGGCAGTTTCTTATCCCATTATGGAATGTTTATTCATTTTTTGTGACCTATGCAAAAATAGATCTATATGACCCGACTACCACTCAGTCTGATGTGAAAGATCGTCCCGACCTTGACCGTTGGATATTAGGGGAATTGAACCGGTTGATTGAAACGGTAACTGATAGTTATGAAAACTTTTATCCAGAACGGATCACCAGAGAAGTAGAGGAATTTGTTGAATATCTTTCTAACTGGTACGTGCGAAGGAGCAGAAGAAGATTTTGGAGGTCAGGGGTTTTAGGAGATGATAAGTTTCAGGATCAAGATAAACTTCATGCTTATTCTACGCTTTACGAAACTCTCGTTACATTGATTAAGTTGATTGCCCCGATAACTCCTTTTGCTACAGAATCAATGTATCAAAATTTATCTCGCAATTTTGATTTGGGGAGGGAAAGTGTCCACCTTGAAGACTTTCCCATTTCTCAAAAAGATTTAATTGACGAATCATTGTCGGAACGAACTAGACTTTCGAAACGTATCGCGAGTTTGGGAAGAGCTGCGCGAAGTAAGGCTGGTATTAAAGTACGACAACCATTGGGGACTTTGTTTGTACACACTCCTAATAAACGCGAATCAGAAATGCTTCCATTGATACAGGATCAAATTCTTGATGAATTGAACGTTAAAGAGGTAACTTCTGTTGATAACGCGGCAGACATAGTTAGCTTTAGAGTGCAACCAAATTTTCCTGTCCTTGGTCCAAAATTAGGAAAAAAAGTAAATGATCTAAAAAATATCTTGCAAGAAACTAACGTCGAAATTGTTTTGAAACAAATAGAATTAGGTGGGATCATAAAAATAGGAGAATTTGAACTAGATACGGAAGATCTTTTAATTTCTGCAACTGAACTGGATTCCATGTCTTCTGCAACAGAATCCGGATACGCTGTGGGTATATCATCAGAGATATCGGATGCCTTAAAACAAGAAGGTTCTATAAGAGAATTGGTTCATCGGATTCAAATTATGCGTAAATCTGCGGGTTTTGAAATATCAGACCACATAAAATTAGAAATAGGTGCTCCTAGAGAAATGCGGGAAGTGGTGGATGAATACGGGGAATATTTAAAAAAAGAAACCTTATCCGATGTGTTGATAACAGGTCATCTTGAAGGGGTAGATGGTGAGCATCTAGATATTGATGGAATTGGGATTAATGTCTCGGTAACTCTTTTGCCATGAATCGCAAATCTAAGAAAATGTATGCCGTAAGCCCTAATGTTTTAGGTTCGCATCTGAGGGAAAAGTATAACCTCCCTTATTGATTGGTTATTGGTCAATATCATCGCGAGCCTATCTATACCCATACCTAACCCCCCAGTGGGCGGCATACCATGTTCTACTGCGATCAAAAAATCCTCGTCCAGCCTGTCCATATCTTCCGTGGAAAATTGTTTATGGAGTTCCTCTTGTTCTTCAAAACGATATCTCTGGTCTATTGGATCATTTAATTCCGTAAAAGCGTTACAGATTTCCATCCCACTGACAAAGCCTTCAAATCTCTCAACTATCCTATTATCATGGGCTGATTTCTTGGCTAGAGGAGACATAGCTAGTGGATAATCGACCAAGAAACAAGGCTGAATCAATGTTGGCTCAACTTTGTCTGAAATTAATTTATCCAAAAGTCCCCCCCAGCTAACTTGGTTGCTAACATCGATTCCAATACTTTGCATCGCATTCTTTAAGGACTGTATATCTTCATGCTGTAGAAAATCTATTCCACTTTCTGAAATAATTTTTTCTCTAAGGTTTAATCTTGGCCAAGGCGGGGTGAAGTCGAGTACGTCATCACCGTACGAAACTTTTGAGCTTCCAGTAATTTCCCCAGCTAGAAGAGACACTAGCTCTTCTACCATCACCATTACGTCGTTGTAATCCGAAAAAGCTTCATAACTTTCCATAGTGGTAAACTCTGGGTTATGTTGTTGGTCTAACCCTTCATTTCGAAAAACTCTGCCTATTTCGTAAACCTTTTCTAATCCTCCAACAATCAATCTTTTTAGATGGAGTTCTGTCGCAATACGTAGATGTAGTTCGCGATTCATCGCGTTATGGTGTGTTGTAAATGGTTTCGCCATGCCACCCGCTGCAATGGGTACCAGAATAGGAGTTTCTACTTCCATAAATCCCTTGTTATCCATGTATTGCCGCATGGTACTAATTAATTTGCTTCGGGAACGTGCTGATATAACGGCCTGTTCATTTGCTATTAAATCCAAATACCTTTGCCTAAAACGTGTTTCAACATCCGTTAACCCGTGCCATTTTTCTGGTAAGGAACGTATAGCTTTACAAAGGATTTGGAAGGAACTTACTTGAACAGTAATTTCTCCTGTCCTTGTCTTGAAGAGAATGCCTTTTGCACCTAACCAATCTCCAATGTCTATATAGTTAAGCAAGTCATAATCTTCGCCAAGATTGTTTTTGCGTATCAGTAACTGAATCTGTCCTTGTGCGTCTCGTAAGTCAATAAAAGTCGCTTTTCCCATTCCCCTTCGGGCTGTTATACGGCCCCCCACAGTTACCTTTATGTCGGATTCTTCCTCGGACTTTTCAAATTCTCGGATCGATTGTAATGAGGTATGTGTCCTTAAGAATTGTGCAGGAAAAGGGTCTATGTTCTTTTCACGCAAATCTTCTATTTTCTTTATCCGAACTTTGATGAAATCCTGTTCTGGCTGGATCAACGTACTTCCTTAGATCCTTAGAGATCAGTGGCGAGGGGTTGTTAGTAATCAAATCGAGACGACTATTCTAACTCTGGAAGATATGCTTGTAAATGTTATCTCAAGCCATTGCATAGGCAATAATTATGATTGGAAATTGCTAATCAAACTGACCAAAATCCTCTTTGACATGATTCAACATATTGCTACTATCAATTCATGTGAATGTGCTTAGTGTGGCATTGTCGATTGTAGTGTCATTGGTTTTGTAGGAAATTTAGGTAGGTTTTCTGTGTCGTTGCGAATTTCTGGAGGCTATCTGAAGGGAAGAAAGTTGGAATCTCCGAAAGATGCGCTAGGAGTACGTCCTACTACTGAGCGGGTTAAGTTGGCGATTTTTTCGGTTATCGAGACTGGTGGGGTCGAAGGTAAGAAATGTTTGGATCTTTTTGCATGCACAGGAGCTCTTGGGATTGAAGCGCTCAGTAGAGACGCTAAATCATGTGATTTTGTAGAGAATAGTTACAGGAATTATAAGCTGATTACTAGAAATCTGAGAAGATTAGAGATTTCTAGTACAAGCAGGGTTTTTTGCAAGGATAGTAAAGGTTTTTTAGGTCAATCGGAGGGGGGATACGGGTTAGTATTATTGGACCCACCTTTTGCGATGAGTGATTGGGATAAATTGATGGGGTTAATTGCAGCCCCGCATATAGTTGATGAAGAAGGTATAACAGTGGCAGAACATCCAGCTGGAACCGTTCTGAAAAATGAATATGGTCCTTTGAAAAGGTTTAGCAAAAAAAAGTACGGTGATTCGGAAGTGTCTTTTTATGGGAGGCATCATGGTTAAAGCCTTTTATCCAGGTAGTTTTGACCCTGCGCATAATGGGCACATAGATGTGGCCACTCGAGCATCAGAATTGTTTGATGAGGTGATAGTTGGGGTTTATGATGCTCCCCCCAAAAACTTGATGTTTACTACAGAAGAGAGGGTTGAACTGTTTAGGAAATCTTTATCTGGTATCAATAATGTTGAAATATTGCCTTTTACAGGCCTGGCACCAGATCAGGCTCGTAAAGTAGGGGCGAAGGCAATTTTGAGAGGATTAAGAGCCGGATTTGATTTCGAACAAGAGTTTGAGATGGCTTTGATGTGGAGGAATTTGTCTCCGGATATTGATGTTATTTGTATGATGAGTTCTTTGGAGCATCAGTTTATTTACTCAAGCAGGATTAAGGAGGTAGCGCGTTTGGGCGCGACCATCGACAATTTAGTGCCCCCTCATATAGCTAATGCAATAAAAGAACGTTTATAAAAGTTTTAAAGAGCGAACGGAGGAAAAAAGACATGGATACTGATCGAATATTAGATGAAATAGATGCACTTTCAAATTCATCTACTAAAGTGCCTGGGTTCAGGGGCAAAATTATGATTGACTCTGAGAAACTAGATTCTATTTATCGTGAAATAAAGGAAGGCCTACCGTCGGACTTACAAGAGGCCAAGTCGATAATTTTGCAGAAAGAAAGCATTATTAACCAGGCTGAATTGCAAGCGAAAAGGTTAAAAGAAGAGGCTCAACAATCTGCCGTGGAAATGGATTCGGCGGCATCGCAGGCCCATAGTGAAAGAGTAAGTGATTCTGAGGTGCTAAGGGAAGCCAATGCCCAATCGGATTCCATAAAAGCTGCCGCTGCTACCGAAGCCCAAAATATAGTAAGGGAGGCCCAGAGGAAGGCATATACGATAACTTCAGAAGCCGAAAGTTACTCTACCATGCAACGAGATGGTGCTGACCGATATTCGATGGAAGTGCTCGCGGGATTGGAGGAGAAACTTTCTGAGATACTTGGCCAAGTAAGAAGAGGCATGGATTCCTTACGAGTTGAAGACATCTCTGATGCTCCCAGAAATGGAATAACTATATAGATATAATCTACTGAATTCATATATTTTTTTAGAAGTAAAAAGGGCCTTAAGGTGAGTTGAGTCGAAAATTGGTAATTTGATTCAATTCAGCTAAGGCCCATAAGTATTCATCGAGATTAAATCCGTCTACTTTGTAAGATGTCTCTCCTGAAACTCCGTCTACTGCCCCTGAGTCCACCATGTTTCTTATCAGTTCCGATTCTGACTTTGTGTTTGGTAGCAAATTGGAGCCGTTTTTTATGGATAGAGCTGCAATTAAGCCGTATGCTCCCCAATTAGATATACTGCTTAATATCAGTTCAGTCACCTTGGTTCGGGCTGGGAATCGAACTAATTGTGCTGATTTTTTTACCCAATCGGATACGTTACCTAATCCGATTTCATTACCACCATCTCCTATTCCGATACTTTTTGCGTGTAATTCAAAAAGAGTATCAATTTTTGCAGTGTGACTACTTATGTCGATATCTCGCATGTTTCGGTATATGCCATCTTCAGAGGCACCGCATCTTTCCACCGAAATTAGCAATGAGGGAGATTTGTCTTGAAGTATATCCTTAGAAAAAGATTCACTGGCGGTAAGGTTCATTATTGGAAATTCCAGCATTTTGGATTTGTCTGATATGTAATTTTTCATAATTGGCACGGTGTATTTGTCTGTTATGTAAAAGACACTATGTCCTATTTGTTCTAATGCATTGCCTATACAGATAGCCCCCGGAGGTCCATCTGTTTCTGGTGAATTTGCGTTAATTATGTAAAATCCTGTTGTTATAGCTATTGTTGAAGGAGGTTTTGGTATTAAGTCGACGGCATTTTTACAATAATACTTCGGAAGGTGAGGCCTGAGACCAGATATACCTCTCTTATCGTTCGAAAGGATGATATCTTCCAGTGAAGTATTCAAAATATTTAGTTTATAAAATTGAGTATTCTGAATCTTGTTTATCTGTGATAAACATATGCCCAGGGGCATGCGTGATCATTAATGGTGGTTGTGAATGCATGGCAATGCTCTGAGGGGTAACTCCACACGCCCAAAATACTGGGACATCATCATTTTGAATTGGGGTTTTGTCTCCGAAATCGGGTTTGCTTAAGTCCAATATTCCTATTTCGGAAGGATTTCCTATGTGGATAGGTGAACCATGTACGCTGGGAAATCTAGAGGTTATTTGTACCGCTCTAACGATTTTATCCCGGGGTATATATCTCATTGACACCACCATTGGGCCTGAGAATTCTCCGGCTGGTTCTGTTTGAATATTGGTTGTATACATGGACACATTGGTTCCATTTTCAAAGTGTGGAAGTTTTATGCCATCCTGCACGAGAGCATTTTCAAAAGAAAAACTGCAACCTAATAGAAATGACACAAAGTCCTTTTGCCATATATGATCTATTGACTGAGTTACTTCCGACAGGTTTCCGTGTTTATAGATGCGGTACAGGGGTATGTCTTTCCTTATATCACTACCTGGTGCGGCAGTTCGCACCTCGTATGAGCCCGGGTCTAATACCTCTATAAGCGGACAAGCTTTGGGGTTTCTTTGGCAAAAAAGCAAAAAATCAAACGCCAATGCTTTGGGTAGTATCACAAGATTAGCTTGAACTGTACCAGGTGCTAGACCGGATGTAGGAAATGGATCTGCCCCAGAACGGAACATTTCTCTCAATTCTGATGGAGTTTTAAATTTGGTGCTCATGCTCATGTGTTCAATGCAATTTATTCAAAATATTTCTTTAAAGACGATAACGTTCATGATTGGCCAAGTCAAACTATGAAGGGTTACTCGGGTCGCTCGTTGAATGCTTATATTTTCCTGTGTTATTCTTGGATGCTGTAGTCGGGGAGTGGCGCAGCTTGGTAGCGCACGTGCATGGGGTGCACGGGGTCGCAGGTTCGAATCCTGTCTCCCCGACCAATAAGGTTATACGGGTTCTATATATCGACAATGCAGTTGATTTAGCTATTCCATAAATTCAGAAATCCAACTATTGTAATTGTCTTCTGTAGTGACGTTTTTCATCATCTCGTCGTATTCTTTATCTTTACTCAGGGACTTTGGTGTTTGACCAGATCTTAGCTTTTTAAGCGTGTCGTGAACAGCTTTCACCCCAGCCATATATGGTAGATGTCCCTGCAGAGCTATACGGACCCTCATTGAACTCAAATATTTTCTATCATTCAGTTCTTCTGACAAAGTACCTAACATTATTGGAAGGCGAGTGGATTCACTAACCTTTTTCAGCTGGTTGCGAGTAGTTAGTCCGGTAAAAAACAATGCGTCCACGCCCGCTGCTTCATATGCCTGCGCTCTCATTATGGCTTCATTGGTTCCGGATATTTGTACTGCACTAGTTCTCCCTGCTATTACCAACCCGGGATCTGTGCGGCCAGCCAATGCAGATTTCATTTTTCCTATGCCCTCGTCAATTGATATCAAGGTTGCTGCGCCATTTCCAAATGATCTTGGCAACAGTGTGTCTTCAATGGTTAAAGCCGCTACTCCAGCATTTTCAAGTTCTTCTACTGTTCTTTTGACATTAAGGGCATTTCCGTAACCGTGATCTGCATCTACCAGAATGGGTAGATTAGTTCCTCTACAAATACGGCGGGCTTGATTTGCAAATTCAGTGAGAGTTAGCACTATATAATCGGGTGCTCCAAGGATTACGGCTGAAGCAATGGAACCTGCGAACATTCCCATCTCAAATCCTAGATTTTCTGCTATTCTGGCTGAAATGGTGTCATAAACGGAACCTGGATGTATACATTCTTTTCCGGAAATAATTTGCCGTAGTTCAGTTCGCTTTTGGTTGTCCAGCATGTATGATGCCTTTGGTAGGAAGACTCTGGTTAATAATTTGTTCTTATGAAGGATATAAGTGATATTAAAGCATTGCTGGCGGCCCGTTCCTTCATTCTTTGGCTGTCATCACGGTAATTTTCATGTGAGATAGTGGATTGGCGTGAGTTACGAATTGTAAATCCAACAGCACCTGATGTGTTGGTAGTGGAATTGGTTTCAAGATGTGATGTTTGCAAAAGAATTTCATCACTGGTTAGCTTAACGTTGTTATTCGTGGATTCATTTTGGAGAATTATATTTGAGCCTTTGAACACCTTATGTCCATCCTTCACTGACAAGATGTTGCTACTTATTATTCCTGAGGTGAACGATTCCTCTATTATGAGTTTAAGATTCTTTATCTGGAGTTCATTGACAGATACCTGATGAGGTGTGTCGGCGTCAAATCCCCACACTGAAGATCCGACACGGTGCAGTATTTGCTTTTCCATGGAGCGAGCGAGAGTTTTTGCACCGTTACTTTGCATGGATTTGGCGATTATACGAAGATGGATTCCATCTTTCTTGGAATATATTCCAAGATATGGGTTTTTCCTATTTAATAGATCTGTTAATAATTCGTCTAATTCTCCCTCAGAAATACCATGTGTTTTTATATTCCTTGTAATGATGTGTATACCGGGTGCGAGATATTTTAGTTTGGATTTAACTGTGTCGTTCCACATAGTAGATAGTTCCAGAGACGGTCCAGGTAAAGCAATGATGATTTTTTTGTTTTTTTCTGTGAACCATCCGGGAGCTGTTCCATTGGGATTTGGAATAGGGGATGCAGATTTGATTAACGTTGCTTGTTTCAGGTTTGTTTCGGGCATGTGTTGCCCTCTTTCTACAAACCTGAGTTTTAATTTCTCTAGCAAAGTTTCATTAATGTCCATTGTCTCGTCGCAATAAGATGCAATGGATTCTCGAGTTAAGTCATCAGAAGTTGGGCCCAAGCCCCCTGTAGTTATCACGATATCAGATCTAGACAGTGACTCGGATATACACCGCTTTATTTCAGTGAAATCATCACCAATTTTGGTAACGCTTCTTAGTGTTAGCCCAAGTTTGGGTAACTCAGAGGCTATAAATGTAGAATTTGAATCTATGAGCTCCCCCATGAGTAGTTCTGTACCTATCGCAAGAATTTCTACATATTTTGTAACAGAACCATTTGGATCCAATATTTCACCTCAAGGGCCACAATCTTAACAAGGTATTCTATTGAATTGCGTAGGGGACGTTATTGTATAATCCTTGCAGTGTCTCTACCCATTCAGACGGTATAAGTAGTACTGGGTGATGATACCCATCTTCGTTGGATTTAGCATAATAACCCATTCCATCGGGGCTTTTGTTCCCGATGCTGATCAACATACCATCAGTGAACAGCGTGCCTCTTTCAGTCATCCCCTCAAATCGTATTTCTATTCCTGCTGATTTTTCACTTATTCCCCATTCGGTATAGTCATTGTCATCAACCCGATGAACATGAACTGACACCCCTTCAGGTCTACTTAGCAGTGGCAATATCTCATTCCACCTTGACATGTCCACATCTTGCCCTTCCTCGTCTATTAGATGATCTCGGACTTTCCATATTCCTTCATCAGACTTTTCAAACTCTAGTAGAGAATCGTCTTCGGAAGGGTTATCAGATTCTGGATACACATTTAATTCAACAATGCTATCTATGTCTCTTTGTACATACCATCGAGGGATGGGCGGTTCTTTAATTAATCGAGATAACACATCTCCCCATGCTGATACTATTAAAAATAATTGAGGAAATCCTGTAATCTGACCGTAATGGTGTCTTCCGTCCGTCGTAGTATCCCCTAATCGGAATTCAAGAGTTCGGTCGAAGGTTAAAGTGATCCTAACAATGGTATGAGGGTTATCTAGACCGTATTCAGCTGGATCTTCTATCAATACTCTGGTTTCACTGAGATCACGCCTCGTTTGTGGCCCCCCCAACAGAAAACTGACCCCGGCCCATCTATTATGGTCCGGAGTTATACCATTAGATTCGAATACCCAAGCACCTGAAGGAACTTCTACGAACGATTCTGTTTCCCCCAAATGGGTCACTGATATTCCCCTCATATCATCAGTTGATACTTGGTAGAACCATGGAGAAGCAGGAGCCTTGTCCTCTTCTTTTGCAAAAGGATTTATAAAGTAAACAACACTGGCTATAACAGCTAATATTATTAATAAAATAGTTATTTTGAAGCTCAAGGTAAAGGGGCTCCTATCTTCTGCGCCACCACACGAAAACTCCGAGAATTATCATAAGTGCAGGGGGGAAGACCCAGCTTGACCACTTGATGAAATCTCTTTCACGACTGTTTACTACGAGCTCTCTGTAAGCAATTAATTTTGGCCTAATGGAGATAAGTTCATAGTCATCGGCCAGCCAATTAACAGAGTTTAAAAATAAATCTGAGTTATCGCTACTATTAAAATACTTATTTGTTACGAAATCTGAGTCCCCAAACACTACCGTTCTTGATGGTATCCTACCAGCTGCTATCGCGGGAGATTCTGCTATATGTCCGCTGGCTTCAATGACTCCTGCAACCGCAAATGGACCCATGCGCTCACCTGTCGAAAATTCCGGGTTTTCTGGATCGTCTTCAAGCCAGCTCACTGGCGTCGTTATACCAAAGGTGTCGAATTGAATATGTGGTGGCATATCTGCTGGATCTGCCATTTGTATGATTGCACCCGCTTCAGGAAAGAAGGTTACAGCTACTTGATCCGCGATGCCAACACCGATTTGGTTACTTGTTGAGAACTGCCCATTTGCTTTTTGCAACATTGGAGTTAGCATCTGACCTGCCACGTTGCTAACAGCGTCTGATATTTTCTTTTGACTAATAGTGAAACCAAATTGCACCAGCAAAAGATTGAAGTTTTCTCCAACATTAGGGTCAAATAATGCAAGAACACGGCCACCATTTATCACGTATTCATTTATGGCGGCGAACTCTTCATCTGAAAGATCTTTTTCAGGACCCGCTATTACTAGAACTGCTGTATCATCCGGGATGGTCCCTGTTTGTATTAGATTTAGAGCCTCTACTCTATAATTATCTCTTTCCATTCCCTCAATGGCGTAGTCCAAGCCACTATCCTCCACTTCTTGCAACATGGGGTCTCGGGTATATGAGGCTTCACCATGTCCAGTAAGGTAGTAGATCTTTTTTTGTTCTACTCCAGTTGAAACTAGTATGCCGGTAACAAATTCTTGTTCTGTGAATTCGTCGATATGCTGTAGCTTCCCGGTAGTTTTCTCCTCAAATACGACAGTTGGGAAATTTGTAACGTTGTATCTAATTGCTTGGGCTCTGTCTAATTCTGGATCGATGAATCGATAGCTGAATTTATCAGATCTTCTTTGAAATTCGTTAAGAAGGTCTTCAGTTTGTTGTCTCGCACTATCATTGGCATTAACTGCAAAAAAAGCGTTTGCTGTCACATCAGATGGCAAAGTGTCTAAAATTTTCAGTGTTTGAGAGGACAGGCTGAAGATCCTTGTTGCTGTTACATCTATTCTATTTGGATTTTGATAAAGAAAATAGTTTATTACCAAAATGATTATAAAAAAGGCTATCGTCATGATCGCTACATTCGTTCCGTATCTCCCTCGTCTACCGACTAAAAATATTGCTATCGCTCTTGGGGAGAGAATTATCGAAACAAAAAGAGATAAAGCCCCAACTAAAAGAACCCATAAGGAAATGCTGGACATTTCTTCAAATGCGAGATTTACGGCTCCGCCTATTATGATCGCCATGATACCCGATACGCTTAATATCACACTCCAGAACCCGGTGGAACTAAAGGATGATATTATCAAGCTTTTGTATGATTCTTCGTTTATATCAGGCTGAAGAGACATTTATCGCCACCTTCTTGTTTCCAAGGCTCTTATGGTAATAAATACAAATATTGCTATTAAGCTTACAAAGTAAATCACGTGACTGGTGTCAATTATTCCTCTAGTAAAGTCTGCTAATCTACTTTCCATCGATAACGCATCTAAGAAACTAGCAGGTGCACCTTCAATTACGGTGGAAACCCTATTTATAAAGGAGAAGAACAATAACACCGCTGTTCCAACTACTGCAGCTACTATTTGGTTGCTTGATAAAGAAGACCCTAACAATCCTATTGAAAGGGCAGCGGCCCCATATAGAATCAAACCCATATATGCGCTTAAAACTGGTCCTGAGTCTGGTGTTCCAAAGATATACATCAATATTACGTAGTAGCTAGTCACTGCCAAAATAGCTAAAAGCATTATCAGGCTAGCAATATATTTTCCTATTACCACTTCCCATTCCCGAACCGGTGATGTCAGTAAAAGTTCTAATGTTCCTAGTTTTTGTTCTTCAGCCAACAACCTCATGGTTAGCAGTGGTGCCAAGAATATTAGAAAGAAGCTTGCCCAGTCGATTAGACCTCTAACACCAGCCTCCGCAAATGGTTGAGTGATGTCGAAAACAAAAAAGACTCCGGTTAGGATCAAAAACATTGCTCCAACCACATATGCTGACGGCATAGTGAAATATGCCTTTGTCTCCCTTTTGATAACAGCCATTAAATTTCTAATCATTAATCATCACCATCAACAACTGGCTGTAACCGTTCTTCCTCAATAGTTAACCTAAGGAATATTTCTTCTAACGTCATGCCGAGGGATTGTATTTTAAGTAGTTCCCAATCATTGTCTAAAACTATGGAAGCAAGTTTGGATCTTATATCCTCTCCAAGTGTAACTGTAATATGATATCGATGGTATGCCCCACCTGAGACAGGTATTCTTTCCACTTCTTCCACCTCGGATACGCCTTCAAGTACTGGTAATATTTCCCGGTTCGGACCTTTGATTTCCATTTCTACTCTTTCTACACCAGACAGATTAGTGCCTAAATTGGTTGGGTTATCAACGGCGACTATCTGACCCTCATGAATTATTATTACCCTGTCACATATCATGCTGACTTCAGGTAGTATGTGTGAACTGAGTATAAGAGTATGG
>MDTE01041717.1_pt1 | contig 15013 bp, 14 predicted proteins | sample 811231 | NCBI WGS metagenome assembly MDTE01 (sample SAMN05326651, study PRJNA326480) | marine metagenome | isolation source: seawater | place: Indian Ocean: Red Sea | collected 2010 | reverse complement strand
TTTGAATGGAAAATTTCCGAAGCTTGACCCGATTCTCTATCGGCTAAGAATAGTTACGCCACTTATACCGGGCGCTCCGTATACATGGGTGTAGGCTACCTGAGGATCATTAGGAACTTGTCGCTTTCCGGCTGCACCTCGAAGCTGAAGCACATTCTCGTAGACTTGCCTAAGTCCTGAAGCTCCAACAGGTTCACCGTTTGCGAGGCATCCACCGTCGGTGTTTACCGGGAATCTCCCGCCGATCTCTGTTTCGCCTTGTTGGATAATACGTTCCTGTTCACCATGGTCACAGAATCCATTTTCTGCCATATGCATAATCTCAGCACCTGCCTCAGTGTCTTGCAATTGAGCTAAGTCAATATCTTCTGGACCTATACCTGCCATTTCAAAAGCAGCTTTGGATGTATCAACAGTCGGGCCTTCTCCGTCCTCTAGTGCAAGCCAAGGAGCCATAACTTCGAAGGAACCCCAGCGCCTGCTACGAACAACAGCTGCGTTTAGGTAAACAGGGGTATCGGTGTATTTGTGAGCTTCATCAGCTCTGGCAAGAAGCAAAGCCACTCCGCCTTCCGCAGGAGAGCAGAACATAAATTTTGTTAGGGGATAGCTAAGCATGTCAGACTCCAGAATCTGCTCTTCGCTTATAGGCTGTCGCCGCCAGGCGTTTGGATTGTGTTCAGCGTTTCGGAAAGCTTTGGCAGCTACTTTTGCAAGTGTGTTATGGCTAATGTCATGATTTTGCATGTAGCGGTTGATCTTCATTCCGAAGAACTGGGTTGTTAGAGCAAGACCTTGTTTCCCATACCAGTCGCCAAGACCTGAAGAGCGTGTATTTACTCGGAAGGCGCCTCGTTCATGTTTGTCATAACCGATAGCGATACCTAGATCAAAAGCTCCTGAAGCGATTGTGTTGTAAGCGGAGAAAAGAGCTGATCCTCCGGTGGCGCATCCGTTGGCTACGTTAATAAATTGTAAACCGGTTAATCCCAACTTTGAGACCATGGTGTCGGCAGCTCCTGCTGCTTGACTACCGCCAAAGGCAAATTGAACGTCGTTCCATTCAACTCCTGCGTCTTTAAGAGCCTCCCTAACTGCGAACACCCCTTGTTCTTGACCGGATCTCTCTGGGGTCCTTCCAAAAGGGTGGATTCCTATCCCAACTATTGCTACTTCTGGCTTGCTCATCTTTCTCTCCTTTTGCCTATCGAGTGACCGGCGCGAACGCAAACGTGATTACTTCATTTCCGTCCTCATCTGTGTACACGGGAATGAATTTCAGTTCCATTTCCATACCAATTTCTAAAGTATCTTTGTCAGCTACTGTTAGTCGAGTTTCAACTTTGACTTCGTCATGGATCTCCACGTATCCAACTCCGAAAGGTTCAAACTTCTCAACATCTCCAGCATACGGAGGTGACTTAGGGGGATAACCCTGAATTGTCCAAGTCCACAACTTGCCTCTTGTCCCAAGTTCTTTAGGTCGAGTGTCATCAGAAGCGCATCTAGGGCATCCTGACTGCACTGGAAAAATTATCGCCTTGCAGCCTTGGCATTCGGAACCGATTAGTCTCGGGTCATCAGAGGGCCATGTGAAAAGACCTTCCTCTATTGGGACCTGTCCGCCCATCAAACTCTCCTTGTTATTTACTGTCACATATTATGCCCCAACCTAGAGTAGTTTGTCGCCCTAAAGCTGAGTTTTAGATATAGCGTTATTGTGCTCGAAGTCCGGATTGAATGATCCCTTCTCGCATTTTCTGTTTTGTTTCTTTATCAGGGTTCTTCAGTCGCTCGAGAATTACTTCAACAATTTCACCAGTGAATGGGTACCCAGCCTTATATGGCCCTACTGGAGCACCTGTGTCTACGCCAACATCGAAGGTCTCACCGCTTATTGAAAATACGATTGGCACTGTCCTCTCAATGATTTTTGTATCCACTTCATTTCCATCAACAAACAAGGTAGCTTTCCCCCCTGCTCCGAAACCGCCATTATGGGTGTAATCAAGCAAGAGAAGATGCTCTCCAGGCAGTAGCGGCTCTTTACCGGAAAGCGTTGTCAGATACTTGCCAAAGCAATTGTAGTGATAGTTGGCTCGTCCCTCTTCATCAAGATACATAGTCCATCCGGACATGTTCCCACCTTGACAAGCGATGACTCCCTGAGCACCCTCTTCCGGAATAAGAATCCTAGAAGAGATTCTATGAGATGCATTTTTTAGATTAATCACAGATCTCTCCGGCATTCGTACATGGGCGGGACCATAACGCATGATTTCTCTTCCATCTAGACCTGTTGGGACGCTAAATTCACCTCTCGTTCTCATGCTTACATCGCGAAGGGGGTACACTCCATTTCTTTTTGCTTCCCTGTGAAAGACCTTCTTTAATTCTTCTAGTTTGCTGGTTTGCTGATCGGCTAAATCAACACTTTGAGAGAAGTCTTCCTCAATGTTGTAAAGTTCCCATTTCTCTTGATCGCCATCAAAGTCGTAACCAGCCAATCGGATCCACGGGACTCTCCCATGGAAGCAGGAGGCGATCCACCCTTTATGGTAGATCGCTCTGTTTCCCAGAATTTCAAAATATTGTGTAGATCTCCTACTAGGAACTCCGCCATCATTAAACGTGTATTGCATTGGGACACCATCAACTGGCATTTGTCTTATCCCGTTTACCTTTTTTGGCCACTTGATTCCAGTAGCCTCAAGTATTGTGGGAGCGATATCAATAACATGGTGAAATTGGCTCCGTAGCTCGCTCCCGCCAGTTATCGTCCGAGGCCAACTCATTACCATTGCATTTCGTGTTCCACCGAAATGGGATGCAACCTGTTTCATCCATTGGAAGGGAGAGTCCAATGCCCAAGCCCAACCCACGTTGAAATGATTTTCACACCTGCTAGTTCCGAAGTCATCCATATGCTCAAGAAGCCATTCAGGATCTTCGTGGACACCATTTTGGAAAGAGGGAGCTGCCCAAGCTCCGTGGATAGTCCCTTCGGCCGAAGCTCCATTGTCCCCAGTTATATATATCACTAGAGTGTCGTCAAAAAGCCCAAGATTCTCAATGCAATCAATAATTCTTCCTATCTGGGCATCTGTATGAGCAAGGAAGGCCGCGAAGACTTCCATCAGCCGACTCGCTACGGGCTTATAACGGTCTGGGTATGAATCCCAGCTTGGTATTTCGTCTGGTCTAGGCGTTAACCCTGTCCCTTCTGGTATTACTCCTAGCTTGAGTTGACGTTCGTATATTTCTTCCCGCAGCTGATCCCAGCCTTGATCGAAACAACCGGCGAATTTCTCAATCCATTCTTTTGGAACATGATGAGGAGCATGCACAGCTGGAGGTGCGAAGTAGCAGAAAAAAGGAGTATCCGGAGCTGTCGCTTTCTGTTGTTCGATCCACTGAATAGTTTTATCCGCCAGGTCCTCACTAAAGTGATAGTTTTTTTCCCCTATGTGCGGCTGTATAGGAGTTGTTTGATCATATGCAGCTGGCTCCCACTGAGATGACTCTGCTCCAATGATCCCATAGAAACGGTCAAAGCCCATTCCAGTTGGCCATCTATCAAAGGGTCCTGCGGGCCCTTGTTCCCATGATGGTGTTATATGCCATTTCCCGAAGCATCCTGTTGAATAGCCATTTTCGCGGAGAATCTTCGCTACAGTTGCTGATTCGGAAGGGATGACACTGTCATATCCAGGGAAGCTATTCGCTATTTCAGTGATCCCTCCCATATGGACAGAATGATGATTTCGGCCTGTAAGAAGAGATGCTCGCGTTGGCGAGCAGAGAGCGGTTGTGTGAAATTGGTTAAACCGAAGACCACGCTGGGCTATTTTCTCAACCGCTGGCATCTGTATAGGTCCACCAAATGAAGCGGGGCTCCCAAACCCAACATCGTCAAGCATGATCAAGAGGACATTTGGGGCGTTTTTGGGAACTGTTTTTTTCTTGAGTGCGACTGGTTTCGAATCAGGAACCAAACGTCGGATTTTTCCTCTGAACCTTTGAGTTGGATGCGGTAAATTACTCATGTTTTTAATGGTAGATGATCAAAATTTCTGAAGAAGAAGGAGATGTCATCATTGGGTGAGTCGCTGGTTATAAGGTTTGAGTGAATCGCTTCGTTTAGGTCAATTGATCCAGAAAGGATCTCTGCCCAGTTATTTAGAGTGACTCTGATAGCAAGATCGGCTTCGCTTCCGTCAGTTGGGATTGCAACCTGATTACGAATCCTTAATCCGACCGGTTCGCCAACGTCGAAAACCCAACGCATTTCGCCGGTATAGCCTTTTGCTTGATTGGGGTCCAAAAGAACTCGGAGGGCATGAACAGAAGCGCTTGGGGGATTGTTGAGCACAACTGTCTTAGGGAATCTGTGCTTTCGGTGGCGACTCAGGTCAAGTTTCCCTTCAAGTTCTAAAGCCCGTGTGAGACACCAGTTCCGAATATTGGAAGCTGTAGTTCTTTGAGCGAGTAGACGCAAACAGTCAGCGAGGAGTTGGAAATCTTCATTCTGCGCCTCTTTTCCCTTACTGCAGGGTTCTTCTATCTCGTTTGAAACCTGTATTAGTAGGCAAAAAAGTTCAATTGCCCACCTAAGGTCATTAGAGCTAAGTGCTTCAAGTGCCATTTCTCGGGTTTCCTGAATTCCCCCAAATCCATCAACAATTTTTTGTGCCCGTGCTTTAGGTTCTGCAGGGAATAGATTCGCTGGATTCCCATCAAACCAGCCTCGTAACCCAGCAAAGATTTGTCGAACATGATGTTCAGCAACACCGTAGAACTGTTTTGTTAGATAAGGCTCGTCATTTAGAGTTGGGAGTTGGACAAACGCCGTTAGTTCATCTGCATCCAACCCTTTATTTATCCCCCGTACGGATTGGTCCCAAAGGTACTGAATCCGATCACGGTAGTGAGTTACCTCGGACCGTATCTTATCTTTCCCTTGAATTGGGGGCCCGTGTGTCCCTATTAGTGAGTTAGGATTCAATGATAAAAGGTGATCAATTCCTTTAAGTAAGATTCTTGGGTCCCGGTATTCCTCTCCTCTGATAGCGAAAACATTAAACAAAGTAGGCCACACAAGATTGTTAATACAGACTTCAAGTTCAGGAAACCAGATGGTTATTGAATCATCTGCATCTGATGGGGCAGGGGTCATTTCAACCTTAAGACCAGCGATAGTAGTTTCTATTGGCTCTGAAAAAGTCTGATTTGGCTCTATGAAACCCGGAGTGAAGGGAGCATGATCTGGATTACGGTATGACATGCCGAGTCCGACGTTTACTACAGCGTCGGGTCCCTGATGGGGAAGAGAAATTCCAAATTGATGTATAAGCCCTCGAGAAGCAACGGTACTCAGCTCGGTACCGTAAGTTCTCCGGTTTTCCGCAATGCGTTCGTGTCCCCAAATAGGAAGCTTCTTAGGAGTAGATGCATCGGAAATTGCTTGTGTTCCAGCAACGTAATGGAAATGCGTGTAAATAACAGCAACTATAGGTTTCTCTGTCTCATTACGAATGACTGAAAGGGCTTCTTCCATTTCCTGAATACATTCTCCTGTGTCTATGGCGATGAGACCTTGGGGGCCTTCTACAAAAGTTTGATTAGAAAGCCCGTTGCCAATCAGGCACCACACGCCGTCAGTGACTTTCCAAAGTTTCTTCTCAAGGCGGTTTGAATGCTCTATAAGCTCCCCGTTAGCGATCTGGCCCAATGGGCCTTGGTGGGGTGGATCATCTAATGAGAAGCTTGCCGGAATGTAGTTTCGGTAGTCGTTTCCCATTCTGTACTCTCTGAGACTAGATCTTCCTGTCGTGCCCAGCCCAGTAGGGCTCACGAAGTGTTCTCTTTAAGATTTTCCCTGTTCCTGTTCGGGGTAGGGTATCGACAAAGTCTATAGATTTCGGTCGTTTGTATCCTGCTAGTTTTTCGTTGCAGAGTCGGAGAATCTCTGAAGCGAAATCATCGTTAGCTACATACCCTTCCGAGCATTCAACTATTGCTTTTACTTCCTCACCGTATTCTTCGTTCGGGATACCGATTACTGAAACATCGGCGACACCGGCGTGCTCCGCAATCACAGCTTCAATCTCAGCGGGATAAATGTTTACTCCACCTGAAATAATCATGTCTATTTTCCTGTCGGAGAGCCATAGGTAGCCATCCTCGTCTATGTAGCCGATATCTCCGGTCGTGAAGACACCAGGTTCAAGATGTGCCTCAGCTGTTTTCTCTGGAGCTTTGTGGTATTCGAAATCAGTTCCCATGAGGTTTCGAAAGTAAAGAGTGCCAGCCGTATCCGGTTCTTCTACCCTTTTCCCTTCGTCATCAATCACGATGACTTCGACAGTCTCAAGAGGTTTGCCGACGGATCCACCTTTTTTGAGCCAATCATCAGCTCGGATCGTTGAAATGAAAGCCCCTTCAGTTGATCCGTAGTATTCATGCACTTTCGGACCGAACCATTCCAACATTGCTTTCTTCCAAGATGCAGGGCATGGAGCAGCTCCATGCCAGACGGCCTCTAGGGAGGCTCCAGAGAAATTGCTTTTTACTGAAGGATCAATGTCTAGCATCCGTTTAAATTGTGTAGGTACGAGATGAATATTTGTTATGTTCTCGGAGTCGATTAGCTGGATGGTTTCAGCACCATCAAATTTATGGCGTATAACCACTGACGATCCATTTATCATCGGCATGAATGTAAAAGCCCACTGAGCTGAATGGTATACGGGGCCTACCAGAAGAGACCGCCCTCCCGCAGGAACATAATTCACCATGCTTCCTCCGATAAGTTGCATAACTTCAGTCGGGATAGCGCCTCCTCCAGAGAGTGAGCCACGGACTCCTTTAGGGCGACCGGTAGTACCAGAAGTGTAAAACATCGGCCCTCCGAGAAGTTGCTCCTCCTCTGGGAGGTCATCTGTAGAAGAGCTAGCCAGGAAATCTTCGTAATCAGTGAGTCCTTCGGTTTCCCCTCCAATGGTCAATGAGAATTCAACTTGATTGGATCGGTTATCTGAAAGGGAATCGAGTGCGATGTCCGTAAAGCGTTCGCCCACAAAGAGGACTTTCACATCGGCATCTTCTAGCACATAGGCCAATTCATCTGCTACCCAGTGCCAATTAACAGGAACATAGGTTACTCCTAGGTGGGCTGCAGCCTGAAAGATTTCGAAGCATTCTCTGCGGTTTCCCATCATCATTGCGACCGTATCGCCGGGACCGATACCAGCTGCTTTAAGTCCATTAATTAGACGTCGGACTCTGTTGTCAAAATCCTCCCACGTCGTAGCTCCATATTCGTCAGAGACCGCCATCTCTGACCCTTTGGATGCGACGATTTCGTCAAGTAACTTCGGCATAATCCCCTCCGGTAAAACTCGTGCTGGTAGAAAACAGTACTCGCAGATTCGTGATCAAGCTACATAGCCAGCTAAACGTATCTTGTTTAGCCATCTAGAATAGTTTTTATTCCGTTCATCGAAGATAATGCCGCGTCATCGATTGGCATTGCCCACATCACCTTTGACGGGACTTCAAGACCTATAGGCGACTGGCAATTCATTTTCTTTAAGGCGCTCATCATTTCACGAAGTTGGAATTCTCCTTCGCCTGGAGGGACCCGTGTACTTAACGTGTCTGTGTAATAGTCATCAAAGGTTTTCTCTAAAGATCCATCGTTCCATTGGGTCGATAGGATTCGATCAGATGGGATTTTTTGAAGATCCCTCACGTCATTAGTTGATCGAGTGAGATGCCAGCTATCAAAACACAAACCCCCATTTGCACGATTCGCCCGTTCCACAATTTCGAAAGCAAGCCCCAAGGTTTCAATGTTAGTCATCTCTGGAACAGCTTCTAACCCGACCAGAAGGCCATGCTCGCCAGCGCGATCACATAAAGTGGCAAATCCTTCAGCTGCTTCTTCAATGGTTCCTGTGTAATTACCTATTACCTGGACATACCGGCATTTGAAACGATCCGCTATCTCCCAAGCAGCGGATTCAGATTCTAGACACTGTTCGGAAGGACAATTAGGGGAAGCCCATCCACGCAACGTCTCTATATTCGCTAAGGCGAGTCCGGTATCAAGTAATGCCTGCTCAAAAACTTCTATTTCAGAGGGGTTGTTCCGCATCTGATCCCATGCAGTTAGATATATTCCAACCGCTGAATACCCAGCTCCTGCAGCTGCGTAGACCCGATCTGCCATTGTATCTTCATGTCCGCGACAGAAATAGTCCCAAACGAAGTCATCAGGTCCTAGATCACGGGCGCTGCGTACTCCAGTCATATAGAAGCCCGTGCAGAGGGGAAGGGTGGCGTTTCAGATTGTAAGAGGATCAGATAGAAAGTCACGTTTTGGAAGGAAGGAGTTGGTTTATGGCATTCTGAACAAATTCATCTATATCTTCCTGAATGTTTTTCCGGAATGGCCCCCTAACTTTAAATCCGCTTGATGCGATAACCTTCGCCCCTTGTTCTTGAACCCATTCACCAAGTCCACTAAGCGATTTTTGAGGGCTTATCTCGTAGGTCACGAATATAGCAACATTACGATGTGCAATGTTCGGGAGGGTGTTGAGTTTCCCTAACTGCGCTGGACGGGCTCCAATTCCAAACAAACCATCAGTCCATGTTCCTATCACTAGAAGATCCGCATCTAAAACAAATTGGGCGTCAATTTTGGTCACAGGGTAGACACCCACCGTTGATCCCTTACTATTGAAGCTCTCGGCTAGTGTCTGCGCAAGCTTTTCGGTTCCTCCACGCAAGGATTGATAAAGTATCGCTGTTTTCATTTCACCCCATTCGTATAGCAATAAGAACCTATCACCTATGAGCATCAGGTACTAGGTGCAAACGCGTTTCATTATGATGCAGCTACAGCTATTTGAAAATAGCGTCAAACTTTTCTTCAACCTTGTTATTTGGTGGAGCACTCCATTGAAGTCGACTAAGCCATGTCATAGAAATATAGCCATTAGCGACAGCTCCAACATCGTTGTCAATGGATGTCGGAGCGACCCGCTCACCCCAATTTAGTTTGAGGTGGTAGGAGCCTTCATGCCCTATTTTGGGTTCAATATTTACTTCATTCATTTGCCTGATGAGATCGGTTCCTACTTCGGTCGAAACCCATCCTTTCATTTCTGATAATTCCAGATTTGGCACGTTAATGTTCAAAACAGATGGTTCATCCGGAAGTGAAGATGTGAGTTCCTCAACAGCTAAAGCAGCTACTTCAGCTGCACTGTGCCATTTCTGGTTGCGAAGCATCTCTTCAATTCCTTGGCCCATGTAACCACCTTCGTCAACAGCTTGGCTTACAGCTACACCGGTTATCCCACCATTTCGCGCTGTCAAGCAGGCGCCAATTGTTCCCGAGTGATAAACCGATCGCCCTACGTTTGCCCCGGGGTTTATTCCAGATACGACTAAATCAAATGGACCACCGAATGCACCGAGTCTCGCAAACATTACGCACAATGCTGGGGGTCCTGTGATTGCCCACGCTGTGTCGATTCCTTCTATATGTGCCTTATGGAGTTCAGGGCGAATTAAATGGAGAGGACCAAAGCTTGAAGAAGCCCCTGAATATTCAGTATCAGGAGCTCCAACGACAACCTCGCCGAAAGGAAGCATGGCTCGAGCAAGAGCGTGAAGGCCGACAGAATCAATACCATCATCATTCGTAACGAGTATGCGCATAGTTTGACATTACTTGTCTTCAATTACTGAGGTGTTGAATCAATATGAAAACGGATGAACAGCACTTACTAGATGCCGAGACAATGACTACGAAAAAGATTTTCTAGCTCTATTCTTGAGCTATGAGACGAACCAAATTTGAAATCCCAGAAGAAGAGGTTCGTTTTCGCTTCTCAACTTCTGGAGGGCCTGGGGGACAGCATGCTAATAAAGCGAATACCCGTGTCGAACTAGTCTGGGAGGTTACGGAGACTACTGTGCTCACCGCGAAAGAGAAGGCGCTCCTCATTGAACGTCTCGGTCCGTCTATACGAATAGTCGTGAGCGAATACCGGTCTCAAAAACGGAATCGCCAACTTGCCCTTCAGCGACTTCATGAGCGCGTGGAGTCGTCCCTCAAAGAGAAACCGGAAAGAAAGTCAACTAAACCAAGTAGGGCGGCGAAAAAACGAAGGTTGGATACGAAGAGGCAAAGAGGGGAACTGAAGCGACAAAGGAGAACTCCTACTTCTAGTGACTACGAAAACTAAATGAAATCGTTTACATAGAGAGAATGCCAAAGGTTGTCTGCTATATATTCATATGCGTAGTCATTTGGGTGGAATTTATCTTCTGCGAACATTCCCTCCGCTGTCGGCCAATTCCAAGCGTTGAACAAGTGGATATGGTTCTCCGGAGCTATCGTTTCAAATGCCAAAGATATCGCTTTTCTTCGTCTCTGCTGCTTGGAGCGGGATACCTTACTTAGATATGAACCTTCTGGAAGTGAACGGATCAAAAGTTTCGCATCAGCGGTTATTCCTCTTGTATTTCTTCTCCACATGATGTCGTTGCTTCCAATTATTGCCGTAACCAAATTAGGTTGTAAATCAAGGGCACGCATCACTTTAAGTTGCAGGTCAGTCACGTCCTTTAATCTCGCTCCACTCATTGATAGATTAATTAGTCGCCAAGCTTTCCCTGTACGATTTTTTAAGCGACTGAGAATCAAAGCGGCATAACTTGTTGAGGGATTAGAGGACCCTATGCCTTGGGTGACTGAATCTCCCAAGGCCACCCATAACGGACCGGTTGCCTTGATGTTTTCTCGGTTCCAGTTATCCCAGAATTCTGCACGAGGTTCAACTGTTGCATTTATGGATGCAACTCCATCTATGAAATTTCCGGCAATCCCAGAAACATTAACCCGTTTTTTCCGTCTACGTAAGGAGGGGATTTCCATAGCCTTTAAGGAAGAACATCCATAACTATTGCGTTATACCGAATCTTTCCAGACCCCAACCCTTTATGGCATTACCGCGCAACAACTTATAGATTTCCTCTTCATTAAGTCCTGCTTTTTCAACTATTGACGTAGCGACCTGTTTTGTTCGGGGAAAAGTTGAATCGGCATGTGGGTAATCAACTTCAAAGCAGATTTGGTCCATCCCGATCAAGTCCCGGTTTAAGAGACCAACCTCGTCGTCAAAAATGCATCCATAAATATGGTCTTGTATGTATGAAGAAGGTGGGTTTGGAAGTTTTACGCCGAAGTCAGAAGAGTTGTCCCTCTCTTCCCATAATTTGTCCATTCTTTCAATTACATATGGCATCCACCCAACCTGTCCTTCTGCGTAAGCGATTCTCAGGTCAGGGAACCGATCAAAAACACCGGAGAGAATGTAATCGCAGAATGAACCCATTGCATTTGAGAACGTAATCGTTGAACTGACGGCGAAGGGAGCGTCGGGAGAGGTTGCGGGCATTTTGGAACTCGACCCGATGTGCATATTCAGAATTGTCTCCGTTTCCGCGCACGCTTGAAAAACTGGATCCCAATGGCGGTCAGGAGAGTGGATGGACGGTAACCCTAACGGGTGTGGGTTCTCGGTAAATGCGATCGCATGGCTACCTTTATCAGCGCATCTTCGAATCTCATCAGCGGCTAGAAGCGGATCCCACAAGGGGACTAGGGTCATAGGGATTAGTCGCCCTTTCCCTTCTCCGCTGCACCAGTCGTCTATCATCCAATCGTTGTAAGCCTTTACGCACAACAGAGCAAGGTCTTTGTCTTGGCGTTCAAGGAAGGCTTGGCCACAGAACCTTGGGAGTACATTAGGAAAATTTACTGATGCTTCAACATGGTTCGCATCCATGTCTTGGAGCCGTTCTTTTTGTTTCCAGCACCCTGGTCGGATCTGGTCAAATGTCACAGGAGTCACATCAAGGCTGTCGAAACCTACGGCAGCTGACAATTTAGGGAATGGATATACAAGGTCGTCATAAATCCACCAATCACATTCTTCTCCCTCGTCAACTCCTTTCTCATATGAGAAAATTCCTCCTTCGAAATTAAAAATGGCGCGGTCTCTCTCAACACGTGGTCCGCGATTCTTGTATTTTGCCGGAAGTCTATCAACCCATAAATTTGGGGGTTCAACGACATGATCGTCAACGGAAATGATCAACGGAATCTCAGCCACTTTTGTCTCCTTGGCCATTAGGTTAGCGAAAAAATCTGCTGTTGGAAATTCAAGAGTTAATCTGGGGATCTTGGGCTGCGTTTGCTTGAGTTTTTAATTCGGTGATCAAATCCTCAAGTTCTGAGGCACTTGCCAAATCATCTAGACGTAACCGTATAGTGGCGAGCTCACGAGTAAGGAATTCGCTATCAGATAGGATGCGGCTATTTACCTCCCGATCTCTTTCAGCTAAAGCCCTGTCGCGCGCATCTTGGCGGTGTTGTGCAAGCAGGATGAGAGGGGCAGCGTAAGCGGCTTCAATACTGAAGATGAGGTTTAGAAGGATAAACGGATATTCATCCCACAGCCCTTTAGAACCAGCGATCGCGTTCAGCGTTATCCAAGCGATCACGATTACTGTCTGGATTATGAGAAATTTACCGCCCCCCATGCCTCTAGCTACCGCTTCAGACCATCTTCCTACAGTATCTCTATCGTAATTTGGGCTGAGTGAGCGCCCTATTTTCCCTGGGGTAGTAACTGCTTCATCACGGACTTTCATGATGTCATCCCTTCAGTTAAACGGATGATCACATCATCCACAGTTACGACCCCAACTAGGCGTTGTGATGAGTCAACTACGGCTACAGCAAGAAGGTCATATCGTGCAAGAAGAGCGGCCACCTCAATTTCTGACGTATGGGGATCTAAAGTCGGTTCATCTCGGTCTATGCAGTCTCCAACCACATAAGTCGGGGGTTCTCGTAACAATCTAGGGAGGGTGACACTTCCAAGGTATTTTCCAGTTGGAGCCTGTGTTGGTGATTCAGCAACGAATAGTCGAACAGAGATAGCCGGTGGGAGGTCCGTATCTCGGAGGCGGGCAATCGCTTCAGCAACAGTTGACTCTGGAGTCAAGACAATTGCCTCTGGTGTCATCATTCCGCCAGCGGTGTCCTCGTTGTATTTCAAAAGCGTTCGGATCTGGCTTACAATCTCTGGTTCCATTTGAGCTAGTAAAGTTTCCCTCTGGGTGGGTTCAAGTTCTTTCAGAAGGTCAATTTCGTCGTCTATTTCCATCTCTCCAAGAACTTCAATCGCATCAGCTGTATCAAGCTGATTTAAGATTTCGGCTTGATCGCTTTCGGGCAGTTCCTCTAATAAATCAGCTAGGCGGCTGGCTTCAAGAGCGGCAGCTAATTCTGATCTACGGGCTTCAGGAATTGCTTGGATAGCATCAGCGGCGTCAGCTTTATGCAGTTCCCGTAATCTAGCTAAGTCTCCAGAAACAGGGTCCGGGCGGAAAAGGTCGGCTACGGCTCCCCAGTCAACGATCTCGAAGCCCCGCCTGCGCAATCTTCCACCTGTAGTAAACGCTATTTCGCTAGTTAACCATTTGCCGTCATTGAGTCCATTTTCACAGAACCCAACGTCTCCAATTGCCCCATCGGTTGTTTCTGTTCCGTAAATATCTTCGTTTACGAGAAGTTCGCCTTGTCGACGTTTGAACTGTCTTAGGTCTAGAGTCCCGCCACGAAGATGAAGTCCGTCTCGGTCAACAGCATCAACACGGGCTTCATGGACAAAGATCAATCGACGATCAACGGAAGCTATGAATCCTCGGAGGTAAAGTTTGTTTCCAGTAGTCGTCGGGATTAAGAGAATGTCCGCTATGGAACCAAGAGTTCCTCCGTCAGCATCAAATAAGGCGCGCTTAATCAGATGGGAACTCCATAAAATCTGATTTTGATGATCAGATTCTGGTTCGGTACTTCGGTCTAGGTCCTGAGCGGTCATCTTTGTCCCTCCTCTATCTCTAGATTAGGAGAGGAATTGGGACCTAGCTGTTATTTAAACGGCGATTCAACTTAAAGGAAGACTGTAGAGGGTAATGAGTGAGTAATCTAGACTTATGGGCAACTGGGTAACGGGTAAGAATCAACTTATCGCTCACAAGGGGAACTCCTGGGAATTTCCCGAGAACTCAAAGGCTTCAGTTAAATCAGCAATTGATCTGGGTTGTCACGTCGTTGAAATAGATGTCTCTTTGACGAGAGATGGTTATACAGTCGCGTTACATGGTCCAAAGTTGGATGAGATGACTACCGGACAGGGGAAAGTATCTAAAACCAACTTGGATACAATAAAGACATTGAAAGTGAAGGATGGAAAGGGTGTTCCTACGATCGAACCTGTTCCTTTGCTAGAGGATTTACTTTCTGAATTCTCAACAAGCACTAGATGGAATCTTGACCTTAAAGCCGGTCTGCCATCAAGGAAGCTGATGCGAACGATATCCAAACTTGGGATTGGAAATCGGATAATTTTTTCAGGTTTAGGAATTAGTCAGGTGAAAAAACTGGCATCTCGTTATCCCGAGGCAAACGTACTTGTGAATCTTTCAAGAATTGACCGAGCTGTTTTGGCATTGCGAATTTTCAATAGAATCTATTTACAGCTTCGATTTAGGGGCCTTAAGAGCATTCCTTCTGTTGTCGGGATTAATGCGGATTACCGCAGCATTGCAAATAGAGAAATAGAAACCGTACACGGATTAGGTTTTGAGATTTGGGTGTACACGGTAGACGACCATGAAAAGATGCTTTCGCTGTTTGATGCGAACGTTGATTCGGTGACGACAAATAAGCCGTTAGTGATGATTCAGGCGATTCGAACTCGTTTGGATAGTAAGTGAAAGTTTGTTGGGCTAGTCTCGCGGTGCCTACAAATAACTAAAGGAGACCGAAATGGGAGAATTCGTCAATCTTGAAATTGATCACACAACCCAAATGATTGTTGAAACGACACAAAGGTTTCTTAAACAAAAGAATTAAATAATT
>MDTE01056287.1_pt1 | contig 15017 bp, 16 predicted proteins | sample 811231 | NCBI WGS metagenome assembly MDTE01 (sample SAMN05326651, study PRJNA326480) | marine metagenome | isolation source: seawater | place: Indian Ocean: Red Sea | collected 2010 | reverse complement strand
GATTCGGAACAGAAGTTTCTCTATATATCCGATCTGACTAATAACAAAATTTGGTTCCTGGATCGTGAAACAGGAGAGGTTGTGGGAGACTTAGGTCAGATGGGTGAAAATAGCGGTCAATTCTTTGGATTACATATGATCACTGTTGATTCTGATGGAGTTATTTACACAGGTGAGGTTTTTACTGGCCAACGTGTGCAGAGGTTTTTGCCGAGCGAAAGCGAAAGAGGACAACTTTTGCGGCAACTAGCAGATACTCTTTAAGCTTCTAAAGGACGTCTGCTTGGCGCATAACGGACTCGCATTTTTCTTTTATTTCAGATGCCATCTGAAAGGGATCGGCATTTACAATATCCTCGCGAAATAACTCGACAGACAAAGCGCCTTCATAACCTTTTTCTGAGAGTTTTTGCAGTATAGGAACAATTGGTGCTACGCCATCCCCTGGAATGATTCTTGAATCATTGTTAATTAATTCTCTGGGAGTATCTGAAAGGTCTTGAAAATGAGCGTGTTCTAATTCGCCATGTTGGAGAAGATCAAGATCTTCAAACTTGCTTAACCCTGACCAGAAATGGAAAAAATCCAGCATTGGCTTCACATTTGGATGATTAGCCGCACGTATAACTTGGAGGGCTGAGGTTAGAGTAGAGAGATGGCTTGAGGTGCGTAAGAATTCGAGCATGGCTGTTAATCCAAATTCCGCCGTGATTTCTCCTACTTCATAAATACAATTAGGTGTAGCGGCAAAATCTTCTAAGGTGATAGGACGGCGAGTGATAGAAGGAGAATAAGCTCTTTCTAAACCTAGTTCTGCAAATTGCTCACACCTTCGATGCCATTCATTGAGAGAGTTATCACGTTCAGGTCCAGGGATCCATATGTCTTGGAGTGAAACGGCGCCAGAGACAGGGGTTAAATCAAGATCCACCAATAGCTGCCGAGCGCCAGATAACGTGTCTGATTCAAGAAATTCATCTAATAAAACACTATTAAGCTCAACGTACTTAATCCCAGCTTGTGACCATCCCTCTAATGATCCGCGGAATCCAGCTGACCTAGAGGTATTTTGGTGAATTGCCAATAACATCTTGTTGTTTCCTATTTGTGCATTGAGCGTACTGGCAAATCCATAAAGAATTGGTGTTGTTATCAATGCACGTCTACTGATCATATGTTTGACTCTGGGTTGGGTAAAATAAAGAATTAGACATAGGATAGCGTTTCTGGAGCATATGAGACATCCGCTGAGTATTTTGACTCTTATTATTGTCTTTACAACAATCGTATTTATACCAGAAGATGATTCTATGCAAGTGAACGGGTAAGATCTGTAAAAGACTATAAATAAGCCTAATTAGCTTAAGAGAGGCGTACTTTCACGCGTCATCCGAGGGTGGAACTTATGACAAATTCACGAGATTCAAATTCTGTTTCAAACGAGAAGGTTGGGGATAGTGATAAGCCGTCACATTTTGACCTTAGCAGGCGCGGTTTTATTGGAGGTACTAGCGCAGCATTACTTGCTGCAAAGTCAACATCAGTCAAGGCTCAGGAAAACTCTGAGAGCGTTGGTGTTGAGCCAGAGGTCGCAAATGTTCCAAAGACTGCAATTACTGTCACTGTTAATGGTGCTTCTCATCAGACGGTTGTAGAAGATCGTTGGACATTAAATGAATTTCTTCGTGATCACCTAGAACTAACGGGTTCTAAAATTGGATGTAATCGTGGGGAATGCGGTTCCTGCACTGTGCTGGTAGACGGAGAACCTGTTTACTCATGTAGCACATTAGCAGTTTGGGCTGATGGCAAAGAAATTTTAACTGTTGAGGGCCTTGAGAAAGATGGCCAGTTATCTGTTTTACAGCAGGCATTCATGGAACATAATGCCCCGCAATGTGGGTTCTGTACCTCTGGTCAATTAATGTCAGCTACTGCATTGCTTGAGGAAAACCCAGAGCCAACGGTAGATGAGGTGAGGCATGCCTTAGCAGGAAATCTCTGTCGATGCTCTAATTATAATGCAATTGTTGAGGCAGTAATGGATGCCTCTAAAACGGGAGGAGCATGATGGCAATAGATCCTCTAAAAACTGTCGGTCATGATATTCCTCGCATTGACGCATATGAACGAGTCACTGGAAAAGCTACATATAATCGCGATATAAAGTTGCCAGGAATGCTATATGCAAGGGTTCTGCGCAGCAATGTGCCCCATGCCAACATTATAAGTATAGATACCTCAAGGGCTGAGGCATTGCCCGGGGTTCGGGCCGTCATTACTCATGAAACCCACCAACTAATTTATGGCTCTGGGTCTATCTCAGGAGGACGCCAGTACAACGATGCTGTAAAAGATATTACGAAACGTCTACGACATATGTTTCCAAATCCAGTGAGATTCGTAGGTCAGCCGGTAGCTGCAGTTGCTGCAGTTAATCGTCATGTGGCTGAGGAAGCCATTCAACTTATTGACGTATCTTATGAAGAACTGCCATTTGTGCTTGATCCTGAAGAAGCATTACAGTCAGGGGCCCCTGCCATATGGCCTGATGGGAACATGGCCCATGATGATCAAAATCGCCAGGAACCTATTGGAAATCAATCAGGTGATATTGAGGCGGGTTTTCAGCAGGCTGATCATATTTTTGAAGATCGTTATACAACAGCGTTTGTGCAGGACGCGCAAATGGAGCCGCGCTCTGCTCTGGCTCACTGGGAGGGAGAAAAGCTTATTTTGCATACACCAACCCAAGGTGTTTCTAACTGTCGGCATGATAACGCTCGCGACCTTGGTATTGATGATCATCAGATTCAGGTTATTTGTAAATATATGGGTGGCGGTTTTGGTGATAAGAATGGTAGCTATTACTTCGATTTAATCGCAGCAATGTTGTCAAAAGAGACCAATGCTCCTGTGATGGTAGAGCTTTCACGCAAGGATGATTGGTTAGGTACACATGGTCGATGGCATACCATTCAGGATTACAAGGTTGGTGTAACTGATGATGGTACGGTAACTGCAATCCAAATGAATGCTTTAAGTGGTATGGGCCCATATCTAAGAAGATCAGGAAACATTGCTGGGATAGATGCTTATAGTTGTCCGAATGTTGACCGTAAGATTTATCCGGTTCATACAAACCGCATGGTCTCAGGAAATTTTCGGGCTCCCCAATATCCTCAAGGCTATTTTGGTATTCAATCCATCATGGACAACATAGCATATGAGATTGGGCTAGATCCTGTTGAGTTCGCCTTAAAAAATATGCGGAAACCAACAGAAGAAGAGCCCTTTACACATTATGCTCTTGACCAGTGTATTGAACAGGGCGCTGAAGATTTTGGGTGGAAAGAGAGGTGGCGTAGTGAGCCTGGTTCGGATTCGGGAATCATAAAACGTGGTGCCGGTATGGGATTTGTGATGTTCAATTCTACGGTATCCCCTAGCAGCGCAATTGTTCGTGTTGATTCCAGTGGGCAATACACGCTATTTGTTGGTGTAACTGACATTGGACCTGGAGCAAAAACCACGATGTCGCTTATTGCTGCAGAAGCGCTCGATGTCGGAGTATCTGATGTAGATATTGTGTGGGGTGATACAGATCGCTGCCCATACTCTATTGGCGAGTCAGGGGCTCGAACTACTACAAGTACAGGTTATGCGGTTATGCAGGCAGCTATTGACCTTAAGGAGCAAATTGCAGCTAAGGGATTACCCACAGATGATGAAGTTCTAATTGCATCGGCAACTCCAACTCCAAGTGGCGATGGGAGACGCCGCGCATGTTTTGGTGCACATTTTGTGGAAGTAGAGGTAGATACTGAACTTGGACATGTGGGCATTAAAAAATATGTAGCTGTCCATGAGTCAGGTCGAATACTTAATCCTTTGCCAGCTAGAGACCAAATCCGTGGTGCTGTCCAGCAAGGTATTGGCCAGGCCTTGCATGAAGATCTTCTTTACGATGTCAGAAACGGCCATCCTCTTAATGCGGGCTTTTACGGTGCACGACACATAACGCATGTAGATGCCCCAGAGATTGAGGTGAGCTTTATTGAATCTGATGATGGATTTGGGCCGTTTGGCGCAAAAACAGTGGCGGAAATGGGAATCATCTGTCCGCCATCAGCGGTCGCTAATGCAATATTTAATGCTACAGGCATACGAATGAAAGACCTGCCCATCACTAGGGAAAAAATGTTGGAGGCACTAGCATGAAGACATTTACAAACCAGAATCCAGGCACTGTAGATGAGGCGATAGAGCTTGTTCGCACTGCGAGGGAAGACGGGCATTCTGTGTCGTTTGCAGGTGGAGGTACAGATCTTTTGCAACTGGTTAAGGAAAGAGTTGTCAATCGATCAGGACAAGACGTTCCAGATGTTCTTGTGAACCTCAAATCTTTAGAAGGAGTTGATCAGGTAAGTTTCAGTAGTCTTGGTGGCGTGGCTATCGGAGGGCTTACAACTCTTAGTAACCTCGCTAATAATCCTAGAATTTTAGATGACTATAAGGTGCTCGCTGAAGCGGCAGGACAAGTAGGAACACCTCAGATTCGTAATGCTGGAACACTTGCTGGAAATGTTTGTCAGAGACCTTGGTGTTGGTATTACCGAAATGGATTTCCTTGTTATAAAGCTGGGGGTAATGAGTGCTTTTCAATAGCAGGTGAAAATCAGCTGCATGCGATTTTTGGTGGTGGGCCTAGTTTTATAGTGCATCCATCTGATGTTGCTCCTGCACTAGTGGCCTTGGATGCGACATTTAATGTTGCTGGCCCATCGGGGAATCGAGTTATTTCTAGTTCTGATTTTTTTGTTTTGCCCCGAGATAATGTCCAGCATGAAAATGTCTTGTCGGACGATGAATTTTTGATATCAGTAGATTTGCCGGCACCTCCTAATGGTTTGAAGAGTACTTACCACAAGGTTATGGATCGGGATGCTTGGACTCATGCACTAGTTAGTGTTGCAGTCGTTATGGAGATGGATGGAGATATTTGCAGTGCAGTAAAGATAGTTTTGGGTGGCGTGGCGCCCGTGCCATGGCGTGTTCCTTCAGCTGAGGCACTGTTGATTGGGAATGTCGTGACGGAAGAGCTAGCGAGATCAGTCGGTGAAGCTGCAGTTAGTGGTGCGAGACCCCTTGCAAAAAACGCTTACAAAATTCCATTGGTTAGGGGTGTAGTGGCACGCACTGTATTGGCGCTTGCCACTTCCGTTTAGTTATATGAATCGGCGTGATTTTCTCACGCTGCGGACTAAGGGTCAGCAACGCGTCATCGAGCTCTCCTGTGAGCGTCTGTACATGTTATATGCAGATGCTAATGCAGGAATAGGGCGCTGGAAGGTATCTGAAGCAATTGGTAAAAATCAACAAGCTTGGGGTGGTGAACCACCAATTCAGATTAATTCGCAAACAGTTCCTGAATTATTAGATACGCTTAACCAAGAACTGGCTACAGCAGATATTTTAGTGTTGCTGGAGAAGCAATGGCTAGATAGTGAAGGGTTTGGTTCAGCAGTGGATATCTGCATAAAAAAATTTCTTGATAAAGGTGGAATTGTGGAGTCTAGATAGTGATAAATAAAATTAATGCCAATATATACATTTTTAGTGCGCTGCTTATGCTTTGTGGCTGCGCTGTTAATTCAGTATCAGCACAGAATTATTCTGACTCAGCACTAGAGGAGAGAGTTGAGGCTATATTACAAAGCGCTTCTGATTTGCCAGAAAATGCAATTACTGTTGAGGTTGAAGATGGTGTCGTCACTCTGATGGGTTCCATTGTTTGCGATACTTGTGGTGGCGTGCGAACGCCTCCTGGCGTAAGAACAACCCAACAGAGTCTTGGAGCTGTCGTAAGAGCTGTTCCTGGTGTTGTACGAGTTGTATTTGATTTGAGTTTTGAATCAGAGGGTGCGTAGTAGAGTTTTCTTTATGAGGGCTGTTTAGGTTTGTATGGGAGGGAAGTTTGAAGCATATATTTTTGGTCACATGCTGTTTCTTTTTTTCAACCACCGCTGTTTCTCAAATTGATGCATTCATAGGAGAGTGGTTGCTCTGGTTGGAAACTGATAACAGAATAGGTATGCCCGCGGTGGGTAGTCTTGTTATTGAAGATACGTCAGATAATCTTTCCATCTTTATCGATGGTGGGCCTGTGAATTTTCTTGGAGTCAACGGAAGTCAAATACGATTTGACTTTGACTGGTCGGACTTGCCTGATCTTGTTCATTTAAGTGTAATGGAAGGCACTCTTAAAGATGATGTTATAGAAGGTATAGCAACAGAAAATGGTGAAAATAGAGGTGCTTGGCGTGCAACGCGCATTGTAAATACGGAAACAACAAATATGCTTTCAGCGCCAGTAGATTTCACTGGTATATGGAGTAGACCCTCGATTCTTAGTAAACACGGGTATGATTTAACTGAAGTCGGAGAGACTTCTAACAATACTTATGATCCTGCCATTGATGATCCAATACTACGTTGCGTTTCAGACGGACTTATACGTATGTCGCACGGTCCCTTCAGTATTGAAGTTGTTAAAGGGCAAGGAAGACTGATTGTCCTTCATGAGGATTTGCATGAGGTTCGAAGAATCTACTTAGATGGAAGAGATTTTCCTGAAGAAATAGATGATGCAAATCTTGCAATGGGTTATTCAATAGGCCACTGGGAGGGATCAACACTTGTAGTTGAGTCTCGCGGTTTAAAGCGGACAGTTTGGGATGCTGGTGGAATGCCTATATCTTCTGGAGCACGCGTAACTGAGCGCTGGTATCTTGACTCAACTGGACAATTGCATGTTGAGTTTAGTTTGTATGATCCTGTTAATTATCATCGCCCAGCAGAAATGCATACATTACGCCAGAAGCAACCTGATGACGCTGAAATAATGGAATATTCATGTGATCCTCACGCTTTTTATCGTAGCTTACAATTAGAAGGTCGCTTAGAAGAGTATTGGGGAAGATCTATTAATCGACGATAGATAAATGAGTAAGTTTTTTAGGAGGGAGGGGTAATGAGAAGAACATATTTTTTAATGCTTGCTGTTTTAAGCGTTATCTCTTTTGCAGATGTTAACGTTTTAGCGCATCATGCAATATCTGCTAATTACGATGAAAATTCTTTCGGAACTATCGAGGGTACCGTTGTAGAAGTTTTTTGGGCTAACCCTCATGTTCATTATTACATAGAGGTTACTGAAGACCTTGATAACGTTGAGTTGTGGGATATTGAAACTAGTAGTTTGATTACTCTTGCACGTATTGGCTGGACTCCAGAAACAATTAAGGTTGGAGATCAAATACGAGTTTCTGGGCAACTAGGTCGAAATGGTATAAGAAGGCTAAATTTAGATAGAGATTCCTTACAAATTCTTGAATAGTGATAGTCAAAGGAAATTGCGAATGTAAGGGTCGCCATTAGAGGCCCATCTGCTCAATCATTTTTCGACCTAGGAAACCATAGTCGCTTGCCAGAGAATCGCGAATCTCGAAGTGGTTGAATCCGGTGCCCACCAGTAGTTCGATTGATTTACCCTCTGCTTCCACGGCGGCGGCAAAGTCTCGTCCTTGACGTTGGAATTCAGGTGTCTCATAGGTTCCATAGGCCACGAGGAGCGGAGCGTGCAACTGATGAATATGGCGTTGCGGGCTAAGCGCCTCAATCATTTCATTAGTCAGGTGTAGATAGGAATTGCGCCATGACAGGCGAACAGGCTCGAGCTCATACATCCCACTTATGCATAATCCACCTTTTATTATGTTCCGTGGCAACCCATAGGCGCCTTGCCAGTCTGTGGTTAGTACAGCAGCTGCAAGGTGCCCACCAGAGGAATGCCCTGAGACATAGAGTTGTTCTGGGTCAGCTCCAAACCGACCAGCGTTCTGGAATGTCCACGCAGTCGCATCTCGGACCTGTTTTACTAGAGTTGTCAGCCCATCTTCCGCTTCTTCTACGCCAGAGAAGTCGAGGATGACCATAGTGCCACCATTGTTAACTAAGGGCTCAGCAAGGTATGTGAATTCATTTGCAAAGCCATAGCGCCAGGTGCCGCCATGAATGAATACGTTTATGGGACCTCCATCGTTTTCTGTGCGGTATACGTCTAATGTCTCAGTCTGCCCAGATCCATAGGCAAACTTAAGTGGTTCTCCTAGTCGTTTCTTCGCTAAATTATTTTTGAACGCATTTTGTTCCCTGAGCTGGTCAATATTTGGGGCATAGATCCTTTGGTTATAGGCGTCGTCTAGCTGTGTTTGATCCATATCAAGCCATACGGTTGAGCTCACAGGTTGCGTCTCTTGCTGAGCCAGTAGCGGCGTGGTTGGGATCGCCATCCCGATGGCTGCGCTAGCTTTAAGAATGTCCCGTCGACTGAGTTTTTGATGTATTCGTTTTTTTTCCATTACCTCACTATCTCTCTTGCCCGATAACTGCTGTTGGCTTGATTTCAATCATTGTACCTGGCCGAGCAAATCCAACTACTGTGATTAATGCACTTGACGGATATCTCCCATCACTAAAATATTCGCTTCGGATTTCTGTGAACCGGTCGCCGTCACGTACATCTTGGATATAAACAGTCATTGTTACAATATCTGAAAGTGTTCCACCATAGTGGTTTAATCTTTCTCCAATAAGCCGAAACACTTCCCTTGTTTGTGCTTCAAAATCACCTGAAATATCGTTTCCTCGTTCATCTGTTAGGGTTGTATGACCAGCAACCCATACTGTAGTTCCTCCTGTAGTAGCAACTGCTCGGGAGAAGGCTCGACTTTCGCCATATTCATCAATTAGATAATCCTTAGTTACTGGAACAAGGCCCTGAGACCATATTGGAGTAGTTACAGGAAGTGTAAATAAAAGCGATATTATTTTTAATTTGGTCATTCTCACTTATTTTTCTCCATGACATCAAAGTCTTAATGTTGTGGTTAGAATAATAACCTTGTTTTTAGGTTGGTGGGATTTAAAGCAACAATTTTTTGAAGTGTATGAATTCTATGAAGGTTGTTTAGTTGCGTAAATTATTGATGCTTTCAAAAGTGTTAAATTTTCATGTGAGTTTTCCTGATAACACTTTAAACTTCTGGGGAGTACAGTGTTGTCATAGTTGCCGTTATATAAAGCACTATAGTTATTAGTAGTATTTCAAGCGCGATTAATCGCTTAAACAAAATGCAGGAGTTTCTGTTTCCTGCAGAAATGGATGGGCTAAGTTTGAATTTATTCAGAGCGGCTATACCCATTAACACCGTAAAACCAATAATCTTGGATATAAGCAGTATGCCATAAGGGGTTTTAAGGCTGCTAAAATTTGGCAGTAGGATAATAGCTAAGCCAAGGCCAGCAAATAAAATCAAAGGAACAATATAAGTTGCTATTTTTGAGAAATGCTTTATTAGCTTTCCTGCTTCAATTGCTTCTCGGGTGCAAACTAGATGCAACGGCACAAGAGATCCAAACCAAAAGGCAGCTGAAAGTAAGTGAATAGTGAGCAGAATTCCGAGGATCCATTGTTGTTCGTTTGCTCCTACATGACCAATAAAACTAAATGAACTTGCTATTAGAATAACTCCCAAAAAACTACTTGGGTTCCAGTTTCTCCGGAACAGTAGTAGTGAAACTCCTATTATTATTGAGCCTAAAAATCTTAAGAATTGACTGATCCCAAAATTAGATGTGATAAGAAATTCATGTATTGAAATATCTATAAATCCGTTTAATGTTCCAGTTAAGCGTACTGGCTCAAAAAGATAACGAACAACAATAAAAGTTGCTCCTGAAAAGGCAGATATTATGCCTAGAAAATAGATAGGGGCTTTAGAAGATGTAAGATAGTGATTGAATAAGAAAATAAACAAGACTACGCCAGATGTCTGTAGCAGAGATAAAAATATCGCTGCGCGTAGAATAACTACAAGGTTATCCAGCATGTTCCTAGTTGACTATTCTTTAGATGCCAACTCTGCTACTACAAATTCAAATTCGCCAGATACAACATGCATGTCAGCCCCAATTGCGCGCCATTTAACTACGTAATTTCCCATCTGTATGTTTGGTGTAGCTATTATGAATTCTTGTTGCATTTCAGATGGCAATGCATCAAGAGTAATCGGATCACCGCTGCTATTTTCTACAGATAGTCCTGTAATGCGAACCTTTGTAGAAAACACTAATGTAATTTCTCCTGGAGGTGAGGTTTCTATGGCATCTTTAGCGGGGATTGAACTTGATAGCACTGTATGTGCTTGCGCACTTAGAGCTATTAACATACCAGTCAGTGTTATGATCAATTTGAAAAGGTTCATTTTTTTCTCCATTTCAGTACAAGATAGCTGGTCTGTATGATTGAGACAACCATCAGTGCTTGACTATACTTTTTTGCTTTCAAGTTGGCAGGTAATCCATGGATGTGGACAATAGTAATATGATTATGTGGCCTTATCAGATGCGTTTGAACCTTCGATCTATAATCATTTATTGGGTTCTTCTTGTGGTTGGGGTTATTTGGTCATGTCAAACAGAGGCTCAGTTGCAAAGAATTGTTATTGGAACAAATCCTAGTGGCACAAATTACTTTCTTATCGCAAGCGGTATAGCAAAGGTTTTGCAGAGTGAAACTCAGATTCCATCAACAGTTCGGCCTTTTTCTGGGTCATCAGTCTATATACCAATGCTCCAACGCGGTGAAATACCTTTAGGAATTAATACACAGCTTGATACATATGTATCTTATTCTGGTTTGGATCCCTATCCCATACAGATGACAAACCTCCGTTTATTAGCGGCATTAATGCCGCTTTTGGATAATTTTCTTGTAAGAGAAAACTCTGGGATTGAAACGGTTTCTGATTTAGAGGGAATGCGGGTCGTTACAGCAATTAGATCTAATGTGGCTTTGGAGCGGTGGCATTTAGCTCTACTTGCAACAGGTGGCGTAAGTCCAGATGGTATAGAAGCACTAACTGTTGCTAGTCTTCCAGATGGAATAAGAATGCTAATAGAGGGAAGAACTGATGCGACAGCTATTGGATTAGATACAGGATTAGCACGTCAGGCTGATGCAACAATTCCTGGCGGAGTACGTTTCGTAAGCATTGGAAGTGATTATTCAAAATTAGTAGATGCCCTACCGGGGTCTAGTGCACATACAGCTGGTACAGAATCAGTTGGTATACACACTTCAACCAAGGTTGGAAGATTTGATACTTACTTGAATACTGGAACTCATATTTCTGACGCAGATGCTTATTTAATTGTTAAGACAATTTATGAAAATTGGGAGATGCTCCAGTCTGATTATGTTCTACTACAGAATATTTCTGTAGATATGTTAGTTCCTTCAAACAATCCTAACCCTTATCATCCAGGTGCTATAAAGTATTGGCGTGAAGTCGGTGTTTGGACAAGTGAACACGAAAAAAATCAAACGCATCTCCTAATGCGTCTTAATTAGTCAATTTTCTAAAGGATATGTCGTGCGTGCTGTTGTAGATTCACTTCAAACTCTTTATTTAGCAGCAATTATTATTTTAGGCGTGTCATGGGTAATTGATGTTCCTCAATATTTTGGTGTGTCATTTATATCTGCTGAGTGGATGGGCCCTTTGCTCTCTTTAGGTATAGCTGCCGCTTTTCTCAAATACCCATATGCAGAAAAAGCAGGTCTTTTTGAAGTATTTTTAGGGATTTTGGCAATTCTGGGTTGGGCTTGGATGTCTTTAAACTACTCAAATTGGATTATAGATATTTTTGGATATACCCCTGATAAATTTTTACCAGGAATCATTGCAATATTGTTGCTTATGGAGGCGTTACGAAAAGCAGCTGGGCTTCCCATTACTATTTTGGTCTGGGTGCTTATTGCGTATGGTTTTTTGGGTTACCTAATGCCGCAGCCATTTCAGGCTGAACAATTCCAGTTGCCGCGTTTAGTTATGTATCTTTACGCTGATACCAATGGTATACCTGGTCAGGTACTTTCTGTAGTTGGAAGACTTGTACTTGCGTTTATTGTTCTTGGAAAACTTATGGAAGTCACAGGCGCAACAAAGTTTTTTACAGATTTAGCGCTAGCTGCAATGGGCCATAAGCGGGGTGGGCCTGCAAAGGTCGCAGTTATAGCTTCAAGTATTTTTGGTTCAATTAATGGAACCTCAGTAGGCAACATTATGTCTACAGGGATAGTAACAATCCCTCTAATGAAAAAGTCAGGTTTTAGAGCTCATTACGCTGCAGCTATTGAAGCAGTCGCATCCAATGGAGGGCAATTTGCACCACCTGTTATGGGTGCAACAGCCTTTCTGATAGCTGAGTTTTTACAGATAAGCTATACAAACGTAGTGATTGCAGCTGCAGTGCCTGCTGCACTTTATTACGTATGCCTTTTCTCCCAAGTGGATGCTATTGCATTAAGGGACAACCTCAGTGGATTGCCAAGAGATGAATTACCCGATGCTGCAAACGTTATGCGAAATGGATGGGTATTTTTGTTGCCACTTGGAGTCCTTTTGTATCTGTTATTTTGGAGAGGGTTTAATCCAGCGGTTGCAGCCCTTTGGGCTGTTGGTGCGTTGTTAGTTCTTTCTGTGATTCGAAATCGGAGATTTTTGAAGCGCGACGAGTGGCGGGCTCTTATAGTGGATGGAGGAGCCAACATGTTGCCACTACTTATGATAGGCGGTGGTGCGGGTGTAGTAATTGGAGTAATGAATTTAACAGGGCTTGGATTTTCTTTGTCTCTGGTTTTGACGCAAATTGGAGAGAATGCAGGCACACTAGTTATGCTAATGCTGACAGGGGTGATCTCGATCATCTTGGGTATGGGTATGCCTACCGCAGCTATTTATGTGGTGCTCTCAGTCATTCTTGCTCCAGCGATAGTTGAAATGGGAGTATCACCAATAGCAGCTCATCTATTCATTTTTTATTTTGGGCTTTTGTCTTTCCTTACGCCACCAGTGGCTATAGCGAGCTTTGTTGCAGCAGGTATAGCTGAGAGTAAGATATGGCCAACTTCTTGGAGTGGTGTGCAGCTTGCTGCGGTCGCATATCTTTTGCCATTCTTATGGTGTTATAACGAAGCGATACTGTTGCAGGGTACAAGTATTGCTAATTCTTTTGCAGTAATAACAACTCTTGTTGCTGTGCTTTTGATTGCAAAAGCTTTACAAATGATAGTGAGTCAGGCCGGTTCAAATTCCGGCAAGGGAGTTTTGTTGTTTGCTGGGGCACTTATTATTGGTAGCAGTACTATATGGATAGGTAGCGAGTCTTTTCTCACAATGGTTTTTGCTGCTATCGGAGTTGGTGTGCTTATTGTTGAGCGCACCTCTAATCGTCTCAGTTTTTGAAATACATACAACCTCACACCAAGAGTTCCCATGTACTGGAAACTCCCAGAGCGAGAGAAAGAAAAGCACATCAAAGTGAAAGTTATTTTCAGCTACTAAAATTTACAGATTAAGTTATGCGATTCGGATACACGTCGTAGTTTATCCCGCCATATGTAACGCGCACCGTTTTAACTTCATAACTCTGTGGGTTGGCATTACGATTACCACGAATTGAAACATCTGCTCCAACAGGGATAGTTTCTTCTGTAAGACCGGCCCGTCTAGTTCTAGCGGGGGGGCCCATCGTGATATCCCAAACCTGTCCACTTCCATCTGCAATTTGCATTGTTGCATGTGGACCAGACATGCTTAGTCCTCGATGTAGTGTACCGGATAGCTGAAATTGATCGTCGTTTTGCCCGCTCCAGCCGTGATGAGCTGAAACTGGCGTTATTGCAAGTGCAAGAAACAGCATAATTGTGTGCATACCAAGAAGAATTCGCTTAAACATAGTTGCCTCCTGAATAGGCTTGGGCGCCTAACCATAAACTAACAATACCATATCTAGTATTGTAACTAATGTCCTAATCAATTTGGTATGACAGCAACAGCTTCTACTTCTAAAACAAACCTCGGGTCAGATGCGACACGAACAATTTCGATCGTTGTGCTGGCTGGTCTGTGATTAGGCCCCCAGTATTGATTCATTACCTCTCGGATTGTATCCCCATTTGAGGCTACATCTTTGACGAACTTTGTAACCTGAATAACATCAGTAATATCCCCACCAGCAGCTTCTACCGTTCTTTTTATTCTCTCCATCACTCTAATTGTTGCAGCTTCAGCACCGAAATCCAGGTGATCAAATTCGGTGGCATCATGAGGGTGACTATGAGGAACAGGAGCTCCGCTTGTTCCTGATAAAAATAGAATCTGACCAGACGTGACTGAGATGGCTGAGGTAAAAGGCATATTAGCTCCACTAGCCGGCTCAGTACCTGGCAGATGTATATACTCATACGCTTGATCATCTGTTCCCATGTAACTTAATGCTTGGTCTACTGTGCTGCAACCACACATAATAAGCGTGGTTCCTATTAAGATAATTGTCCATAACTTAGTATCTGAGACCCATGAAGAATTTTTCATTGCGTTTCCCCTATCGTTAAATTTGTTTTAAAAAAATTTGTGCTTATTTGTAGTGGTAAAACTTCTATAAACTAAAAATTACAGACAAAGTTTATATTATGGGATTTCAGCTAGTTTTTTGAGTAACTTTCCGCGAGCACTGTCACCTGGAACGAAACGCTGAACGCGGAATGAGTCAACTTCACCCGTGTAAATATTACCCACTGAGTCGACTGCTATCATATGTAATCCAAAAAATTGGCCTCCATTTTCCCCAGTGTGGCCTAATTCGCTAACAATTTCTCCATTAGTGCGATTTAAAAACCAAATTTTGTTATTCATGCGATCAGAGATTAATAGGAATTTTTGATCTTGGTCAGGAGAGAAAGCTACACCTCCTGTTGAGCCGCCACCTCCGGTGTTTGGAGCTACAACAAATTCCTGTTGAAACTCCCCTTCCTTGGTTGTGACATGAATCCGGTTAGCATTGCGGTCAGCGGCATAAACTAAACCATCATTGGAAACATTCACTGT
>MDTE01055717.1_pt1 | contig 15017 bp, 20 predicted proteins | sample 811231 | NCBI WGS metagenome assembly MDTE01 (sample SAMN05326651, study PRJNA326480) | marine metagenome | isolation source: seawater | place: Indian Ocean: Red Sea | collected 2010 | reverse complement strand
TACAGCATCTATTTCGGGGTTGCTGCCGCTCGAATTCGGTCTGCCGGAACCCAAGCCGGGACCTTCATAGGCAGGTCAATAGCGCTCCAAGGGCCTCGCTGATCGATGATTCGGACTCGGTCTCCCTGATTGAGAAAACCGACCACTACGGACGTTGGGTCTGTTGAGGGCTTGGTGCGAATTCGAATATCGTTCGCCTGCGCTGAAGAGTGGCCAGACGTTTTCGTTAAGTATTTTCCATAAACCCACAGTTGGAGTGTGCCTGACGGAGGGATGACCCTGACCCAATCCTTGGCCCGAGAGTGTACGACGATGGGCGTATTCGGGGGAAACTGGCCAATTGGCAAACTGTCAACTGAGGGTTTGGCGTATACGATGTTGGGGCTGATGATCACATAACGGGACACGGGGGATTCCTCTGCGGTGCCGACCAATTTGCTGTCCAGCGCATCGGGGCGTACGACCATCCGCGCACGTGTGGTCGTGGCTGAACTGGACTCAACGGAGGATGTCTCGCCCGGGGTTTTTGGCGCTAGGGTCGTTTGAGTGACCGAATTGCCGTCGCCGCGAACTTGGAGTTTGCCAGAGCGGAGGTCATAAACAATGGTTTCCCCATAGACCGTATCTTGTTGCTGCTTAAGGCTTGCTCCACCGCGTAGCGTCACTAGGTTGTTGACCTCGTCCATTTTAATCGATTGGCCCTTACCGACCACGTCGTGGTTTTTCCCAGCAGGTCGTTGACGAAATATGGCTGGCTGCCCGGTGGCTAAGGCCAGGGTAAGTTGTTCGTTGGAAAAGGTCATTTCAATTTGATCGGCGAGTATCCTGATGGATCCTTGTGTGACCGACACATTCCCTCGGTAAAGTCGCTGGCCGGACTTGAGATCCATGTCGACCTCGTCAGCCTGAATGACAACCGGTTGATCGCGATCGTTAGAGCCGCTCGAGGTTAATGGAAATACAAGCATAGCGGTGATCAAGCATCGAAGGAGCGGGCGGTAAGTAAACATAGGGAGCCCTGGGGTATTGATCGAGGTAGTGGACCCGCTCGACGCTAACCTTTAGAGGCAAGCCGTATGGTGAGTCGGTTGGTGTCGGTCACGGTGTTCGGTCGATCCGTTGATTTTTCCTGAACAATTCGCACATTGCCGCTGAGAGTGAGCATACTACCGTCGGCCTTGATCTCCCCATGCTCAGCCAGTGTTTGGCGCTCACCGTGTTGTTCGTCAAACTGCGTAAGGCGAGGGCGCTCCAGAATAGCCGGCTGATTTTCAGCATTACGATGTTGTCGCTGCGCGGTGAGCAAAAAACGAATCCCATTATCATCGCGGCCGCTGATTCGTACACCCTCGATATAATAATCCTCGCCTTTAGGCTGAGTCGTTGCCTCGCTAGGCGTGTTGGAAGGGTTAAAAGTAGCGTCTAGCCAGAGACTCAGACCAACCAGTGCGAGCAGTGTAAATGCAACGGTGATTTTTTCTAGGCTTTGCATTATGTCTTAAAAAATACCTGCCCGAACTAGGTCAAGAATGTTCAGCGCACCAATGGGTTCGCGCGCGTCGTTTATCGCGAACAATCCGTTGATAGAACCCTCACGCATTACAACGACAGTTTCTGCTGCCAACGCATCGGCTGACGTCGTCCGGGGGTGAGTCGTCATAACTTCATCAATCAAGGCATCATAGAGGTTAATCGACTGGTTGAGCGCTCGACGGAGATCGCCGTCGGTAAAGATGCCAACGAGTTTTCCGTCCTTATCCACAACACCCGTCATACCCAGTCCCTTGCTGCTCATTTCTACGAGAGCTTTGGGTAGCGCTGTGCCGCAGTTGACCAACGGCATTCTGTTTTGGCTGTGCATGATGTCGCGGACGTATATCAGGGCGCGCCGGCCGAGTATGCCGCCTGGATGATTGTCTCCAAAATCTGTTGCCCCAAAGCCACGTTCATTGAGGATCGCAACGGCAAGCGCATCGCCCATAGCAAGTGCAGTTGTTGTGCTGGCCGTTGGCGTCAGGTTCAGTGGGCAGGCTTCGCGCACTACACTGACATCGAGGCAGATATCAGCGGCTTGGCCAATCGCAGAGTGGCTGGACCCCGTTAAGACGATCAGTTTGGCGCCAATGCGTTTAATCAGAGGAAGTATCGTCAGGATTTCGGGTGTTTCACCAGAATGGGAAATGATCACGATCACATCCCCCGATAGAATCATTCCAAGGTCACCGTGGCTAGCCTCGCCCGGATGAACAAAGAAGGCAGGACTACCGGTGCTGGCCAATGTGGCCGCAATCTTTCTGCCGATGTGCCCTGATTTACCCATACCCGAGACCACAATTCGACCACTGCAAGCCATCAGCATCTGACAAGCGCGATCAAAGGAATCATCGAGGCGTTGCGCCAATTGTTCCAGAGCGTCACGCTCTAGTTCAATTACGGCGCGGCCCTCGCGAGAAAAATTGGCCGACTCCATTCTATTTTAAATTGTGACTCATCTTGGTCAGGCAAACCGCTATTCTAAATGAAGAGGCCGTCGGGAACTGGCGGCTTTTAATCGCGACTACTCTGGGACGCAAAGCTAGCAAATCAGGGAGATTGATCTGTGGACTGGCCGCTATGCCGAGGTGCACCTACAATGACCGCCGGTAGAACGAACCCGGTTAGGTTTGGGAGTTTCCCACCGCGAAACCCGAGATAACCGCTTGAAACGATCACAAACTTCAATAGGCAGCGATGTGTTGGTTGCTTTAAACAGTGTGGGTTTTGACTATGCAGAAACCCCAGTGTACGAATCTTTAGACCTTGATATTCCTCGTGGTGGCATTACCGTCATCATGGGCCCGAGTGGCTGTGGAAAGTCGACCCTGTTGAGTCTAATCGGTGGCCGCCTTCAGCCACGGCGTGGCAACGTCGTGGTCGACGATGTTGATGTTCAGTCACTAGACAAACGAGGTCTGTATCACTTGCGTCGACGAATGGGGATGTTGTTTCAGTTCAATGCACTCCTATCGGAACTTAGCGTATTTGAAAACGTCGCATTTCCCATTCGAGAACACACCGATTTGCCAGCGAAGTTAATTGATCACCTAGTCAAAATGAAACTCGAAATGGTGGGGTTGCGCGGTGCGTCACGGTTGATGCCTTCCGAATTATCAGGTGGCATGGCACGACGCGTTGCTCTGGCTCGGGCAGTTGCGTTGGATCCTGTACTGGTGATGTACGACGAACCTTTTACAGGACTTGATCCGATTTCTAAAGGTGTGATTGTTCAACTCATTCGAGAACTGAATGATGCATTGGGTATGTCATCTATCGTGGTGACACAGGACGTTGCTGAAGGACTATCTATCGCTGATTATGTATTCGTGTTTGCCGCGGGTGAAGTTATCGTCGAGGGTACCCCAGAAGTGGTCAATGCGAGTCCAAGGCCAGATGCCCGACAATTCCTTGACGGTCTGCCGGATGGACCAGTTGCCTATCACTACCCCGCATCGGATTATCAGGTTGATCTTTTTCAGGGAGAGAGTTGAGCGTGGTGCGTGGATTAGGTCGTGCTGGTATTGCCGCTATTCACCATACAGGCCGCGGCGGTATGTTTCTTGCTTCTCTTATCGGGGGAATGGGCATGATGGTTCGTCGCCCTCGACTGTTAGTCCAGCAGATCCATGCCGTCGGCGTAATGACTTTGCCGATTATTCTCGTTGCCGGGCTATTTGTCGGTATGATGCTTGGGCTACAGGGGTTCAACACGTTGGTGGGTTTCGGCGCGGAATCTTCTTTGGGGTTGGCCGTCGGGCTTTTTCTGACACGGGAACTTGGCCCGGTTTTGACGGCGTTATTGTTTGCTGGGCGAGCAGGGTCGGCGCTTACAGCGGAGATAGGGTTGATGAGGGCTACACAGCAACTCGATGCAATGGAGATGATGGCAGTTGACCCTTTGCCACGAGTAGTTGTGCCACGATTTCTTGCTGGCGTTGTTGTAATGCCGTTGCTGGCTGCGTTATTCAGCGTGGTGGGTCTCTTTGGCGGCTATCTGGTAGGTGCTGTGCTGTTAGGCGTTGATGGGGGCACTTTCTGGTCATCAATGCACGAGGGTGTGGACGTAGTACACGATGTGCTCGCTGGAATTTTCAAGAGTCTTGTTTTTGGGTTTGTTGTCACATGGGTGGCGGTGTTTGAGGGTTACAGTGCAACGCCGACGACCGATGGCGTCAGCCGGGCAACGACCCGAGCAGTGGTGACTGGATCACTCGCGGTACTCGGTTTGGACTATGTCCTGACGGCTATTATGTTCAGTGAGGTTTAATAAATGACACTACGAGCTAAGGAAACCCTGGTCGGTGCTTTCATCCTGACTGGATTGGCGGCACTGGTTTGGCTGACATTATTTGTGGGCAACTGGGCTGCGATCACAGGCGGTGCCGGTTATCGGGTGACGGCCAAGTTTGAGAATATTGGTGGCCTAACCGTTAAGTCCCCAGTGACACTAGCTGGTGTAACGATTGGCCGAGTTTCTTCGATCTCAAGCGATCGTGAAGATTACAGTGCGATTGTTACACTCAGTATCGATCAGGATTACAACAACCTACCGGTAGATAGCACTGCGGCAATACTCACAGCCGGACTCCTTGGAGCGCAGTATGTAGGTATCGTGCCGGGGGCAGAAGTTGATTATCTTAAAGAGGGGGACTCGATCGATATTACGCAATCTGCGTTAGTGTTAGAGCAACTCATTGGTGAGTTGTTGTTCAGTAGGGCGAGCGGGCAATGATGCACCGTTATCGGCTTATTGCCCTGCTGTTGATGTGCTTTACGACAGCGGCGGTCGCAACCTCAATGTCACCAGGGGAGCTGATTGAAGCGGGCGTGACTCGCTTAACAAAGCAAATGTTGACCCAGCGCACGATGCTAGAGTCGGATACGGAGAAACTCTACGCATTGGTTGATCGGGAACTTGGCCCGCATCTGGCGGTAAGAAAGATTGCACGATTGGTGATCGGGCGTCACTGGCAAAAAGCCACCCAAGCCCAGCAAGAGGAGTTCACTGCTAGTTTCCGACGGTTGCTAATCAAGACTTATGCGGCGTCGATCTTTGAGCATATATCTGAGGCCAAGGTCGAGTTCAAGCCATTTTCGCTAAAAAAGGATGCCCGCACGGCAATCGTTCGAACCTTGATCCGGTTTGATGACGGTTCCAGACTGGCAGTCGATTACAAGTTGCTACGTGGGGGTGACGGTCAGTGGTTGATTTACGATGTGTTGATCAGTCGTCTCAGCCTGGTTATTAATTTTCGCAACAGTTACGGTCGTATTGTCGAATCCGATGGATTTGACGCGCTGCTTGAGTTGCTTCGGTGAGTTCAGTGGAGGCGACGCCACTTGAAGACGTGCGCGTGATTCAGACAGCGGTGGACACTTGGTCTATCAGCGGATGCCTGACCTTTGAGACAGTGGGTCGCTTGGTTGCGGAGATGCCGAGCCCTGCGGCTGGCGCGGACATACAAGTCGATCTCACTGGATTGATTCGGGTGGACAGTGCTGGGATCGCGTTGATGGTTGAATGGATGCGTCGGGCGCGCATTGCGCAATACCAAGTGCACTGGTGTGAAGTGCCTGAGGTTGTGCTTAGACTGATTCGGGTGATGGGTGTCGGTGACTTGTTGGTCAGCCGGTCCGATGCTTGAAGATACTCCGATCAACTTGGACAGCTCAGCAGGATTATTTCTGATGGCCAGACCACAATCGACTATAATTATGTCGATACAGGCGGAATGATTGATGATTACACCAGAGGACATCAAAATGTGGATAGAGGCTGGCTTGTCCGGTTCTCAGGTTGACGTTACAGGCGATGGCCGTCACTTTGATGCCGTTATTGTCAGTGCAGAGTTTGAAGGTAAGAGCGCTGTCCAACGTCACCAGCTGGTTTACAGTGTGCTAGGCGAGAAGATGCGCGCCGACATCCATGCATTGTCTATGCGTACCGTGACGCCATCGGAATCTGTTCCGCATTGATTGCTAAACATTTGTTTCAGCCCTGAAGGGTGAACACACATTAAGAAGGAGAATGCCGATGGATATTCAACAGCATATCCAGAAACTCATTGATGATAACAATGTTATGTTGTTTATGAAGGGCACACCAGATTTTCCACAATGTGGATTCTCCGGGCGAACGGTTCAAATCTTGCAGGCTTGCGGCGTTGAAACGTTCGGCAATGCCGATGTTTTGATGGACAATGAATTGCGTGATGGGATTAAGGTTTTTTCAAATTGGCCGACGATTCCTCAGCTTTATATTCGTGGGGAATTCATTGGTGGAAGCGATATATTGCTCGAGATGTATCAGGATGGATCGTTACAGGAGAAACTGAACGCGCCCGAGGCGTAGCTCACTATTAATAAGTCTGTTTCAAAGGCGCCCGTTGGGGCGCCTTTTGTTTAGGGCCGTGTCTATGGACAACCCCGAATAGAGTCATCACAATGGCTCAGTCGGGTGCTTTCCAAGAACCGCATCATCATGGATAAATTACTCGTTAATGGCGGTTGCCCTTTGGATGGGGAAGTGCAGTTGTCGGGCTCCAAGAATGCGGTGCTGCCAATTTTGATCGCTTCTTTGCTATGCGCGGAACCTTTGCAGGTCCGCAATGTTCCTCATCTACGTGATATCACGACCGCGCTTAAACTGCTTGGGCACCTGGGTGCTCGCGTTGAGTCTAGTGAAGACCTGACCGTGGAAGTCGATAGCGGAGATCTTCACACCTTGCGCGCACCTTACGAGCTTGTTAAGACAATGCGTGCATCAATATTGGTGCTCGGTCCGTTACTTGCACGTTTTGGTGAAGCCGAAGTGTCACTGCCGGGTGGGTGTGCGATTGGCTCGCGGCCGGTTGATCTGCACATTCGTGGTTTTCGAAAGATGGGCGCTCAGGTATCGATTGAAAATGGGTATATCAAAGCGACTGTTGGACGCGGCGGACTCAATGGTGCGCGAATATTGTTTGATACGGTAACGGTAACTGGAACAGAGAATCTGTTGATGGCCGCGGTTCTAGCTCGAGGAATCACTGTCTTGGAAAATGCGGCTCGTGAGCCTGAAGTCGTCGATTTGGCGCGTTGTTTGATAGCGATGGGCGGTATCATCGAGGGTGCGGGTACCGATGTGATCACGGTAACAGGTGTCGATGCACTGCATGGTGCCTGCCATACGGTAATTTCTGACCGGATCGAGGCGGGGACGTATCTCTTGGCGGCAGCCGCGACGCGCGGTCGGATTCGGCTGATCGGGTACGATCCGCAACGGGGAGATGCAGTTCTCGAGAAATTGCGTGAGGCAGGCGCTCTACTGAGTATTGACCCACGTGGTCTCATGCTTGACATGCGCAAGACACAACCACAGGCAGTTAACCTGACGACGGCGCCTTTCCCAGGGTTTCCAACAGACATGCAGGCGCAGTTTGTTCTTTTCAATGCAGTGGCGAATGGGTCATCGATGGTGACAGAGACGGTGTTTGAAAATCGGTTTATGCATGTACACGAATTGCAGCGTATGGGCGCTGATATTCACTTGCGTGGCAATACGGCGGTGATTCAGGGTGTTGTTGGTTTGAGTGGAGCCCAGGTAATGGCAACTGATCTTCGCGCATCCGCGTGTTTGGTGCTTGCAGGCCTTGTGGCAGAAGGCGAAACAATGATTGATCGGATCTACCATATTGATCGCGGTTACGATCGAATCGAGGAAAAACTTTCTCAATGCGGCGCCAGTATTCGGCGTATACCGGGGTGGCCGGCGAGTTCGGTGATTCCTTCTAGGGACGGGGGGTCTGCGTCTCCACCGCAGAGCTAGCATGTCATTACTTCAATGGCAGCAGTTGAATGCGCAAGACACAGTATTTGCGGCGGCATTGGCAAATCTCCTCAAGCGCAGCAGAATTCCTGAAGCCACGGTTACCCAAAAGGTTGAGAAGATTATCCGTCGCGTTCGAGAGGGTGGCGACAGTGCGCTGATTGAACTCACCGCAACTTTAGATCATTTCTCGGTTGATAATGCTGCGGACCTTGAAATCTCAACGGGGGAAATAAAAAAAGCACTGGCAACGCTTGATGCGGGTCTCAAGGCGGCGCTGGAGCAATCCGTCGAGCGCATCAGAATTTTCCACGAACATCAACTTGAACAGTCGTGGGAATACCTTGATAACGATGGTAATCGCCTTGGACAACGTGTTACGCCGATTGATCGTGTTGGTATCTACGTGCCCGGTGGGACGGCGGCTTACCCATCGAGCGTTTTGATGAACGCAGTTCCAGCGAGTGTTGCTGGTGTACCCGAAGTTGTGATGGTGGTGCCAACGCCCGGTGGGGAGGCGTCGCAGACAGTGTTGGCTGCTGCTGCCCTGGCAGGGGTCACTCGAGTATTTCGTATTGGTGGCGCACAGGCAATCGCGGCACTGTGTTTTGGTACCGAAACGATACCCGCGGTTGATAAGATCGTGGGACCGGGTAATGTTTATGTTGCGGCGGCCAAGCAACAAGTCTATGGACAAGTCGGTGTGGACATGATGGCCGGTCCGTCTGAGGTGGTGGTGCTCTGCGACGACCGGGCTGAGCCCGACTGGGTCGCTATGGATCTATTTGCTCAAGCTGAGCACGACGAGTTGGCGCAGGCCATACTGATTTGTCCAAGCCAGACACAGATCGATCGCATCCGCGGTTCAATGGAGTCTTTGATTGGAACATTATCCCGGCCGGATATTGTTACAGCATCACTTGCCAAGCATGGCGCCTCGATCCTGGTGAATTCACTGAAACAGGGGGTCGAAATCGCTAATCGCATCGCCCCGGAACACCTACAGTTGATGGTCGAGCAGCCGGACGCCTTGTTGTCGGATATTCGTCATGCAGGCGCCATTTTCTGTGGTTATTTCAGTGCAGAAGCCCTAGGGGACTACTGTGTCGGGCCAAGTCATGTGTTACCTACGGCGGGGACCGCGCGCTTTTCATCACCCCTTGGTATTCATGATTTCCAAAAACGCAGCAGCTTGGTCATGTGCTCTAAGCATGGTGCGCAGCGTCTGGCGGGCGTCGCTTCGAAATTGGCTCGCGCAGAAGGTCTTGACGCACACGCCAAGGCGGCTGATTATCGCGGCCGCTAATTTGGACTTCCTGACGATTTGCCACTATGTCGATTGAAGCCCGTATTCACCGTTGGATTCGACCCGATATCATCGACCTTGAGCCGTATCACGTGCCTGATGCCCGTGGTATGACCAAGTTGGATGCGATGGAAAACCCCTATAGCTGGCCGAAGGAACTACGGGATTTATGGCTACAGCGCCTCGCTGAAACGCCCTTGAATCGGTACCCAGATGCGGCAGCAAATGAACTGCGAACGTCTATTGCTGCCTGGTGTCATTTGGATAGCGCTAGCGAGGTTTTGCTCGGCAACGGATCTGACGAATTGATCCAGATTCTGGTCCTAGCGTTGGGTGGGACGCGGCGTACGATACTGGCTCCGGAGCCCACTTTCGTGATGTATCGGCTGGCAGCGAAGTACACAGGGACAGACTACGTCGGTGTGTTTTCGAGTGATGCGCTGGCCCCGGATCTAGAAGCGCTGCTCCAGGCTATCGAAAAGCATAAGCCCAGTTGTGTATTTCTTGCCCATCCCAACAATCCAACCGGTGGAATGATTGAAACGCAGACGGTCGAGGCCGTTGTCGCAGCAACCGATGGTTTGGTGGTGGTAGATGAGGCTTATCATGTCTTCTGCGGTCATTCGTACACCAATCTTTTACCAAAGTACGACAATCTTGTTGTGATGCGCACGTTCTCGAAGCTTGGTCTTGCCGGGCTCCGGCTGGGATTTTTGATCGGGCCAAGCGAGTGGTTGAAAGTCCTTGATCGAGTTCGCCTGCCTTACAACATTAATGCATTGACTCAGGCCAGCGCCTTGTTTGCGCTTGAACATATGGCATGGTTTGAGGAGCGTGCTGTGGAAATTTGTGTTGAAAGGGAAGCGCTGTTGCAACGCTTGTCTGAACTGCCAGGTATCGAGCTGTTTCCCAGCGCCGCCAATTTCCTTCTCTTCCGTGTTAGCCATGGATGTGCCAGTGCTATTTTTGACGGACTTCGCAAGAAAAAAGTTCTGATAAAGAACCTACATGGTACTCACGCAAGTCTGGTTGATTGCTTGCGGGTAACAATCGGTACTGCAGAACAAAATGGTATATTTTTTAATGCATTAAAGGAGCAGCTGGTTGCCGACTAGGCCCCGACAGGAGCGCTCTCAACAGACCTTTGGTAAGATCGTTGTACAGGACCATTTGTCCTGCCACGGGCCGTAAAGCTGATGATTGATCAATCTCAAATGTCTGATCGCCGAGCAAGGGTCGAACGCAATACGCGGGAAACCCGGATTGCGCTTGAGTTGAATCTCGATGGTCAAGGTAATGCGGACCTTGACTGTGGTCTGCCGTTCCTCGAACACATGTTGGATCAGATTGCACGTCACGGCATGATCGATTTGTCGATTGACGCCCAGGGGGACCTGGAGATTGATGCGCACCATACGGTGGAAGACATTGGTATTACTTTGGGGCAGGCACTTGATCAGGCGCTGGGGCAACGGGCTGGTATTGGCCGCTATGGCTATGCCTATGTTCCGTTGGATGAGGCACTGAGTCGGGTCGTGCTCGATTTTTCAGGGCGACCCAGCCTGATTTACCAGATCGATTGGCCGCGTGCGAGGGTTGGAGAATTTGATGTTGATCTGATTGGTGAGTTTTTCCAGGGTTTATGTAACCACGCGGGGATGACGCTGCACGTCGATAATCTGCGAGGCGGTAATGCACACCATATTGCCGAGACCGTGTTCAAGGCTTTTGGCCGAGCGCTGCGTATGGCAGTTGCACGGGACGCCCGTCTTGGCGCCACCGTGCCATCGACCAAGGGATCGCTTTAATCCGACGGCAAGGGAATGTCAGATCTAGTCGTTGTCGATCTCGGTACGGGTAATCTACATTCTGTAGGGAAGGCGCTGGAGCGAGTTGCGCCTGGGCAATCAATAAAGGTTACTCGTGCGCCACAGGATATTGCAGCAGCACAACGGGTGGTACTGCCGGGTCAGGGTGCGATTGGCAGTTGGCTCCGTGCATTGGCGAACGATAATTTGGAACAGGTTCTCAAGGAGGCTATAACATCGAAGCCGGTGTTGGGCATCTGTTTGGGGTTGCAATCATTGTACGAGGCAAGCGACGAAGATGGCGGGACGGCTTGCCTGGGTGTGTTGAGCGGACGGGTGCGGCGGTTTTCGGAGCCGACCGCGTCGGGAGCACGACTGAAAGTTCCTCACATGGGTTGGAATAGGGTGAATCAAGTGATGGACCATCCCATGTGGTCCGACATCGGCAACGGAGCACGCTTTTATTTTGTGCACAGTTACTATGCACCGGTACCGAACGGGGGAGCGAGAAACGTTGCTGGCGTGACTGAATACGGTATCACATTCGTGTCTGCCGCCGCGCGGGAGAATGTGTTTGCAGTGCAATTTCATCCTGAGAAAAGCCATCAGCAAGGGTTGACCTTGTTACGAAATTTTGTGCGGTGGGATGGCACCGCCTGATCAGAATAGGCGCTCACTGTGAGTTAACTCAGATGTTGCTGATACCCGCTATCGATATTAAAGCCGGGCGCTGTGTGCGCCTTCGGCAGGGCCGCATGGAAGAAGAAACCGTGTTTGATGATGACCCGGTGGCGGTTGCCGAGCGCTGGGTAGAAGAGGGCGCTGAGCGCCTTCACTTGGTCGATCTTGACGGCGCGGTCGCCGGGCATCCGCTTAATGCTGGCGTGGTTCGCGCTATCGTAGAGAGATGTGCCCCAGTGCCGGTTCAAGTCGGGGGGGGAATTCGCGAAAGGGCGACTGTCGAGACTTACCTTCAACAAGGAGTTCGTTTTGTCATCATCGGTACTCGTGCGGTTAATGAGCCTCAGTTTGTGAGCACTTTGTGTTCTGAATTTACTGGGCAGGTTATGGTTGGATTAGATGCGCAGGACGGCCGTGTCGCGACTGACGGTTGGTCCAAGGTTTCGAGTCATGATGTCATCGAGGTAGCACAACATTTCGAAAGTGTCGGAGTGGACGCCATTATCTATACCGATATAGAGCGCGACGGGATGCTTTCAGGCATCAATATTGAGGCCACACGGAGCCTGGCTGAATCCGTCAAGATTCCCGTGATTGCCTCGGGTGGAATTCGCGATATGCAGGATGTCAGGCGGTTAGGTGAAACTGCAGGCTCGGGTATTTTGGGCGCGATTACGGGCCGTGCGATCTATGAGGGAACGCTCAATTTTCTGGCGGCAAGAGAGTATCTGGCCGCATTAGGTAACCGGGTGGTCTGATCGGTGGCGCTGGCAAAACGCATTATCCCTTGCTTAGATGTCGACGCAGGCCGGGTTGTTAAGGGGATCCAGTTTGTTGGCATTCGTGATGCAGGTGATCCGGTGGAAGTGGCGAAGCGTTACGATGATCAGTACGCTGACGAAATTACATTTCTGGATATCACCGCCAGTTCAGATAATCGGGACACAATGGCTAATGTCGTCCGTGCAGTGGCGAGCGAAGTGTTTATCCCTTTGACCGTAGGTGGAGGGATACGGCAATTGCAGGACGTGCACCGCATGTTGCGTGCTGGTGCGGATAAGGTCTCGGTTAATACCGCTGCGGTGTCCCGACCGGAATTCGTTCGTGAAGCGAGCCGTCATTTTGGTGCACAATGCATCGTTGTTGCTATTGATGCTAAACATTCGGGCGACAGCTGGGAGGTGTTTACCCACGGTGGGCGACGCCCCACCGGGATCGACGCAGTGGAATGGGCGCAGACAATGGTGGACTATGGTGCCGGTGAAATCCTGCTCACCAGCATGGATCGAGATGGTACGCGAGATGGCTTTGACTTAGATTTAACACGGGCGGTGGCCAATGCGGTGCCGGTGCCGGTGATTGCCTCCGGTGGGGTGGGGCAACTTGAACACCTGGCGGCCGGTGTGATTACGGGTGGAGCGGATGCCGTCCTGGCAGCAAGCATTTTCCATTTTGGCGAGTACACGATTGTTGAGGCGAAACAATATATGGCCGCATGTGGAATCGAAGTGAACTGGGACGGTTAGGCCCATTGGACCGGCCCAGCTACTAGGTCCAGCAATTCCGTCAGATGGCCATTGGTTATTACCCCCTGGCGCTAGATGGGGGTGGGGCCTTTGGTGCGCTATTAGGTCTCCCTTTCTCACGTATTTCAAAGCGGTTATGATGGCGGTATCGGGATTCATTAAGCCCCCGGAAGAGAAACATTTTTGACGGTCACTTGGTATTTCCTAAGGGGATAGAACAATGGGTGTAGGCGGAATCAGTGTCTGGCAGCTTTTAATCGTCTTGGTCATCGTCTTGATGATCTTTGGAACCAAGAAGTTGCGTAATATGGGTGGTGACCTTGGCTCGGCGATCAAGGGATTTAAGAAAGCGGTGACAGAGAAGGATGAGGCGAATGAAGATGCGCCGGATGAAGCAACGGCGGAGGCCTCGATCGAATCTCTCGACAGACCCGAGAAGGAAGGCACGGGCACGACGAAAGACCAAGCTTGAGGTCCCTATTGCGATTGGGGTTGTCTAAATGTTTGACGTTGGATTCTGGGAGATTGCAATCGTCGCGGTGGTTGCCCTTATCGTGGTGGGGCCGGAGCGATTGCCTCCGCTCGCACGAACGGTGGGTCTGTGGGTTGGTAAGGCCCGACGCATGGTGGCAGATGTCAAGGCAGACATTGACCGGGAGGTCCGTGAAAGCGAGTTCTCCAAGTTTAAGAACATTGGCAACCAAATTACTGAAGCGCAGAATAAAGTGCAATCGAGCACCGAAGACTTTCTTGACGTCGGCGGGATGGACGAGGTGGCTGACTCGATCAAGGAATCAGCCCAAGCCATCGATTCGGACAAACCCGGAACCATCTGAACTGATAGGTCATGGCCGACGTTAATCAGTCGCCTGAGCCTCAGGAAGCGACGTTCATATCGCATCTTCTCGAATTGCGAGATCGATTGCTGCGGGCGGTCGGCGCGGTTTTACTTCTCTTTCTGGTGGCTGCGCCGTTTGCTAATACGTTGTACGAGTATTTGGCGGCGCCGCTCATGTCGGCATTGCCAGAAGGTAATACGATGATCTCAACGGAACCGCACGGGCCGTTTTTCGTGCCGTTCAAGTTTGCTTTTGCTTTTGCGACCGCGGTTGCGATGCCTTACCTTCTGTACCAGTTATGGGCTTTTGTTGCGCCGGGCCTCTATGATTCCGAGAAGCGACTGGCTGTTCCGCTCCTGATCTCAAGCAGCGGGCTGTTTTACCTTGGGATTCTGTTTGCTTACTTTATTGTATTTCCTGTCATATTCGCATTCTTTACCAGCACGGCGCCGGAGGGAGTCGCCGTGATGACAGACATCAATGCGTATTTGAGTTTTGTACTGAAACTTTTTTTTGCTTTCGGCCTCGCGTTTGAGGTACCGGTCGCGACCGTACTCATGGTGAGAATGGGTGTTACGACGACAACAAGCCTGGCGGCAAAGCGCCCCTATATCATTGTCGGTGCGTTTGTTGTTGGGATGTTGCTGACTCCGCCGGATCTGTTCTCGCAGACTATGCTGGCCATACCGGTTTGGATTTTGTTTGAAGCGGGTTTGTATGTGTCGAAAATGATCAAACCCCGGGAGAGTGAAGACCCCTCAGATATCTCTGATGATGAACTGGAGGCAGAGTTGGAGCGTGCAGCAGCGAAGGTAGATGATGATTCATCACACTGAAGCAGATCATATTCCATACGCCGGTATGCCGCCGACGCTCGCTAAGGTCGCTGTGTTGCTTGTCGGGTGTGGTTAGCTGCATGACGTTACGCGCCTCTCCGGTTCTACTGGAGTCATGAGTAGCCCGTTCCAGGTCACCTGCACCACGTGGGCGGCACACGAGTCAGTTCTGACAGAT
>MDTE01081548.1_pt1 | contig 15020 bp, 18 predicted proteins | sample 811231 | NCBI WGS metagenome assembly MDTE01 (sample SAMN05326651, study PRJNA326480) | marine metagenome | isolation source: seawater | place: Indian Ocean: Red Sea | collected 2010 | reverse complement strand
CCAGCCGGTGAGGTGGCCGAGAGGCTTAAGGCGCTGGTTTGCTAAACCAGTGAGGGGGAAACTCCTCCCAGGGTTCGAATCCCTGCCTCACCGCCATTCTTCTTACCCACCAGGTTCGTTCCCTCGTAGCGCCTCACTGGCATGGGATGGCCAGCACCGGGCAGGTGGCCGATCGGATGATCTGCGACGCCGTGCTTCCTCGCAGCGTGCCCAGGAATCCCTTGGGACAACGTGTGCGCATGACCACCAGGTCTGATTGGCCGGCCTGGGCGGCTTCCAGGACCGACGAGACCACCGCCCCCTGGACCGTCACCCGATTGCAGCGCCAGCCCGGGACCTGCGGCTCATGCACCTTGGGCATGTCGCGTTCCTCGCCAACGTACAGCAGGGTCAGCTCGACGTCGCGGGCCCCTAGCTGCTTCCCCAGGGCGACCGCCGCGTCGACCGCCAGCTGAGGCTCCGGGTCCGCCGCGACCGGTACGAGCACTCGACGCAGGGTGCTGACTCCATCCGAGTAGCTGACGAAGCCGTCGTTGTCCGGCGGGATGAACAGGGATGGCAGCTGCGTGGCGCGCATCACCGGCTGCGCGACCGGAGGGTGCGTCAGCGCGGCCAGGCCGCCGCGTTGATGGGTGGCCAGCACCAGCAGGTCCATCTGGCGTCCGGACAGATAGTCGGCGATGGCATCCGAAGGGGCGTCCGACTCGATGGCCTGCTTTTTCACCACCACGCCGAGGCGGGCGATACGAGGTTCCAGGCGGCGAGCGTTCGACGGATGTGCGGAAATCCGGACTCAGCGCCGCCTTTGCCACCCTCCGGGGCGACGTGCAACACCGTCAGCTTGCCCTTCGCGGCAAGCGCCAGGCGCAACGCGTGGGCGAAGGCGCCCTGGCTGACAGGCGAGAAGTCCGTCGGATGAAAGACCTGTCGGAACATGGGCTCCCTCCAGTTCCCGGACGTTCGACCCAGCATAGCAGCCAGGGCGGGCGGGGCGACGTCGACGTCAGGAGGCGAGTACGTCGAGGTCGAATGCGGCGGTCTCGACCTGACCATCCACGCGCACCTGAACGAATATGCGGTACGCGCCTGGCGACGGGAAGACGAACGGGAAGCTGACGCTGCTCGTCCCGTCGCCGTGCGTCATCCCGTGCATCGACGCGGGCCCGCCGGTGCCTTCGGCCTCTTCGAATCGCTGTTGGGCGGCCATGTTGATGTTGCCGCTGGGATGGAGATGGATGAACACGCTGCCATCGTTCCTGGTGACGGCGGCGTGGCTCAGCATGCCCATGTATGGTTCGAGCGCCGAGGGGCGGCCATCGGGTTCGGCTAGCGTGAATCGCAGGGTGGTCTCCTCGTCGGTGACCGCGCCCAGCGACTCGCGCTCCCATCGCATCGTGCGACCGCTGGGCAGCTCATAGATGGGTTGCCCGGCGCCACGTGGTGTCAGCTCGGCCCACGAGTCGTCCGGGTCGCGCCCGGCGCCCGTCTCGGCCGCCGGCGTGCTCGGCACGGTCACTTCGTCCACCAGCGTCTGCGCGAAGCCCGACTCGAAGACGATGTCGCCGTAGACACGGTAGGTGCCGGCCGGAAGCGGGGGGAACGGCACATCGAACGATTTGCCATCGTCATGTGGGACCGGGTGCACGTGGGCGAACGCCCCGAGGTCGTCGTCCTTGACCAGGAACATGTGCATGAGCTTGCCGTGGTCTGGCAGCAGTGGACTCCATCCGCGCCCCCGCCAGGCCGGGTCGTCGATCGTGAGCCGCAGCGTGGCGCCTTCGGACGCACGGTCCTGCAGTGCCGTCGAGGTCTCGAGCGGCTGGTACATCCGCTCGCGGTAGGCCGCGTCGACCACGTCCCACCAGGTCCAGCCACCCCACAGAAGGAGCCCCAGCGTGACCGTGCTCACGCCCATCACCACCCGCGCCCGCAGGCGCTGCCGCCGGTCGGGATCGTCGCCGGGCGGCAGCACGCTTTCCCGCACCGCCGCGCCGAAGATCGTGATGGCGCCCAGAAACAGGATCAGGCCGGCCCCGATCAAGGTGGCCCCCATCCCGAACGACATCGGCAGCCGGCGTTCGGCCACGGCGAGCACCGGGACGAACGCGGTCCCCGCGCCTTCGGCGCCGCTGACCGCGACGTGCACGCTGTAGGAGCCTGGCGTCATCAACCAGAGCTCGGCGTCATACAGGGCGGGGTCGCCCTCGACCGCCCGTGCGACGTCGGGGGGTGGGGCCCCTTCCAGCCCCACGTCCGCCCGCAGCGGACGGACCGTGACCTGCTCCACACCGGCGCCGTCGGTGATGCGCACGGAGATCTGGGCCAGGCCCGGGATCACCCCGGGGGTGCGGATGACGACGCGGACCCCGTAGGGACCGGCGGCGCCTTCGAAGTAGGCGTTCGAGGTGCCGACGTGCGCCGAGGCTGCTAGCCCGGCCACGGCCAGCACGAGCAATCGGACGGTCCGTTTCGGCGCGGTCATCTCCGGACGCGGCTCATCCAGTTACCCCAGCCGAGGCCACCAAGCGAGGCCACGGCGGCGACGATGGCGGCCAGTCCCAGTCCGGTTCCGGTCAGGGGCGAGGCGCGGAACTCGTACTGCCATTCTCCTGGCATCGAGTTGTAGTCCCACTGGTCGGCGGCGAAGAAGAAGTTGCGGGCGGCAGGCGACAGGAGGAACTCGGCGAAGAACCACTGGGCGAGACCGAACGCGGCCATGCCCGCCAGCCCCGCGACGATCGCCGTCGCCCACGATCTGAGCCGACCCGCGTCCTGCGGCAATCGACGCATCACCAGATCGATCCCGAGCCCTGCGACCAGCAGCAGCAGAGGGAACGGAGGCGGCACCATCCGGTCGACCTGTCGCAGGATCGGTGCCAGCATCGGTTGCGCCGGGAAGAGCTGCAGGATCCAGATCATGACCATGGTGGCGCCCATGTAGACCGCCGCGGCGGTGGTGGCGCCCCAGCGACCGACCGCGCTCCGCGATATCGCTACCAGCACGGGCGGGAACATCAGCGCCGTGGCCACGAAGAAGACGTTGCCGCGGTGGCTGTTGGCGAACGCGATCTCCTCGGTGCCGAGCGTGGCCAGCATGACGGTGAAGATCCCGCCCGCATACAGGAAGAGGAGTTGTCGCGTACGGCTCTCTTCACCCGCCGTGTTCTGCTGCGCGAGCGCCATCAACATCGCGCCGATCTGGATCGACAGGATGCCGGCGGCCAGCACCGCATGTGGCGGGCTCAGAATCTGGACGTCGAGCCCATAGGCGTTGTGCCACCAGTCGTCGAGCGGCGCCGAGGTGATCATCGCCAGCGAGCCCCAGATACAGACCCAGGCTCCGAGCGGTCCGCGGAAGCCCCAGAAGGTCACCCCGGCCGCCCTCTCGCGCACGGACCCCGCGAAGGTGGTGCGCAGCACCAGCCAGCCGCAGGCGAGGCCGGCCACGGCGCCGCCGAGATAGATCGCCAGATGGGCCGGAGTCCAGAACGTATCCCGACCGATGGTGCGGTGCCAGGAGATGTCCCAGGTCACGCCAACCATCACGCTCGTGGAGGCGAACGCCACGGCCCAGAGATACCAGGGGACGGCGATCGTGGTGCTCGACGTGCGGACGTCGGGCGCGAGCGCGGCGGGGGCGGATTGGGCGATGGTCGTCATGAGAGGTCAGCGGCGAGGCCGTCTGCTGATGATAGCAGGGGGACTTCCGTCACCCGGGTCGAGACGTCACGATCAGGTCGATCGGGATCCCGCCCGCGTCGATCCGGATCGACCGTTCGACCTGCAGCCGCCGCGGCGCGCCGAACCCGGGCGGCCTGAACACCACGAGTTTCCCGCCGGGTGCGAGCCGATCCGCCACGATCGCGTCCAGCCGTTGATGCAAGGTGCGCGCGCTACGGTTACTACCGACCCGGCGACCGTACGGGGGATTCGAGATGACCAAGGTCGGACGGTCGACTTGGTCCAGCGCCGCCAGATCGGCTCGGACCAGGTGGAGCCGCTCGACTCCGCTCAGGTTGCGGCGGGCTGCCGAGATGGCTCGCCCATCCCGGTCGAGACCGTGGAGCGCGCCGTAGGCGCCCGCCCGGGCTCGTTCCGCGAGCAGGGTCCCGCTTCCGCAGCAGTGATCGACCACCACATCGTCCGGATGTGGTGGCGCCATCCGCACCGCGGCCGCGGCCAGGGTAGGGTGGAGGGCGGCGGGGACGTCTGCGCGCCGGTAGGAGAACCGAGTGTCGGCCAGAGCCGCCGGCCGCGCGCCAACCAGGGTGCCGGCCTCGTCTTCGCGCACCAGGAGCTCCCACGTGTAGCTGGTGGCGCGATTCACGAGACCGTCGGCGGCCGAGGCGAAGGCGCGAATCCAGCCGGCTCGACGGCCGTCGATCGTCGCCGAGTCGTCCAGGCTGATCCGGTAGGCGACGTCGCCTTCGGTCAAGGCGTTCAACGCAAGCGCCAGGCCGGCCGCGGTCGTTCGTCCCAGCGCGGCGGCGTCCCCAATGGGGACGTCGGTTCGCAGCACCACCACCGGGAAGAGCGCGGCGCGAATCGCCTGCAGCTGGTCGAGCGTGGCCCCGGCGCCGATGCGTACCCGGTCCGAGGAGACGGGCTCCGCCTCGAGCCCGGCGGTCCGTGCCTCGTCCGCGGCGAGGGCGGCAATGCCGGCGCGGGCCCACAGTTCGAGCTGCGCCACGCCGAGATCGGCGATCACGCCTCCTCGCACGCCGTCGGAAGAGTCCGAGCGCGCCGAGACGCTATCGATCATCTTGGCGGCCGCCTCCCGGTCGCGCGCCGTCGAGAGTGTGAGCGCGCGTAGCTCGTCGAGATGCTCGGGCGAGGTGGTGCGACCGAGGGCCAGGAGAAGCGACGGCCGGACGCGGTCGTCGTCTTCCGAAGCCACCCTCGACAGAAGGGCGCCGGTGGCGCTGGCCGCCCTCAGGGTGCCGAGGCTGACCGCGGCGTTCCGCCGCACCTTCCAGTCGTCGTCGTCGATGGCGTTGACCAGCGCCTCGAGCCGGTCGTCGCCATCTCCCTCGACGTCGCAGCGGCCAAGCAGGTAGGCCAGCCGGCGTCGTACCGCGGCGGGCGCGGTGGGGAGTCGGTCCACCAACGCCGAGACCGCGGCCGGGCCTCGCGCGAGCAGGGCCGACCCGGCGGCGTCAGCCTCGGTCGCGGGCGCGGCCAGCTGGTCGATGAGGGTGGAGATGGCTGAATCTGGGGGCATCGACGAATCTCACCATCAGTAGGATACTAATCCTGCCCTGCCAGCGACGGTCTTGGAGGACCACGATGCAACTCGCTGTCTGTCTTGCCGTCTGTCTCTTCCCGGCCGCGGTCTTTGCGCAGTCCAACCAGCGTGCGGATGGTGCTGACGAGCCCATCACCATCCGAGGCTGCCTGTACCAGGAGGGCCTCGACTGGATCCTGCGTCCCAACGCACGGGCACATCAGGCCCCCGAACGGGTCGGCCTCGCCGACGACCTCGAGCGCGACAGCCGGTTCGCGCTCTTTGGCGACCGCGACCTGATGTCAGAGCTCTCGGACCATGAGCGACATGAGATCGACGTCACCGGGCATCTGATCTTCCCCGAGCCGCAGTCGGTCGCTATCATCGAGGCGCCGCGGGGGTTCGGTCGACCGGAGCCCGGACGCGCCAACCCGTTCGGACCTGGCGGCCCCCCGGCAGATCCCTTTACTGACCCGGGCTCATCGGCCGGCCAGGGACGGACCACACCAGAAGGGGCGGAGGTGCTGCTCGTGACCGAGTTCGACCACGTCAGCCTGAACTGTCGCCAGTAGCTCGTCGTGCGCTCTAGCAATGTCGCTCCCACGCTTCCCTCGAACCGTAACCTCCGTCCGCAGACTCGGCGTCCCGACCGGTCTCGCGATCGTCGGCGCGCTACTGGTTGCCGCGCTCTTGAGCGGCGGCGTTGACGCCGACCGTGAGACTTCGATTGCCGACCTGGCACCATGGCAGCGCTCGATGGTGGCGCAGCTCGCCGAGCAGTACCCCGGCACTTCGCATCCGGCGCCCCAGGTCTGCTTCGCGCCGGGGACGCCGGACGAGACGGTCGAGAAGTTTTACGACGACGTCCCCGACAGTCTCGACGGCTACCGGTTGGCCACGCGCTGGACCTTCACCGCGACCAACGGCGGCGGTCTGGCTCAGGGGGACCCCACGACGTTGACCTGGAGCATCATTCCCGACGGCACCAGCATCGGGGGCTTTGCTGGCGAGCCGACTGCGCCAGCAATCTGAACTCCTTCTTGAACAACATCTATGGCAACCAGAGCGCCTGGTTGCCGCTGTTCCAACAGGTGTTCGCCGCCTGGGCGGCCGAGACCGGAAACACCTACGTGTATCAGGCGACCGACGACGGGGCCTCGTTCCCCTTCACCGCCGGCGCGCTCGGCGCTCGGGGCGACGTGCGGATTGGCGGTCATCTCATCGATGGCAACTCGGGCATCCTGGCCTACAACTTCTTCCCCAACACCGGGGACATGGTCATCGATACCGCCGACAGCTTCTACAGCAACACCTCGAACAACTCGCTCCGCCTGCGCAATACGCTCTCGCACGAGCACGGTCACGGGTTGGGCCTCAGTCACGTCTGCCCCATCCAGCAGACCAAGCTCATGGAGCCGTTTCTCACCACTGCGTTCGATGGTCCGCAGATTGACGATCGGCTGGGCGGCGGCCGTGGCTATGGCGATGAGAACGAGCACAACGACATGGCCGGGAGTGCCACCAACCTGGGCACGCTCGGTACCGGGACGACGACGCGGACCCGACTAAGCATCGATGACTCGGCCGCCACCGACATCGACTTCTTCCGGTTCAACACCTCCGGCGGGACGGCCAGGGTCACGATGCGCCCGGTGGGAAGCACATACCTGGAGGGCCCGCAGAACAGCAACGGCAGCTGCACCGCCGGTTCCAGCTATAACGCGTTGACCCTGGTCGACCTGGGCGTGCAGCTGATCGGGTCGAACGGGTCGACCGTGCTGGCCACGGCAAACAGCAACGGGGCGGGACAGAACGAGACCACCGCTGAAGTGAACCTGCCCAACGGGACCGGCCCGTACTACGTTCGGGTGTTCGGCAACGGCAGTGTTGCGGACGTGCAGCTCTATGAGCTGGACATCGTGATCGGGGCGGCGGCGCCGAGTGGTGGGACGTTGACCGTGACGCGGGGCGGTTCCGGCACCGGCACGATCAGCAGCAGTCCGTCCGGGATCAGCTGTGGCAATGGCTGTCAGGAGACCTACAACTCGGGGACAACCGTCACCCTGACCGCCACTCCCGACAGTGGCTCCAGTCTGGTGGCCTTCACCGGGGCTGCCGATTGCACCGACGGCAGCGTCACCGTCACGGCGAATCTCACGTGCAAGGCGATCTTCACCCGCCAGTTCACCGATGACCCGCTGACCGCGCAGACCACCGAGGTCAAGGCAGCGCATATCGCCGAGCTACGGAGCGCCGTCAACACGCTCCGTGGTCGGGTGGGGCTGGGCGCGTTCTCCTATGCCGACCCGACGATCACTGCCGGCACGACCGTGGTGCGGCGCGTACACCTGATCGAGCTGCGCACGTCGCTCGACGCGGTCTACGACGCGGTGAGCGCGGCCCGACCGACCTACACCGATACGACGGTCACCGTCGGCGCCACCGCCATCAGAGCCGTCCACGTCACCGAGCTTCGCAACGCGGTACGAGCGATTGACAGCACGACCTAGGATCCGGCATTCAGTGTCGGGGTGTGCCCTCGCCGGCGAACCAGCTGGCTGCGCCGCCTAGCAGAACCCCCACCGCGACGCTCACACCCACCACCGGTGGCGACGCCTCCGGGATCAGAATCACCGCACCGGCCGCGCCGATCACCGCTCCGAAGATTGCCCCCGCCAGGACCCCGCGGGTCCGAAGGCCGTTCTTGCGCATACGTTTCCTGGGCTGGGGGGTCCATACCCAGAGTTACAAGAGTCGTGCTGTGTCCGTTCGTTGACTTCTGCGTGATCTCTTGCGGCGGACGAGCCAGCGGTGTCCTGAAGCGTGACGCACCGTTGTCACATTTGTAACGCCGGACTTCCGGCCATGAAGTGCCGATACGAATCAAGTGGGCTGTGGGTTGACGCCCTCGTGAGTCACGGAGGATGCCATGAAGATTCGCTTGCTGGTTGCCTGGGTAGTTGCCGCCCTGGTTGGTCCGATCGCCATCGTCGAGGCGCAGGATAACGGTTCGTGGATGCGTGCGCAGTATGTCCAGGTGAAGCCCGAGAAGTTGGAAGACTTCATCGAGCTCTATCGCGATGAGATCAACCCGGCTCTTCGTCGTGCCGGCGTGCCCTGGCGGTCGGCCTGGCAGACGGGCGAGTTCGGGGACGTCTACCTGCGGCTGTTCGTCGAGCCTATGGACAGTTTCGCGGACCTCGATACCGGGGGCGCACTGGCCCGCGGGCTCGATGCCCGACAGCTCGACCGGGTGCTCGATCGACTCCGCGAGTACACCGATTCACGGCACACCTATGCCGTGCGGTATCGGCCGGACCTCAGCGTCGAATCCGACGATGTCAGCGGGTTGTCCATCGCCCGGCTGTCGAACGTGGAGGTCGCCCCGGGCCGGGGTCCCGAGTTCGAGGCGTTTCTGCGCGAGAATCTGGACGCCTTCCGTGATGCGGGCGTGGTTTTCGGCATCTACCAGCGTCAGTTCGGGCCGGGACCCGTGGTCTGGCAGATCGTCGAGAACTTGCGGAGCTACAGCGAACTCGGTCGCGGAAGCATCCTGCGGGCTCTTGGAGATGATTCCGGCCGAGCCGCGGCGGCGTTGAGCGGGGTGGTGACCTCGGTCGAACGCATCGTGCTGGAGTACGACGAGGTCATGAGCTATCGCGCCGTCAACCAGACCGACGATCAGTAGCCGGCGCGCGGGTCGACCGGCCAGCGGGCTGGTCGACCTGCGTCGCGCCGGTTCAGCTCGTCGAGGAATGCCTCGGCGGCTTCCTCAACGACCGTCACCCCCGCGATGTGGGGTGTGATGCGCACGCGCGGCATCTCCCACCAGTCGGACGACTCCGCCAACGGTTCGTCATCGAAGACATCCAGGCTCGCGCCCGCGACCGTCCCTGCGCCGAGCGCGTTTCTCAGAGCGTCGTCGTCGATCAGTCCCCCGCGGGCCACATTGATCAGATAGAGGCCCTGGCAGCGCGAGAGGACCGCGTCGCCGACGAGCCCTTTCGTCTCGGCGGTCAGCGGCGCGGCCAGCACCAGCCAGTCGGCGGCGCCCACCAGCGCGCCCAGCGCGTCGGAAGGATGCACGGCGTCGAAGGGAGACGCGGCTCGTCCGCGCCGCGAGACGCCGATCACCGAGCAGCCGAGTGCCCGGAACCGCTCCGCGATGGCCTTGCCCACCGTCCCTGTCCCCACCACGACGGCGTTGCTACCGACCAGGCTGCCCGGACGTTGAGGCGACCATCGTCGGCCGCGCTGCTCGCGTCGAAAGTCGTCGAGTCGTTGGGCGTGCGCCAACGCGTGTGCCAGGCAATACTCCGCGATCCGGTCGCCGAGACGTCCCGGCGAGCGGGTCAGCTGTACGCGCGGTGGCCACCCCGCGGCGATCAGTGCGTCGACTCCCGCGCCGGTCGAGTGTACCCACCGGATGGACGAGGCGGAGAGATCGACACCCGCGGCGAAGCCGACCAGGGCGTCCGCCCACGCCAGGTCCTCGATGGTGATCTCGCCCGGAGCGCGCACGCGCAGGCCGAGCGCTGGACGACGGCGCTGTACGAGCTCGGCCCACGCGTTGCCGTCGCGGTCGCACACGAGGACGTGGTTCGTCGACATGGGTCGGCCCGCTTAATCGCAGCCGGTGCGACGACGGGTGGACAGGTAGTGGTGCCACAGGATCCGGGCGGCGACGGCGCGCCAGGGGTGCCAGCGCCGCGCGACCCGGCGCAGCCGCTCCCGGTTCGGGCGCGTCCTGAGCCGCAGGACCTCTTGCGCCGCGGTCTCCAGCGCGAGGTCGCCGTCCGGCCAGACGTCGGGCCGACCGAGGGCCATGAGCAGGTAGATGTCGGCCGTCCACTTCCCGATGCCTCGCACCGCCATCAGCGCCTCGCGGACGTCGTCGTCCGCCAGTTGGCCGAGCCGTCGCAGGTCGATCGTGCCCTCCTGGACCTGCCTCGCCAGGCCGATTGAGTAGGACGCCTTCTGCCTGGTCACGCCCGCACGACGCACGTTGGCTTCCGATACCGAGGCGAGCCGTTCGGGCGTGATCTCGCCCAGGGCGTTCTCCATCCGGTCGTAGGTGGCCCGGGCGGAGGCGAGCGAGACCTGCTGTTCGAGGATGATCCGGACCAGCGCGGCGAACCCGGGTCTTCGACCCCAGAGCGGCGGCGGACCATACCGATCGACGACGCTGGCCAGCGCGTCGTCGCTCCCCGTCACTGCCGCGACGCCCTCGAGCAGTGTCGTCCTCGTCAGTCGTCGAGGTGCGTTTGGAGTGGGGCTCATCTCGGCGTGGCGCCCGGCTGCCCCGGGGGCGGAAATGGCTTCGCGAAGGTGAAGGCGTCCGGGGTGGCGCCCCGGTCCGCCAGTATGTCCAGGCGTTGCTTTTCTTCGATGGGGTCGGGCCGGTGTCCAGCCTCGACCCACCACAGGACGCTATGCGGTGCGTCGATCGAGCGGAACCAGCGTTCACGGTCGAGCAGCGGTTCGCGGTGTGTGCCCCGATAGACGAAGTCGCGGAGCGCCTCGACGTTCTCCCACATCGACACATTGATCAGCATCGCCGGGTCGTCGTACACCTCCCGCGCCACCCGTTCTGGGTCGGGGATGTCGAGTCGCCACACGAACCCCGGCGCGGCATCCGCCGCCGCGTTGACGGCCGCGATCTGGGCGACGAACCCGGTCATCCGCGGGTCGTCGAGCGGCGCTCGCGCATAAGCGATGTTCATCTGGGCCAGCTGATACATCCGTGTCCTCAACAGCAGGTCAGCCGAGGGGCCGACTCGTTCGCCGGGAGGTCTCGGCCGGTCGTGCAGCAGAGCCGCTCGCGGTCGGTCCGAGTCGTCGGCAGGTGGCTCAGGGCGTGAGTCGCGGCCCCCAGGACCGACTCGAGCACCCCGTCTTCGGGAGCGACGAGGCGGTAGTGTACCCACTGACCCTCCCGCCGGTCGGCCACTAGCCCGGCGCGCTTGAGATAGGCTAGATGTCGCGAGGCCGTCGGCTGAGGAATCTGCAGGCTTTCGTGAATCTCACAGACGCAGACCTCGCCGGCCGACAGCAAGCCCAGTATTCGCAAACGGGTCTGGTCGGCCAGGGCCTTGAACATCGCCTCCATCGACGAAAGCTGGCTCATCGTCTGTTTCATGGGGACATTATATTCGCATTGACAAATATATGGGCACGCGCATGTGTTTCGGATATATTTGGATAGGCGAATATACAAGTGGTTGCACTGAGAAGGAGCGCAAGGCATGACTGACGCAACACCGATCACCGAAGAGGTGCGACGCAAGTATGGAGAGATCGCGACCGGGGCACCGACTCGTGCTGTGGACCTGCCGCCTGCGGATGCGGCGATTAATATCCGATCACCGGTGGCCTCTATGCCGGCGAGGAACTCGGCTCGCTGCCGGCTGAGGCTGTGACCGCGTCGCTGGGATGCGGCAATCCCACGGCGCTTGCCGAGCTGCGGCCCGGCGAGGTCGTGCTCGACCTCGGATCGGGTGGAGGCATCGACGTGCTGCTCTCCGCGCGGCGGGTCGGGCCTGACGGATTCGCCTACGGCCTCGACATGACCGACGAGATGCTCGCCCTGGCACGGCAGAATCAGCGACAGGCGGGCGTGAAAAACGTCGAGTTCCTCAAGGGCGGCATCGAGGCGATTCCGCTGCCCGACCACTCGGTCGACGTCATCATCTCGAACTGTGTGATCAACCTGTCAGCCGACAAGGACCGCGTCTTCGCCGAAGCGCGGCGGGTGCTCAAGCCGGGCGGACGGTTCGCGGTGTCCGATGTGGTGCGACGCAGGGACGTCCGACCAGAGCTTCAGCGGAGCATCGAGTTGTGGGTCGGCTGCGTCGCTGGAACCCTGGAGGAGCGCGACTACCTGGCACGGCTGGAGAAGGCCGGCTGCGTCCAGTCGTCGATCGAGCCTACCCGGGTCTATGAGGCGAAGGACGCTGCCCAGTTTCTCGCCGAGGCTGGGTTCGACACCGAACAGATCGCCCACGAGGTCGATGGCGCGTTCATGAGCGCCTTCATTCGAGCCGAGACGCCACCGGCGGTATCCTGAGCTCGGAGACCAACCATGAGTACTTCCTCGGCTAGCGACTCTGTTTCCGGGCTCCTCTTCCTGTGCGTGGCCAACTCGGCGAGGAGTCAGATGGCCGAGGGCCTGGCGCGCGCGCGCTTCGGCGACCGCGCGCGGGTCCAGAGCGCGGGCTCTCAACCCGCCACCGTGAACCCTTTCGCGGTCGAGGCGCTGGCTGATGTCGGAATCGACATCAGCCAGCACTCGTCAAAGCACGTTGAAAATATCGATCCAGCGGATGTGGATGTCGTGATCACGCTGTGCGCTGAGGAGGTGTGTCCGGTCTTTCCCGCCCGGGTACGGCATCTGGCCTGGCCCCTTCCAGACCCGGCCGGCTCCGGCACGGAAGCGGAGCAGCGCGCACGCTTCCGCCGCACACGCGACGAGATCGCCCGCCGCCTGGAAGCCCTAGAAATCTAGCTGGATCGGAACGGTCACCATCTCAGAACTCGGTGACCGCGCCACTCGGGCCCTTCGATCACGAAACGCCACTCGGGGTTGCGGCGATCGTCGCGCAGCGACTGGCGCACGAGGTCGAAGGTCGGGAGATGTTCATCCGCGCATTCGAAGTAGGTGATGAAGTCGTACTCATCGGCTCGCTGATACCCGTCGTGGTTGTGATACAGCCGGCGATAGATCGTGTCGATGCCCCGTTCGGCCGCCTTGGCGTGGCCCGACACGGTGTTGCCGCTCTGGCGGTCGACGTGGGGATAGAAGTAGCTGTGCCGCTCGAGCATGCTCATACTCCACCAGGCGGCGGTCTTGCTCATGGGGATGATGACGTTACGCGACACGTCGCCGGTCGTGTGCTCGGCCGCCGCGTACTCGTGCAGGGCGTCGCTGGTATAGCGCGGGGCCTGCACCGCGCCGGCGAGCGCCCGCACCGTCGCCACGCGACCGAGACGACGCGCCAGCTCGGTTTCGATCTCATCCAGCCGCGGCCGATACTTCGTCGTCACGTGTGCCACGAACGCCGCCGAGAGCAGTCCGTCGTTGTACTGCCCGGGTGTTGGGCAGGCCAGGAACTGGATGGTCTCGTTCGAGCGGTTGCTCGGGGTGCCGTTGGCGTGGAACTCGTTGAAGAAACCGCGCGCGATGCAGCCACCGGCCTCGCGGAGACGCGCCCGACTTCGGGTGTCGTCCTGGGCCAGGGTGACGAAGAGAAACTTCGAGTACACGAGGTTCACGCCGAGCGCACTCGAGCCGTTGCCGTTGCTCTCTCCGCATTATCGGCTGCGCCCTCGGTTCAGCCGCCGTCACGGCGAAGAAAGCAGGCAGGATGCGCAGATGCGTGCAACCGCTGGAAGGCCCGAACTGACGTAACATTCCAGACCGAGGGCCGGGTGGCCCTCGAGTCTCCACCCCAGCGATGATCCTGCCCCTCGGCGACGAGCCGAATCCCCGCGATGTCCCGGTGGTGACCTATGTGCTCATCGTCGTGAACTGTCTCGCCTATGTGTTCATCACCCTGCCGCTGAGCTTTGTCCGTCCGGAGCTCAATGACCCGGCGGTGCTGGACTACGTCCGCGCGGTGGCCGACTCGATCCCGGGTCGGGTGCCGCTCGAAGCGATCGCCCGCAGCCTGTCCGAATACGACCTGTTCGTCTTCCGCTGGGGCTTTCGTCCGGCGGCGCCTCAGGTCGTCGATCTGTTCTCGGCCATGTTCCTGCACGCCGGTTTTCTCCATCTGGCCGGCAACATGCTCTTTCTCTGGATCTACGGCGACAACGTGGAGTATCGCCTGGGCCGGTTCCGGTATCTGGCTGCGTATCTGGGCACCGGCGTGGCGGCCACCGTCTTCCACGGCATCTTCTCGTCCGACTCGGCCCTGCCCCTGCTCGGTGCGTCCGGGGCCATCTCGGGTGTCCTGGGGTTCTACTTCGTTTGGTTCCCCCAGAATCGAGTGCGCCTGTGGGTCATGCTCTTCCCGTTCTTCATGAACGTGATCCATGCCCCGGCGCGGCTGGTCCTGGGGTTCTACGTGATTGCCGACAACCTGCTCCCGCTCCTGGTGTCGGGTGGTGCCGGCAGCGGGGTCGCCTATGGCGCGCACATCGGCGGGTTCATCGGAGGACTGGGCGCGGCCTGGGTGCTCAACCGCCGATCCCTGCAGATACCACCGCAGGAGTTCCGAGATCCGGCCACGCCGCTGGCCTCCACGGTGCCCCCCGGCGGTCTGGCCGCGCTGATCGAGGAGGGCGACTTCGAAGAGGCGGCGCGACAGTATGTCGGGCTCTCGACGAGCGAGACCCGGCGCCTGCTCAGCGAGGACCACTCCATGCGGCTGGGCAGCTGGATGGCCGCCAAGGGGCATCCGCACGCCGCGCTGGCGCTCTTCCAGCGTCACATTCGCGACTATCCCATCGGCCAGACCGCCGCGGCAGCCCATGCCGCCGCCGGTCTGCTTCAGCTCCGTTCGTTCGGGCAGCCCACCGCCGCCTACCAGCACCTGGTCGAGGCGCTCGGGATGAATCCCAGCCCGGAAACCGAGGCGCAGGTCAGGCAGGGATTGGCGCAGATCGCGGCGATCCAGAAGTTCAAGCTGAGCGCGTTGTAGCCGGGCGAGGCCGTTGCCGCTGGCGCGAGCGCTTCGATATAATCGAAGACGCCACCGTTGCTGGGAGGTCGTTCAATGGTAGGACACGCGGCTCTGGACCGTGTAATCGGGGTTCGAATCCCTGCCTCCCAGCCAAATCTCTCTTTTCACACGAT